>Ga0315914_1008542_pt1 | contig 13600 bp, 8 predicted proteins | sample MpolenodulesMG_FD_203920 | JGI IMG/M metagenome (GOLD analysis project Ga0315914, IMG submission 203920) | Medicago polymorpha root nodule microbial communities from Los Angeles, California, United States - elongated nodules | ecosystem: Host-associated > Plants > Roots > Nodule | place: USA...
GCCCAACCCGCCACTAGAGGGTGAGAATATATTCAACAAAAGAGATGCATAAACACATGTATAGATTCAGATAAAAGAACACAACAATTACATTTAGAAATATATGCATCACAGTAAGATAATATTCACATTTAAATATAAAATTTCATTTAATAAAAATCAAATAGGCATCAATCAACATCTTATAATAACATATAAGCATCAACAACATTTAAGAATATCAAGTAGAGATTAATAAAATACAAAACATTCACACATAATCATATAGAAGCACATCATTAAATATCACATCTTAAAATAGTTACACTTTTTCAAATAACAAGTCTATTAATTCCACATCTTCTAAGAGCACATCAATTACACATCGTCAAATGACACATCATCAAATAATTCACAAATTACACTTCTTTAAATATATAATCAAATTCACCGCATCTTCAAATATACTTGATAATGAATGCAATGTCCCTAACTCGACTCTACATGCATGTGGTACCAGTTTTGGATATCAGAGTTATATTACTGATTTATCCCCCATCTTTAAATCACATCTTTAAATCGGACTGACAATGAATGCATGAACACCAAGTGATGACCCAACAAATGCACATCTTTAAATGACTCGACAAATACACATCTTTATATAACACATCTTTAAATCGCACATCTTCAAATGACGCATCTTTATATAACACATCTTCAAATATCACATCTTTATATGACGTATCTTTATATAACACATCTTATATCAACACATCAATTTCACATCATCAAATAATTCACAAATTACAATTAATCAAATAATTCATCAATTACACTTTGTTAAATAACTCATCAATTACACAATATCAGATACCTAATAATTTACACATCGTTAAATAACACATCTTTAAAATTGCACATAATAATAAACATTGTATCCTTGTTTTACCTTTATTAAATAATTTAAAAGGCACTAAAAGTGTACGTGGCCTAAACAATATCCCAAGACATAGCAAAATTCTCTTTTTATTTTTATGAGCTGCTATACTTATAAGTAGCCGAAACTATAAATGCACATAGAAGGAAAATATAGATAACATAAGTAATGATATTTATGAGCTTGTAAGGTTAATTGAATTGGTAAGGCTTATATTGTTCTTTGCTCAAATATAACCTGCTATGTCGCATATATGATCACAAAATTACGGCTATTGAAAACAAACCTAAAAACAATTTTCATGAAGAGATGAAATCCTATAATTGTGATAGTAAGAGAAAGCCACACATATATATATACACATAAAATTAAAGTTAATATTAACTTGTATGGTAATTTAGGTGTACCGAAGAAAGAACTGATTCAGATTCTGAATCAAAGTTTTATAGTCCACACAAACCAATTCTCACAAAAATCTAATCTTATTCTCATAAATCGAAATTCACTCAAAATAAATATAACAAAAGTATCACGGATGCAAAACATCATATTTTAGAAAAGGAAAATCAAACATATAATTATAAGCAACATAAAAGAGCATGAATTTCACATCAATTTACCAAAAGATCATGAAAAACAATAGAAAACAACACCCTTCACTACCCACATGATTATACAAACCTTATGGTGAATAGAGACTCCCCCTTTACCTCTAGTTTTGCGAAATTGATGATTTCCGACGGTGAAATCTCTCTCTAGGTTCTTCTCGCTGTTCCTCTTTGTCTCTTCTCTCCATAACCCTAGTTTTTCTTTTGCCGTTTTGTTTCTCTCTTTCTCGGTAATCCTTCTTCTCTAATTCTCTTCTATTTATAAGCTCTAATTTAGTTTGTTACCAATCTTTTTAGATTACTACATGTCCTCTAGGTTTGTTACTAATCTTTTCAAATTACTATTTGCACCTCTCGAATTTGTTACTATTATTTCTGTAACTACACCGTCTTGCTATTCACACTCCCCTCTACTTAAATCATTAAAGCACTACTCATCTTACTAACTACACCTCTTTTCTACCCAATTTTACTAATCCCCCCGTTCACACTCTAATTTCTTATTCTCTCTAAAAAAAACTCTATTTTCTTTCTAAATATTATTTTCTCTCACTCTTTAATCGACTAACCAACCCATCTACTTTCTCCTTACCTATTCTTCCAATAAATATGAATATTTAAATTAATACTACCTAACAACCAATACTAATAATAACATTAATACTAATATTATCTAATAATAATATTAATAAACTAATATTAAGAATTGGGGTGTTACAATGACCACATGTTTGGAAAATGACGATGTTTAATGACGATGATTTGCTTAGTGAACATATGCATTATTGAGTTATATGTTCATGCATTCATAAGTAGGATATTTATATCCAATGAAGATGACTAGAATGTTTACATCCAACGATGATGACTAGAATACTTTGTATTCAACGACGAAGATTATGATACATTTGTATCTTTAGGTGATGACCTTGACGATGACCGATACCACATGCATATAGAGTTGTGTCTAGGCGCATTACATACATTTGATAATTAGTTAATTGCGTTATATTTGATTATGTGCTTGGTGAAACTTGGTGACTTATGTGCATAGGTGAACTTGGTGAAATTTGGTGAATATATGATGATGTGAACGTGTACTTGTGGATTACTATACTTGTATGCTTGATGAATATTAATGATGTTGAGTGGTTATGAATGATTTAAATATGCGTTGATCAATCATTTGAATTCACTTATGTCGTTTACTTTCAATTGATTATATTTTAATTGTGAAATGTGGACTAACCCCTAGTGGTCGTTTGATTGACCGCCTACCTTATTCGTATGGATGGGTAGACAGCGTGCAGAAGTAGTTACTTTGCTTGGTGAATATGTTGAAAGCTAACTTTGGAGCTACCTCGTCTTTTGCTTTTGGAGTCTTAGTGTGTTGGCTTTGATTAAGATGTCTGTTTTTTTATGTCTTGCGACTATATGATATTTTTTTATCACTCAATATGTTTGAGATGAGGTTTTATATTTGGTGATGTATTGAGATTTATATGACATGGCTACATGGAGATTTTTATTAGCTGTTGAGGAGAAGTGATGATTTTATAATCCGCTGCAAAGTTTTTGAAAAATTAATTATGCAAGTTTTGGAACTTATAGAAAAGTAACATCTAAATCTTTGTATGATTGCATGATTTATCGCTTTAAGGGTTTATGGTGTTACAGACACTCTGTTGGTTTGTCGTGATGGATACGACGACGAAGGCGTCCATCGTGCTCTGAGTTTGGACTGTTGCATAGTGTGTCATGTAACACCCTAAACTCTCAAAGCGATAAATTACGCTAATGATACGGCATATCAAGAATCTAGATGTTACTTCTTCAACAAATCACTAAAGATGCACAAATAACAACTTTCTCAAAACATCGCAGCGGAATAAAACGTCATTATATTAACATTTAAATAATCAACTCAATAGTCATCCATAATTAAAATAAGTCCCCGAGTAGCCATGTCATCATACAACTCATGTCATCATCAATACATAATCTCAAAAATCTTCAACAGACATAATAAAGATAAGAATAAAGACCGACCCCTAATCATAGCCCTAAATCTAAGACATTGAAAACAGTAAACGAGTTAGCTCGAAGCTATCCTCAAGCAATTCATGAAAGCAAAACAAACTATTCATGCACACCGTCTATCCATCCATACGGATAAGGAAGACGGTCAACCAAACAACCACTAGGGGTTAGTCCACAATTCATAATCAAGATATAATCAAGGATAAGCATTCAAGGATTCATGCATAACACATATACATACTCAACATTCCTATAATACTACCATCACATATATATTATCCCCAGTTCAACATCAATCATGTTATCATACTTCTATCATAACCCATTAAACATATTCATATCTTAAATCATCATCAAATCTCATCACTTAACAACATCAATCAATATAAGAATTACTAACCTTGTTCCTCAGTTAGCATAGTTAACTCAACAAATACAATTCATCATTTCAAAAATATAAACAAGGAAATCATCGTCACAAAAGAGATCATCGAATCACATATAATTCACACTTCATTTTTTTTCACCCAAATAAAAATCATCAGTTGAGGTCACCGAATGTACAAGTATAACTAAAACATTATCAAGTACACAATTCACCAAGTTAACCAATGCACTTAAATTACCATGCACATATTCAACTAATTCACATGATTCACCAATGCACATAAGCAAGTATGACACCTATCAAGTTATGTAATGCGCCTAGACACGACTCTATATGCATGTGGTACTGGTCACCTAAAGGTCGTCACCTTAGATACATTTGTATCATAGTCGTCGCCAATATGAATACAAAGTATTCGTCGTCGCCAATATGGAAATAAAATCCAGTCGTCGGCCAATATGGATATACAATCCGACACCAACATCATGAATGCATGAACATATGACTCAATCAATGCATATGTTCAACAACAAGTCAACAATCAACATCAACAATTTTCCATAAATGCATACACTATCAAGTCGTCGCCAATTGCATGTAAGAATTCGTCGCCAATAACTCACCATTATCAAAATCACCAACATAATCATCATCAAACATCAACATAATATCCACATCAACATAATATCAACATCAACATAATGATTATCTTAATCATCATCAACATCAATAAACTTAGAGAACATAAAATACAGACAATTGACCACATCACAACATTCATCCAAATAAACATCCAAACATTATAGACTTATTCACATTCTATCATAATAACATGAATTCAAAGTCTCTTACAAGTTATCCGACCATAAGACATTAGTTTGGCAAAGTTCGTATAGGTTTATGAAAACTAGCATTTACCGATAAATCCTCCAAAACCAAAGTAAACGAATTCAAACGCCTCAACCGAGTATACACACAAATCACATATAAATGTAGTAGCGTGTACACATACGTGTCATTGGCTAAATTCGAAAATTACTCAAATTCCTTAAGTTCGCATCGTTTCTTTCATTTCCTAAGTTATCCAACAAAACAAATCAAACAAGTTTGAAAGCCTCAACTAAGTATACACACAAGTCACATATGATCGCAGTAGCGTATACATGTACGTCTCATAGGCCAATTCACTTTAAACTCAAAGTTTCACAAAGTTTGTATCGTTTTTCCGTTTTTCAAAGAATTCAAGTTTTCAAAGCAAAACCAAGTTAAAGTTCATGATTCCTGTCCAATTTTTTATTATAAATCATAACAATACTAGACAACCCTAGTCCTACCTGTTTCCCTTGAGAAATCAAGTTTTCGGAAATTTCATGTTCTTGAACTATTTTCAAAAAGTTATGATACGATTCACAAAACCAAGTCCAATCTAACTCAATTGATGTTACCAAAGGTTTAGAAAGCTCAAATACATTAAATTACATTAAAAGAATCAGTTTGGAACCACCCGGATTGACCCCGGATGCCCGGGACGAGCAAAACAAGGAATACTGTCACTGAGCAACTCGCTCGGAGCGAGTTTTCTCCATAACAGTTCCCCTGTTCTGGTTGAACTCTTACGGGTTTACACCATTTTCCACCCAAAACCCCCAAGTTTGATCCCTTCAACCCCAAATTTAACCTCAAGGCTTATACACTTGATTACAAACATAAAAAGGCATTCAAAATCACAACAAACATCGGATTATAACACCAACTCATCTCAAATCATCATCTAGTTCATTTCTACCAAAACCACCATTTTTCTCATTTGCCATTCAAACATCAAAACAACCACACCAATTCAAATCTCATCAACATACAAACATCAACAATCATTAATGAAGTGAATTCAAACATGTTTCAACAACAATCATACATCAATTCATGAATTTCACTCAAATAGTCAAAAATCATGAAAACAACTCAACAACAACAACAACAACTATGAAAGTTATTAACACAACAAATTCATGAAGTTCATCATACCCACAATTTCACATGAAAAAGGAGCAAGAATTTTATCATTCAAAACCACAAAAACTCACAATTATCACAAAAGCACTTAAACCCACAAGTAGAAAAAGTGATTATAGCTTAATTAGTGAAAAAGAGACTATCCCCCTTACCTCTAAGCTTCAACAATCCAATTCCTAGCTTCAATTTTTCTCCTAGCCACCAACCCCAAGGCTTTCTCTCTCCAATTTTCTTTGCTCTTCAAGATCTCCTTTCTCTCTCTACCTCTATCTTAAAATGTTTTGCGAAAATGAGTATTGAAGGTAATGACCTAATTTCTCATAAGACTAGTGTTTATATAGTCACTACACAAATGGGCTCAGCCTCTAATTGTCTTAATGGGCTCAATATTCCTACTATTTAATTCACCGAGTTACTACACACTTAACCGTCAAAATAACGAATAATTACCGTCTCGAAATAATTTCCACAACCCACTAGTAACCTAGTAAAACTAATTATTCCCACTTAGAACACTAAAAATAATTCTCTTAACAAAAGACTATTTTACCCTTGCTCACCAAATGCCCAAAATACCCCTGAGTCCAAACTGACTAAAATACCCTTATTAAGCCAAAATCCATTAATCCCGAATAAAATACACACAGAGACAAACAAGCACATACAAACGCACATAATAATTGATTAAAATAATTTTAGCGAAAATCAGGTTGTTACATGTCACGGCTCATGCGGCGGTTTTCCGGTACTTACAGAACTTCTCTCATATTTCCCGCGGAAGCTTTCTCCGATATTTCGCGTTGACCTTTCCCTACACGCTCGAGTCGGTCGTTCTGCTATTAAAGTAGGTTCATCAGGTTCGCCAATAGTTCCTTCGTTTCGAACGACGGTGAGACCTGAGGAAACGATTGTGCAGGAGCGTCTTCTTCTCGTTGAGGAGACGGGGGAAGGATTGTTGTGTCCGTGGCAGCTGTTGCAGCGTCACGGATAGCATTGTCTTTTTCGGGATTTACTGGTTCACGAATCAAGATTGTTCGACTTTGGAGAGTTTGAGTCTTGAAAGGCGGTGTTCGAGAGGCGGAGGCATGACTCGCGGTAGTTTTCCTACGAGTTCTAGTCATTACTTCGGAGGAGAGGAGCGGTAACTGTTAATCGTTGCGGTGGAGGAACATATACCTGAAAACGGTTAAGGCGGAGATGCGCGTAACTGAAAACGGTTACTGTGGAGGATCGTTGGACCGTGGCGGTTAGCGAACGATCCCCTCCTTCTAGCGCCAAATGATCTGTCCGAAGAAACAGTTAAGTAGCACGGTGGCAGAGAATGTTTCGTTGGTCATAACCGTCTCCGGGTTATGCGGCGTGTTATTAGGAGCGGGGAAGGACACATGTACGATGATCCTTGCGCGGAGACGCACTCCCGTATGGCACGGTGCACGCAAGCTGGCATGCTCTTTTGAGTACGGAGCATTAAGGCGGTGTATTTTAAGCCACGTGTCGACATGCGAATTGCCTTGTGACCGGTCCAGAACAGGTTTGAAATTTATTATCGAAATGATGCTACTTGATTTGCATTTTCTTTTAGGAATTTTAACCTAAATTCTTACCGTTTATCTTTATGTGCTTTGTGTTTTGATTTTTAGGTGTATCGGGGTTGTGATGAGATTCCCACTTTCCATAATTTGACCAACTTGGGACTTTACTCTATAAACTCTAATTGTTAAGTTTAGGGATCATATCTGATTTATCATATCTTAACACGCCTTTGTGATTTACTTATTTTATTTTATCTATATTAATAGGGCACCGCCAATGGAATAAGGGAAGATGACCAAGAAAATTGGGTGGAACCAATATTTGTTCCGCAATGTTTTTCATTACAACTTAAAACTTGCAAATTTCTAAACTTCTTAGGCCAAGTAGGCGAGCTTTCTATTGGCATGATACATTCTGAAGAATGCAAAAGTTTTGTGAAGATACATTGCAGTGAAGACCTCAAAATAGAAAGAGAGTTGTTCTTGTGCCCAAGGGCCTCTCCTATTTGTGAAGTTATTATTAAATGCGAATAGACTATGTAAGTAGCAGTTCTTTTATTAACTTTCACTTTACAACTGCTAGGTTTGAATTGTGAACCTTGATGGTGCTGATCTTTGACTCGGTGCACAGGGTTTAGAAAAAATATCAAACTTGTAGAGCTATCTATTTTAACTTGTTCCTGACATCTCATCAACTAAATCTATGTTATTGAGTTTTTGGTTAGTTAGTTGTATGCTAAGCTCTGATTAAATGCATGATCACTTGGTAGGAGAGTCAAAGTTGTACATTAGTGTTTCTCATGTATACCTGTGAGAATGAGAACTCACTTCTAATAAGTTTTAAAAAATACTGCAATGAAAATGAGAAGTGAGCCTTTGAACTGTCTTAATGAGTCCTTTGTGGAAGCGTGTTCAGCATATCAATTCAACTGCTCAACCTCCGTTTTAAACTAAATGTAGGACATGGTTGATAGATTCAACTTTCAAGAATTTAGGGATAACATATCTTATGCTCTTACTTTGCTATTTCAGATTTGCAATGTTAAGTTACCACTTCATGCACTCGAGGAAGCTCACAGAAACTTAATTAACTGTTATAACTCGATTAAAAGCATGGACAAAGATTAAACGAGTAGTTGATCTCGAATACAATTTTAATTTTTTTATTTTGCCCTTTGAATTTAAGTATTAGTTAGTTCCTATAGTGTATTTTTGTTTGTGATAACACGGTTTGATGCAACACAGAACGAATATGACGGTATTATTCTGTTTGCGAAGCATCCAAGCTTCTGATTTAACTTCCTTTACTTCCTTCCTTGGTAAACAGGAAAATCAGTGTTTTCCACGAGTTCCATAACGATGGAGGAAATGCATCCTTGGCTTTTACTGGCTTCTATTTATTTTTCTTATGATTTCAGAAACAAGGAAAAATTTGTGGTTTGGCGCAGTAAATTTCAGAGTGGAAATTTATTTCTTCTAGGTTTTTGTTTTTGTTTCTCTTGTATAATATTTTGTTTCTCTCGTATAATATTTAGTTCTGCATAACATAGTTGATTTGAGAACTCAACTGTATTGGTAAATAGCAATCCCTGAAAGCGTTAAAATTTGGCGAGTTGGCAACAAAATCATTGGATTTTGCAACTGTTTTAGAGTTTAGTTATGTAAGGGCTAAGTAGTTGTGTTGTACCCGACTAATGTGTTTTTATTCGTAAAAATTATATATTTTGAAGATTTGTCATGATGCATACAAGAGTTGTGACAATGTCAACAGGTGTAGCTATTGCAAAAAACAAGCCAAGAAGATGATGTTTATTTTTTAACGGTTTCCGGAGTTTAAGCTTAAGTTTGGGGAGGTCATTGATAAATGATAATTGAAAACTAAAGGGGTGTGTGTGACATAAAGTAAACTTTAATGCAATTGGGTCAAAATGGTTGGTGTGTGTTGTGTGTGAGTGTTGTAAATTCTAGATATCAAGTTCCACTACCAATACTACGCATAAAGACAAAAAAATGGTTAAATTTTGAAGTGAAAGAGTGATGCTTCATTTACTACGAAGTTACAGATTTTTTATGAGTTTACGAAGTTAAAGATAAATGACATGGATCTGCTCTAATTATGCGGTTTTTTTTATTATGAAGTTTGTTAAGAATTGGTGTAATTAGAAATAAAAAAGTCGAATTGTTTTTTAATCAAATCAAATCAAAAAAATTAGTTAAGAAAATCAAATATGTGGTTATCATTTGGTTATTTTCAACGTCAAATATGACAACCACTACCCAACTATTTTAAAAAGTTAAAATAGAAGAATTTTTTTAAAACTTTTGTATTCAATGTTGTAAAATTTTAATAATGTATATTTTCAATATAAGATTTATTTCTTATTTCTTTTTATAGTTCCTTAACTTGTGCCTTTAGGTCACAGGTTAGTATTACCCTAATTTTAAAATTGTCACAAGTTGTGAAATAATCAATTTTCTTTTTTGGTGGTGTGTGAAATAACCAATTTAGACACACGTTATAGAATTTATATTTATTGTAGTGTATTTTGTTTTTGAGGAAATATATTTATTGTAGTGTTGTAAGTTATGTTCTGCTTGGGTATCAAATCAAAGACAAAAAAAGTTATGTTATGCTTATCATTCAAGAGTAGAAGTAATAAAACAGTCCGTGGGTGTTATGAGCATTCACAATTGAACTCCTCATTTGAGTGTTAAGTGGATCATTATGCAAAATCACTCGTTTTATAAATTTTTAAACTTTACAGAAATACTAATTTGTACCTATGGTGCATATGTTAATGTTACGAAATCAAACATAGATTTGTCACCCCTAAATTGTATTTTTGAGTCTATGTAACATTTTCGTTTAGCATTCTCGGGACCAAAAGTGTTAAAGAAATTTTTTACTGGGACTAAGAGATTCTTAAGGAAATTTTTACAATAACTAAAAATAATGTACAAATTTTTTAGGAGGTTAAAAACTGTAATTGTAAGGATTAAAAATGAGATTCCAGTTTGGTCAAAAAAAGAAAAAGATTCTAGAGTATAAAGAGTGTATATCCATGTTGAATGCGAGTTAGTTGGGTTTCACCGGTTTAGTTGAATCGGTCTTTCCGGTTTTCACATATTTAGACATATCGTCTTATGAAGAAGAAAAAAGAACCGTTGGATGAATCTAAGTTTGAAGAATAGTGTTTGTACCCCCAATTCACCGGAAAGAGAGACGAAAGTTCATTCTGCTCGAAGCCGTAAGTAACTAAAGAGTAGTGGGTTTAGCAATAATACGACATTCTTAATTATCCTTGTGAGTTTAATTAACGATAATTGCTCTTTTTCATCTGTTTTTTCTCATCCCCACTGAGAAATACACTTGCGTGAGTTAACTCACGCTGAGAATACACCTGCGTCAGTTAACTCACGTTCGGCTATTTTGACAGGAATGAGCAAAAATAGATGGGAGAAGCCATACTCTTAATTAACTTGTTCTTAATTACCTTTCCACATGGTCGGACCCAACTCGGAGCTATGTGTGGCTAAAGCCACACATCCATTCTCCAATTTTTTTATTAAACAAAACACGCAATTATATGATAACACTTCCCTCTCTCACAAAATAAATAGGTGTGATATATTTGGCATGGTTTATAGGTTTTTGAGGTTGGCTTTAATTTCAATGATAAAATTTGTATCATTTATTAAAATACTCTTATTAATTGTAGTTAATGAAGTAGTTAAGTTAGATGAAATTTAACAAATAAGGGGGAATGATAGTGGAAAAAAATTGGAAAAAAATAAAATAAATGTTGCATTGGTATTCTAGAGTGACAATTATTTCGAGACAGAGAAAAAATGTTAGATAGACAATTATTTTGAGAAAGAGTTTAACAATTAACAATGATGTTATTTTAATTTATTTTCAGCAAATGGGTTTAACAATTAACAATGATGTTATTTTAATTTATTTTCAGCAAATGGATAGGAGACGATTTTCATTGTATTTGTATTGCATCAAACAATATTATTTCTTATTTTTAATATAGTTTGCATTATTGTTTCTTTAAAATTTTCTCCCAACCAAATGTGTAGATCCGCCTCTCCCTTCTCATTCTGCATAATCTGTATTTTTCATTCCAATTAGCTATGATGTATCCAATTTTCTTTGTCATTCCAATTATTTATAAGGTATCTTTGGAGTGGGAAATGATGATAGGGTTTATTTTATCATTATTATTTTTCCTAAATTAAGTAAACTAAAATGTTTCTAAAAATTAATTCTGATTGCAAAATTATAAGATCAGTTATTTACCAAAATATATAGACTTCAAACATTCATGTGTAATCTGCGTATATAAATCAATTTTCAGCACAAATTTGGTGTATTAGTTGTATTTTTGGGAACTTGGCATTTTAGTTGCTTTATGTTATGCAGGAAATTCAAATTTTACTACTCCAGAAATGTCATCAATTGCGGATAATGGTAACGATGATGATGATGATGTGATCAGCAGTTTACCAAACACTGTCCTCTGCCATATTCTCTCTTTCATCCCAAAAACACAGGTCGTTGCTACTAGTGTCTGGCACTCAAATCCTAGTCTCAACATCACTGACGTTTGAGTTGGATGACCTAGAAGACTATTATCGCTTTAACGAGTTTGTGTACTCTATTTTGCTCGCACATAATAATTCTATCAAGAGTAGTACCTTCGACATTTGGTATCATGATCCTCATATTGGTCGTATTTGCTTTCCCAATGTCATCAAATGGAGTTTAGCACCTTGAAATCAGTGTAGGCATGGTTAATGGTGGTTTCCAATTGCCTTTTAACATTCTTAGTTGCTAGTTGCAGGACACTTGTTGTTCTCGAGATTTATGGGTTCACTGTGAACGGTTTTTCTTCCATTAGACTCCCCTCCCTCAAAACCCTTCATTTCCAAGACGCTATATTTCTAAATGCTCGAGATTTACTGTTGCTTTTGGCTGGATGTCCAATTCTTCAAGATTTCAAAGCTTCTAATTTATGGTTCCACTAGGAGGACTATCTATCCTGTCAAGAGTGTCAAAGCTTAAGGTTAAGCAAGTTGACCAATGCAGAAATGCTTCACACTTTTTGTCATTTTCCTTTGAAAGCACTTCATAATGTGGCAGAACTGCACATAGAAATAAATAAGGTTTAAAATTCATTATTGTTATATGAATACACTGATACTGATGGTATAGAATAGAAGAGCATAATAGATTTGTTATTTTTGTTTGGCTTAAATGCACTTTTCCCCCCGTATCTTTTGCTAATTGTGCAATTTTGCACCCCCTATTTTTTTTAAGTGATTTTGCACCCTATCTTTTGCCAATTGTGTTTTGTTCAAAATCATCATTAAAAGAGAGGAAAGGGGGCAAAAGATGGGATGCAAAATCGCTCAGGAAAAAAAAGAGGGGGTGCAAAATCGCACAATTGGCAAAGAGATAGGGGGCAAAAGTGCAATTGAACACAATAAGTTCCATCTAACCAGAAAGGGGGCAAAAAGATGGGGTGCAAAATCGCTCAAAAAAAAGATGGGGCGCAAAATCGCACAATTAGCAAAATATAGGGGGGAAAAGTGCAATTAAGCAATTTTGTTTTAGCTTTATTCTATTTTTGTTGAGAATTTTGACCTTATTTCTGACAGTTTATCTTTCTATGATGTTTTCTTGTTTAGGTGTATCTATGGTTTAATGAAATTCCTACCTTTCATAATTTGACCAAGTTGGAACTTCACTCTATCAACTATAATTTGCATTTGTTAGTGCAAATGCTCCATTGTTGCCATAACCTTGAAAATATTGAGCTTTGTCAGGTTTGTTAAGTTTAGGGATCACATCTGATTTATTATTTCTTAACATGCCTTTTTAATTTACTTTATTTTATGTATGTTAATAGGGCACTTTTGGCGGCGTTGGGATATGAGACAATGACCAGGAAAGTTGGGTGGACCATTATCTAGTTCCACAGTGCATTTCGTTACGCCTTAAAACTTGCACACTTTGGTATTTCAGAGGCCGACAAGGTGAGCTTCAGTTAGCAACATATATTCTTATTAATGCTCAAAGTTGAGTTTTGCA
>Ga0315914_1008544_pt1 | contig 13600 bp, 7 predicted proteins | sample MpolenodulesMG_FD_203920 | JGI IMG/M metagenome (GOLD analysis project Ga0315914, IMG submission 203920) | Medicago polymorpha root nodule microbial communities from Los Angeles, California, United States - elongated nodules | ecosystem: Host-associated > Plants > Roots > Nodule | place: USA...
ATAATTTTGCCATTTATATGAACATAAAATGGCCATTAAGGACGAAAAACAAAATAAAAAAATTTGTGAGGATGAAAACATTCAGTTTAATATTTTAGGAACTAAAATCAAAATTCGCTATATTTATAAGGACGAAAAACTTATTTAATCCAAAGTAAATAACAAGAAAATAAAAGAAGAACTTTTATTAAGAAAGACAATTATCACTATTGAATTCCAAGAACAAAAAATGATTTGTTGTGATAGCTAGCTACTCTATTTATAGTTTACAATGACTTAAGCCCTAAGAAATACATCACTAGAATGTTCCACAAGAGACCACAGACTTTTAGGTCAAAAATAAAATAATAGGTAGCTTGTCTGGGAAGCAGAAAAGCAACAAAAGGAGTCCTGGGAGGTGGCACGACCGTGTGGCTGGTGGCACGGGCCGTGCCAAGCTTTTGACTTGGGGGATGTCATATTTTTGTACCGAATCTTTCTATTTTCAACCCGAATCAGCTCCAAACCCCTTTCTTTTGCTCCAAGACTCAATCTTTAGAATATTTGTTCCTGAAATATAATAACTTGCAATTGAAGTAAAATAGTTCTAAAAGGAAATAATATTTATATAAAATAAACATAAATCTAAATAAAACATACTCAAATATTTATATTAAAAACACTAGATATTGACTCATCAAAACCCTAGAAACATCAATGTAAAAAATCTCCAGAATCACATAGTCAATAGAAGAATCCAAATCGGCTCAACCACCATCATAAGGTAATTCGAAATCGAAGCAACAACAACAACAACATACAGTAGTAATCGAAATCTGAAAAAGGAAAAAGTAGAAGTGCTTGCATCTTTGTTTAATGAGTAGATCTAGTTTCAGGCTTTTAAAACGTAGATCTAAACCGTACGGTTTCTTTTTAAATCCATAACAAAAAAGCGTTTTCGGAAGTTGTTTTGGAACTCGAGGATGTCTCAGTTTAAGGGAAGAGGTTTTAGTTCTTAATTTTTTTTTCGAAAACTTTCCTTCAAGATCTAGAACAATCCTTTCGTTTTCTTGAGATTTTAAGCTCATATCTACACTCACTAGAGAAAAGAATTTTTAAAAGTTAAGAAAAATTTTAAAAAAAGTGAAGTGTAGGTTTCTGGCGTGGTGAAGCCACCACACCAGAGTGGCCTACCTCGCCGGACAAGATGAGTCTTCCTCTTCTGTTTTTGTTTTTTCTAGAAGAAGTTACAAAAAGAAGGGAGAGATTAAGGAGCTTCTCTCTCTAAAAAAAAATTAGAGAGAAAAGAGTTGTGGTTTATGTTCCTTTTTTGTTGGTTTTCAGTATTTATATGTCTACTTTTTTTATGTTTCTTGTGTACACTGTCCATAGCGGTTCCCATGGATCCTCAGGGCTAGGCCAGCAGATCTGAGATCAGACGGCCAAGGATGCTCCTGTTTTTGAATCCTACGCGTTTAGTTTTATTATGTTGCCCTGTACATTCGAGTTTGGACCGCCAGATCTTAGATCCGACGGCCAGTGTTGCTCCTTGAATTAAATTGGGTGTGTCTCCTTTATTTTCCCTTACTGTGTTCCTTTATCTTTTTACATTTAGATCTAAGATCCAGTGGCTGAGATCATATCTGCATAAGCCCACTGGATCTAGTTAAGCCAAATTCCTTTGTTATTTTTCTACTCTTTTACTGTTTTTACACTACTTTTAATTTTGTACTCCCTTTCCTTTAAAAAATTTCTTCTTCTTTTTTTTAAACTCTTTAGTTTTTGTTAGTTGTTATTTTTACTTGTTTTTACTCTATTATTTTTATTATTGCATTTTATTTTATTTAGTTTTCTCTAATTTATTTACTTTTTATTTAGTGTAGTTTATTTTATTTCTAATTTATTTTTAGTTATTTCTAGTTGTTATTTAATTTTTATTTTTTATGCTTATTAGGATTATAACCATCTCATGCATTTTATTTCTTGTCATTTTATATTATTATGATTTAGAATGTTCTTAGGGAATGATGTAATTTTATTTATGCATTTTATTTTTCTTTTCATTTATATTTTATGAGACCATAGAATGTATCTAGGAATGATGTAAAAGCATAAATGAGAAGTAGCACCGACACTCACACATTTATTTATTCCGTTTTATGTTATAACCTTAATCGAGACCAAAAATCAATTAGAGACAAATTATGATTAATTAATGACAAATTCAAGACCTGAAAATCAAACAACTAGTAATTTTAGGATTAATTCCATGGAAATGAGATTTTACTTTGGATCCAATATCCTTTTTAATTTCCTTCGCGCTTTAATTTATTCTGTTACGCCTAAACGTTTAGATATTTTATTCGCTCACTTTTACTTTAGAATTATTAAAATTTCCAAAAACATTCAAATATGTCAAACTCAAAAATATTTGCTTAACAAACCTTGGATTTTAATCTATCTTACCATATTTAGACTTGATTTCCTTTTAATTAAAATCAATTAACCTCATATTTTATTCTCCTATACCTTCTCGGCCTCTTATCCTCTTAAAAAATCTTTTTTCAAACTTTAAAATCAACTTAACCAATTACTCGGCTTTTTTTAACATGAACTACATGATTTTGATCCCATTTTTGGGTATGTAGGCAAAAGACTATGTCTTTCCAAATCAATAAAAAATAACAAAAATATTATTCTTCCCCCATTCTTTCACACTTAGGTTTCTTTTGGATGAGAGAAGTAAGTGGAAGGAAAGATAGTAAGAGGAAAGAATGATAAAGGAATAAAAGTGTGTAGAAAGTGAGTGGAAAGAGAGATGATTATTTTAGTTGTTTGGTATAAGTGAAAGGGATAAGAAAGTGGAAGGAAAGAAAGATATATAATTATTAGTTTACATAAATACCCTTGTATTAATATGGACATATATATCGACCATGATATATATGTATGTATATATAGTGATAAAACCTGATGTCGTATATCCATAAAAAATACCATAGATTTTTTTTGGAATAATAGTCACACAAAAATGGAACATTATATTAAAAAAATTGAACATAATTGAGGGAATAAAGAAAGAAAAAGATTGCACCTTTTTAGAAAAATAATGTTTCATAAGTGAAGTTATTTTTGTCATTTTACCATGTTAGATGCCCAAAGCATGCTTTCTTCGCATTTTGAGATGGAAAGATTTTAGGGGTGGGACCCACCAAATTAAAGCTTTCCATCCTCTCTTATGAACATGCCAAACGGTGGAAGCACATTTATCAACAAACTTTCTTTCCTTGCAGCCATTCATCCTTAATCTTTCTCTTAAAACAAACGATACCCGACATTTAGGCATTTATTTACAAACAAGAAAATAATTTAGCACAAGATCATTAAAAACAAGAGGTTCCTATGGAATACCATAGACGTTTAGGGTGCTAACACCTTCCCTTCGCGTAACCAACCCCCGGACCTTGATCTCTTATAGGGTTATTGTTTCTTTTCCCCTTCCCCTTGGAAAATAAAAGATCGGTGGTGTATCCCAAATTGAGATTCAATGCTAATTAATAGCTTGATATCCAAAAATCACCGCGACAAAGTTCTTTCTCAGGATTCAAATAAAATGATGGAATCTAATCACATTCGCTCTCTTCTTCTTTTATGGAGTGGTCTCTACCCTTTATTCTTGCTTTCATTTCTTTTCTTGGAAATATAGTGTTTTTCTTCATCTAGTACAATTAATTGTTGAAACAATTTTTAAATAGTATTTACTTGTTCCAAGATCCTTTCAAATTATCCATGAATCATAACATTATTTGATGGATCTTTAATCGTCTCAAAAATGGAAGCAACATAACCATTTTGTTCGTTTCTTTCAAAAAATAATACAAGACGGGTGATTCTCTCGAATACACTATTGATAAATATAGCAATTCCAATAAAAAAAAATTAACCATGCTCGAATTGAATCCTTTCAATTTGTTTATCAAAAATAAAGTTATGAAGTTGTTCTAACTTATTGATTTTCAATAACCTTGGATACTTGACCTTGAAAAAAAGATAAACATCATATGCTATTCCTATCATCAATCTTTCTATTGCCCCCAAAAACATTGAATTCTAGTGGCAGCGAATAAATTATGTCGAGCCAAGAGGATCTCGATTTCTATATAATCAAGGAGCGCATCACATGTGAGACATCAAAATTTATTATCTAAGAAAAAGTATTTACTTTTATCACTTTATGACCTTCTCACGCGTCCTATTTTTGTTTCCGAAAATACCTTTAGATTTATGGATTTTATAATCCGAATGCAGCAATTAGAAGCTCTTTCATTCATTAATTGCGAATTTTGTTTTTAAAAACAACCAAAAACCAAAGTATAAAATGATAAAATGGAAAGACTAAAGGGCATGATGCGCTAGAATCCATTGTTTTTTGGGTTAATTATGTTAGTGGTTCTTATAAATATTTAAAATTTGTATTTTTGTCCGTATTAAAATAATTGCACTCTTTAGTCTTTGTATAAATTCTGTCAGCATCTTTTGTTCCTAATAAGGCTAAAGACGAGTGTTACATGGACTAAAAAATATAATTTTTTTAAGAACTAAACACAAAATTCTGAATATTATGAGGATCATTTACTTAATTAATTTTTTTTGGTAAGCCACAAACAATTTAGTTAAATTTTCTAGCTAGGCATTATAAGCCACTGGCTTTGCGATACATACTCTTTCGCACATGTATTCAATCAAATTCACAAAGTTTAGTATTTGTGATTCAATACCATTACTCAAAGATAACAAAGTTGCCAAAACAAATGAAATTAGAAGAAATTCAAATACAAACCAAGTTTCAAATCTGGTTACTAACACATTCTAGCAAATAACACTTGTTGATTAAAAAAAAAATCACCCATCAATCAAAACATAACCCTTCACGAAAAATTGCTTGAAACAAATCCATCACATGCTTCTCAAGGACAAGTCCAAATTCAACACCACCTTTCAAATCCTTACTTTCTGTTAAACCAATAGTTAATCCTCTATCAATTGAAGTAATCTCCACTTTTGAAGGCCTTCCAAAACCAAAATCAATCTCATATACTCCAAACCTTGTTGACCCTGCAAGTGCTATTCCTTTAACTCCTTCACCAACCATAACTATATATCTAGACGTCAATGTCTCTATTCCATCAAGAAAACCCTTATCCATCTCTTTTGCTTTGTTATAAATTTTCTTAGCAACAATCACAACTCCATCTTCTTTTGTAAAGTCATATGGGTCAGTATCAATTATATGATTAGATACACAATTTCCAAAATAATTTTTAGGAATTGGTGGATCAAATCTTGATCTGCAATCCACAGGAAAACCAAAAGAAAATTTCTGCTTTTTATCGCTTTCGGATTGTTGTATCGCCTTTGCCATACAAACGGAAACATAAGCACATGTAAGAACAAAAGTTGACAACTTCTTAGGTGGTTCTTGTTCTTGTGATCCTTCTTCAATATTGTTCCATTTGGATAACACCCTGTTATTTATTTTCTCCAAATCTTCGCGTGTGAGCTCGAAAGTTGCTCGAACTGAATCCTTAACGATTGGTTGAAATGCATTTGACATAATTTGTATGCTTCTCTCATTGCTCTTATCAAAATGTGATGAGATTCTGTTCCAAGTATTAATGAACAAATTCTCAAAATCATTTGGATCTTTGATGACTTCCCTTTCCAAAAACGGTTCTAATAAAGGCTCTAAATTTGGTGATTTTGTTTCTTCTTCAAGAGATTTACATATAGAAGACCATGCTTTGATGAACATGGTTGATGATTTTCCATCAAGAACAGCATGGTGTGTGCTTATTCCAATGGAAAAACCACTTTCTGGAAAAAGGGTTATTTGGAGTGAGATAATAGAAGTAGAAGAATCTGATGATTCTAAGTGAGGAACAAAAGAACGAGAAAGAGAAGTTTCCTGTGGTGAATTGGGCTCCAAAATTTTATCGAAGGAAACATCATCGTCATCACATTGTGCTAAGAGCAAGGAAACTCCGTCTTCATTTGGAATGAACTGAATGAATGGTTTTGGAGAATCAGAAGGCCAAACGATGTTACCAGCTAAAGGGAGGAAGTGTTGGAGAGTTAAAGAGAGTGAAGATTTAAGTTTTGGGACAAAATTTTCGAAGAAAAAAGTAGGGTGTGAATGTGAACTTGGGAGGGTGTAGAAGAAAATACGTTCTACCGGATGGAATCTTAGCCAAATCAAGTCAAAAAATGTGAGAGGGAGAGAAAGTTGGGTTGAAGAACTAGGAGAAACTTTGCATTGTTCATGGATTTTAATGTATTTGTTTAGAGAAGCCATTTGAAAGATGATGTTTGGTCTAAGAAAAACTTGCTTGTGTTATATACTAGTTATGTTTTATTATCTTTTGAACGTTGTGGAAATATAATATCACCCTCGTTCTCCCTCAAAATAAAATAAAATATCACCCTCGTTCTACTCGCGTATGATTATATTATATTATTTTGTTGTTTTGATTGAAATCAAGTCTCACACACTTGTGGATCTTTCTTTTTTTTTTTTTTGAAGGACACACTTGTGGATCTGTGGATCTTCTAATAAATACAAAATCTTAAAACTTAAAAGATACTTGAAATCTATTTATATTTTAGAGTAAAAATTACTCTCTACTTCTTTCAAAGATGCTTGAATTACACTCATTTTCTCTGTTATGTTAAAATATACACTCTCCTCCATTGAAAAGTAAAATTTATACTCCTCTCCCTTGTAAAATGCTTGAATTATAATTTCCTCCTTTAATAATTAAATATGCACTACACTTTAATCTATTTTAACATAAATAAATATTTTTATGATATATACTAATTTTGAACCACCATTTAAGAGAAATACATTCATTTTTTTATAATTTAAATGTCAATGATAATTAAATTTAAATATTTTACTATTGATTTTATAATTATTATCTTTAGTACTTCTTCACATATTTTAATTTTATTTTGGATTGTTTCATATTTTATAATAGGGTTTAAAACTACATGTCAATGAAATTATGAATAAAAAATAGCAAAAAATATGTATTCAAAATTTGATTATATTTAAATAGACCCACAATACTATTTTTTTCGAAGTGTGTTAGGTTATTATTTTTTTTGTTAGTTTATAGAAATAAAAAAAATATTGAAGGAGTAAAGTGTGGATTTTAAGATAAGAGCGGAGGGGAATGTAATTCAAGCTTATCTTAGGGGAGGGGAGTGAAAAGTTTTCTAATATGTTTTGAATAAGAGAGGAGAGGAGTGTATATTTTAACATAAGAGAGGAATGAAGTGTAATTCAAGAATCTTTGAGGGAAGGAAAGTGTAATTTACTCTATATTTTAAATAGTTTTTTAAACAGAGGGAACACTTTCTCTTGTTTCCGATATTTAATATTATCGATATCTATATTTCTATACTTCCTTCAAAAAAAGTCTATACCTTTTTTTTTACAAAAACAAAACGATATTTATTCCTTCAAATTGATAGAATTCATCAGATACAATAACATGATCAACATCGCTAAAAACGTAAAGGGGTAAATATGCGAACAAACTCACAACACTCAAGTTAATAGCATACAACGACAAAATGCCTACAAATAATAAGATAAAATCTAAATTACTAGAATACCCATGCTTCAAGATCTGCAACATTTACGTCCAAATCATTTATTAAATATGTGATTTATTGAAGTTGATCTTTCAATATGAACCAAATGAACACCACAACAAGACGTGAAATTAAACAACGCCGCACAAGACAAAGAACAACACACCGCACTCAGACGATCACTTGTTTAGATCGAAAGAAAGTGGAAAAAGATGCAGAGGAGTAATTCTATGTAAAAAATGACCTAAAATCATCTCTCCTTAATGAGTGAAAGAGAAACAGAACTGGGAGAGAAATTGAAGTTTCTGTCACATCTTTAATCATTTTTATCACCCCCTAATGTTGTCATTCAATTTTTAATATCTATACTTATATACTATAAATAAGGGGAGTACATGATTTTTGGTAACTTTTTTCATTTTCAATTATACCCTCAAGCAAATTTGCATATAAGAAATATATTGTTGGTGTCATTCAAAAATATGAAAATTTATATTATATTTGTTGTATTGTTGGTTTCATTGAAAAAAATAAGTATAATTTGTTACAATATGAGAGTGCAAAATATTTATACATATAGTTTTAATCAAAACCAAAAAATCATAAAAACAATTGTTCGTAAATTATACATATTAGCACAATAAAAAGAGCAGACATACAGACACAGATTATCCGTCTGAATGTTAATGGTTGTATCATAGAAAGAGAAATGATATTTGTACAACCATTTATGTACAACTTTTGAGACAACTATATTTCATAGTCATTATGGGATTAGCTCAATTGGTAGGAACAATGCATTGTAATATACAGGGAACGGAGTTCGAACTATTGGAACAAAATGTGTTTAACATTGCCACCTTAAGTTTTGATGATAACAAGATATTAAAAGTTCAATAAGATATGCTAATATTTCTTCAAGTATGCAGGACCATAGACTAAAATTTATAAGTCTTTAAACAAAGTTTTGGTTCTAGAAGAACAAATGAGAGGAAAGAAATTTACAGAGGAAGCTTGTGTTACAAGTCAGAGTCTAAAGACATCAGAGTCGGAAGACCATCAGAAGCTGATAGTCAGAGTCTGAAGCCACCAGAGTCTGAAGACCTTCAGAGTTTGAACCTAAAGTCAGTTAATTTGGTTATTTGAAGACACAACTTTGCATAGGGAATAGAAGCCCGGAGCAACAACTATTTCAGATGAAATAGAAGGCATTCAATGCTTATCCACTTAAGGTGCTCAGAGAAAGGACAACAGTACAATTGTACAACCACTACTCCACTATTGTCTGCACATAGTACTGCTACAGCTGTGTATATGCCGGTTAATTCTCCATACAAAGAATGAATTTCAAATTATTCCTTTCTAAGACATTAACCAAATCAAGCAACATATCATTGGCGATTGATCAAGCTTCTGTAACGACTCTTTGATGTGTTGGGAACTCCTCAACGTCTCTTTCATACCTCTATTTAAAGGAATGAAGACTTGGTAGAGCATCAAGGATCTAAAGCAAAACGATATACTTTTCACCTCCAACGGTAATTATGGGTGTTGTTTCTCAAACAATCAAGGTTAAGTGGGATTGAAGCGGAGGCATAACATTGAATATTTCTCTAAGTAAAAGATCGAAGGATTGCATGCAAGCTTGAGAATCGAAGACCTTGGGATAATCATATTTCAAGGAAGCTTGAAGATTGGATGCTTTGTGTGATTTATTTGGATAGAAAATTCAAATTAGGAATTGAAGTAATCTTTGTAATCATACACTTGTAAACACTTTCAACATTATAGTGGAAGCTCGTTGAAGAGACGTTTTCTTCTATGAAAAGTGGATGACCCTTTGCAAGGACTAAAAGGGGAACCACTATCAATCTCAATGTTCTTCTTTTCCTTTTAATTTCAACAATTTAACTTTGATATATGATGTTTATTAGTTAGATTAATTACCATATGATTATGATTGAGTACTTTAAAAAAAAAACTAGTTTTCTCATAGTAGTGATTTCTTGTTGAAGGTTAAGTTTGGTTTGAAATAGTTATTTGTTTTGTGGATTATTTTGATTAATATTAATTGATTGATACATTGCAATTCAAGTGTGAATCTCTCATTTAAATTGAATTTCTTTTTTTACATTGCTTATCATTTTATCATTTGTATTCATTGCATAAATTTGAATAGTCATTCGATTTTCAAAAGATTTTCTAAACCACGTTTTCGAAACAATTTTGCAGGGGAAAAACTATTCATCCCCTCTAGCTTATCGTTTCTTTCATCATATTGACCAACAAGATCTATATCAACAAGTACCCTAACAAAATGCCCAAATGTTCTGTCAAAAATAGGTTTACTAGTAGCAGCATCTAAGCATATAGGTGTCCTTACACATGTACCTTTTGCAAAAAGGATCTTTACGAGCCAGTATCCTGTGACAAACCATATATGCGTATCCATACTTGAGCAAAAGTATTATGCTTAATACTAGGTTTGAAATCGTTGGTCCAGACAAATAGCTTAGCAAACGAGGGTTTAAATTCCAACTACCAACATATCTAACACTATTAACATCTTCAATAGATGAGAAAGAAAATTCATAAAATCCTTAACCTAATGAAGTGATTCCTCATCTTCATATATTCCTCAAAACTGGCTTTAACTTCTCACATAAGGCAACCACATTTAGTGGTGTAGTACCCTTTGGCCAAAGGATACATGCGTGTAAATTGTTCTTGCATGCTTCAAGTCCAAGTTGATATTCTTCCGCTGGTATCTAAATTGCAAACCTATCTCCCTTCACACTAGGTTTAGGTAGTTGGCCATAGGGGATATCACAGATTGTGTTAAGAGCTTGAGCAAAGGTTTTGTTAGAAATAGGTTTTGATTTTGGAACGGTTTTTGGTGCGATATTGGGTTCATCTGAATCGGGTAGGAAATTTCAACGTATTAGAATAGGTTTGGTAGTCATTTGGTGGCTATTTGTGAAAGCAGTGGTGGTTTAGGTGAGTTATAAAAGGTGACGATCAACAATAAAGTTTCTCAACAACACACCATGGTTTTTTTCTTAAACCAAACTCATATGCTCCTAAAAGTTCTTTACAAACTAAAACAGAAGAAATTAGGTTCGATCACAACAACACAATGCATCGAATCCCTTGAGAACTATGCAATTAAGTGTGCTTAGATGAGAGTATTATTAGGATGAATGATCTTCTTGTGTTGCACCTCTCCCAACTCTTTTTTGTAATTTAAAAAAGAAATTATTATGAAGTTGTAGTGATTACGTGGAATTGATAACCTATGTGTTTTAATGGAAGAGTCTTTGATGATTCAAAGAAACAATAAATAGCATATAATTGTGTCATATGTGCATCTAAGTTCCATGCATCGTGCCACGATTTGCACTCATACACCGGTACAGCACTTAACGTGATCCAAAATCGTGCCACAATTTCTTAAATTGTGGCACAATTTTCCAAAAACACCAAAATCCATTTTTTCAGAATCATCAAATCGTGCCACGATGCATCCAGGAACACAATCATCAAATTTTGAGTCATATCTCAACAATAGTTGAGCAAACAAAAATTGATATATTTGGTTCTTAATTTAGACTAGATACACTAACATTTATTAATCCAAATATCTTTTAGGGGTAAATATGTTTTTGGTCTCTATAAATATACAAACTTTTTATTTTAATCCCTCTAAAAAATTTCTTTTATTTTTAGCCTCCCAAAAGCTTTTCATCTTCACTTTTGGTCCCTCACTTCAAGTAAACTCACATGCAGAATTCATATTTTTTAATACAATTTTGCATAAAAGTTGATAATATTATAAGATTATCTCTCAAAAAAATTTAATAGACCATGAATTAAATATGAATTTAGGGGGGTTGATTGGATTGAGATTTCATAAGACTATTTTGACAAACAGAATCATGAAGATTTTAAAAGACTTTGAGGGATTATATTGATTTTAAAAGACTTTTTTTTAAATGACATTTTACAATCAGGATTTTGAACACATGACTTTAACGGATTTATAATACGGATTTTTTGAGATTTCGAAGGACTTTATGAGATTTTATAATTTGAAAGGATTGTATGAATTCATAAAATAAAAAAAATCAAAATGACTGCAAGATAAAAACATATTACAAACTTTAAGGTGTATGATACACATAAATAGTAATGAATACAGTAATCATTTAACATCAAAAAATAATGATAATAAGTTATATGTATCATACACCTTAAACACCATTACAGGAATGCTCACTTATCAACAAAAACGAAATAACAAAACAATCTGCTAACAAACAAATAATGATAATAAGTTACATGAAAAAAATGACTTAAAAAAACTTAAAACTTGAACATTAACGTGGGATGCAACTTCCATCAGGGGAAAAAATGAAAAGCAACTTCCATCAGGGGAAAAAACGAGAAGCAAAAGTATAAAAATTATGAGTGTACTGAAAAAATTATGGAAATCTCTAAAAGTCTCAAGGTTTTTTGTGAGATTGTTCAATGAGCATGTTATGTGTATTTTTAACTAAAAAGTCTCACAAAATCCACTACACAAAAGAATCTATTAAAATCTACATATTTTTTAATATCATGAGACATTTTTTAGGTTAGGGGAAATCTCATTTGAATACCACTGGATTTCGTTGCCCTGAATAATAAATTTTGATTGTCTTAATTGAATACCATAAGATTTATTTATATTCTATAAAAGTCTTGATTTTTTTTGGTTACATAAGAAAAAGAAAAAAAAAAGGAAAAAGGAAAAGAAAAGAAACTAAGTCCTTGAAAAGGACACGCCTAAAGCATCACCTAGTAAAGCATGTGATAAACACGGAAGAGGCTCATCAAATGTAACAAGATGGTCTGAACTTTTAACTCCCAACTTAGCAAGGATATCAGCACAAGAGTTTCCTTCTCGAAGAATATGTTGAATAGAAATAAACCAATCCTTAGCAAGAAAATTTTGTATGAGTTCCAAGAGATTTGCATAATGATGAAACCTCGAGATATCCTTCATCACCAACTGTACCACTTGAAGAGAGTCGGAGAAACACATAAGCTTTCTATACCCTGCCTCCCAACATAACTTTATACCAGTCAACAACGCTTGAATCTCAGCATGTAAAATATTTGAGATCCCCACACTACCAAAGAAACCACGAAGGAAACTTCCATCATGCTTACGCATTAACCCACCATAGCCCGCCTTTCCTGGATTGTTCAAAGCACTTCCATCAACATTGATAATTATGGTGTCCTCATCCCCATGCTGCCAGCTCACCATCCTTGGAGTGGGAATAAGAGTCAGTACCAAAAGCTTTGTGTGCAAGATGAAGTTGGGAAAAAATTGTTGCAACAGTCGCGTGCATATCTGAATGAATATTGTCGAAAACGAGTTTGTTTCTTGTACACCAAATATTCCACATAATCAAAGGAGCAAGGATTCCAATATCCTTCACTATTTTGTGGATTACCTTAGCTATATTATCCACATCTACACTTATGCACAATGAATTTGGATTAGGGAAACCACAGCCCTGCCAAACTCCAATAGATCGAGAGCAATGGAAGAGATAATGGAGAATAGTCTCGTCTTCATTATGACAAAATGGACAATCAGAAGAAACATTGACACCTCTGTGTGCTAAAACTGCTTTGACAGGTATTGAACGATGACAAGTTTGCCAAATAAAGAATTGAACACTAGCTGTGACGGTAATTTCCAAATCCAACTCCAAGTATCTTTAGAGATTTCAACTTCATGGCGAGAGAGTAACCAATGATAACCACAACGTGTTGAATACTCTCTGTAACGCCCGTATTAAAAGTGTCTAGAATACTTAATACGTTCGTTAAACTGATACTGGATACATTAAATCATACAATACGGAAAGCGACATAAGTCGGAATTCAGATACAAGAGTCATATATTACA
>Ga0315914_1008546_pt1 | contig 13599 bp, 12 predicted proteins | sample MpolenodulesMG_FD_203920 | JGI IMG/M metagenome (GOLD analysis project Ga0315914, IMG submission 203920) | Medicago polymorpha root nodule microbial communities from Los Angeles, California, United States - elongated nodules | ecosystem: Host-associated > Plants > Roots > Nodule | place: USA...
TGTATTTTACATGTGTTTCTCAGCCTTCTCAAATGTGTGAACAGCAATTCTCAAAGTAGTGTTTGCTTATAAAAGTTACCGATAGGTATTTTTTTTAGAAAATTGGTGTTCACACATATCATAAGGCTGAGACACACGAGTAAAATACGAAATTGCCCCTCGACAGTTAACTGCCGAGAATTTCAAAAACCGGCTGCAGTTAACTACCGAGGAAAACCTCGGCAGTTAACTACCGCCGGTTCCCTTTTTCCTCGGCAGAACCAGTTTAGGTAGAACTTGTTACATGTGTTTTTACACATTGTAAACACATTGCTTCAATGCCAAATCATGAAGTCAATAAGCGAAAATTACCAACAAAATTGAAATTGAAAATATGATACTAATTGGCGCATAATGTTATCACAAATGTGTGAAAATCACAACTTAATTGGCGCATAATGTGTTCAAATGGCAAAACAAAATTGGCTCAAATTCATAACTTGATTAAACCAATGAACCAATGTCATCAAAATACAAACAACATAATATCATCAAAATACGAACATACAAACATAATGTCATCAAAATACGAAAAGTAAAAAACAAGTCCTACACAACAACTACAAGTAATCCTATTATTGGTCATGGTCTTGCTGATGTTGTTGTTGTCGCCTCCTCGGCCTCTGGCCTCGCCTCCTGGTCAAGATCGGCGCGATCTGCTCCCTAATATGACTCATGGCCTGAAACCACTGTTGATGGCTCATGACCTCCTCCTGACCCATCTGCGCATTAGCGTAGGCAACAGCGGCACTAACCATGTCATAGTTATCAGGCGAGCTTCTTGCCTCGTACCGCTCCCACTGCTCTGCAATGATCAGCTCTTCATTTGCTGGCCTCAGAAGATCTCCTGGAAGAGGTGGCAAAATCTGAGGGTGAGACACCTTAGTGTACCATAACACATAGCCATCCGCCATCCGCCATGTCTGCTCTCCTGCCGGATGACCCCAATGGGGCTCCTTAAGCTTGTGAGTGCGGAAATCTACGAATGCCTGCACAATCTGAGGCGGTGTCAGCTCTACAACATCCGTCGGATGTCTAGGGACACTCTGGACGTATCTGTACTGCCTCAACACCCTCTCAGGCAAGTGACGGTACACCCTACGAACATCGCACATAATCCATCCTGAATACCAGAAGACCTCCTCAAAACCCTGGAACTCCCTGTGCTCTTCGTACGGCCTCCAACATACGTCATCAAACTGAATACGATCAAGCAATGAGCGATACGTCAACCCCTCTCCATGACCCTTCTGCAGCTTCCACCTTGCCGCAACCGGATAGTTTTCAATATAGTCGGTGTTGGGATCAACACTGAAAGCTAGGAAAATGCGCCAAAAACCATGCTTGCACAAACCAAACAAATCACATTTATAAATTTTTACACACAAAAAATATAACAAAAAAAAAAAGTTAAGGTTCACATTTATAAGTTTCTTACAGTGAGCAGTGTCACGCTTCCCCCAAGAGCTCTGTCTCCAGGCCTCAGCTAACTCGCCATATAGGTATTCTAGTGTCATCCCTCCCCAGGAATAATTACGCATCCCCACGTAGCCCTCCTCCATGGTCGTCAGATAGACCAACTCGATCCATTTGTTGCTTCTATCACCAAACAACAAGCATCCAACAAGATATAGGAGATAACACTTCACACAAAATGTCATAACCCTCTGCAGCTCCTCTTCATCCCATGGATCCTCTGGATCCGCCAATCTGTTAGCTCTATCAAGGTACCTTGTATATAACTGCCTCAGCTTCGGTTAACTAATGTACCCACCAAACTCTTTTTCGGCAATTTTCTCTGCCTCCTGCTGCGACACACCTAAGTGCTTCATCAGTAGTGCCACTCCCTCATGTTTCAACATCTTCTTCCCATGGCTCAACATCCGCCCATCAATCTGAAGATGCATAAGACATGCGACATCATCCAAAGTCACAGTCATCTCCCCCAAGACCATGTGAAAACTGCTGGTCTCGGGATGCTACCTCTCGCATAATGTCATCAGCAAAGCATGAGGCACAGTGGCGTAGCCCAGGTAAACCAAATCATGTAACCCGCTCTCCCTAAGCGGATCCCAAAACCATCTCTGATGCTCGTTTGGACGTCCGAGATTCGAAATCTTAGCCCCATGATTAATCAGTTTTACAACATGCAGCTTACGAACCTTAAATAATAGAAAAACAAACAAAATAAAATTTAACAAATGCAGAAATAAAATCACAAATTTAAATTGCCGCACGTATTTTTAATTTAAGACATAACACATGTAAACCTTAAAACTTAAAAAAAAACACATAACAAAAACAATTTAAATCATAATAAAACATAAAGAAAACAATAAAAGTTGAAATAAAGAAAATATAAATAAAATAATTAAACATAAAGAAAAGAATTAAACAAACACACGTATAAAAAAAATTAAAAGCATTAATTTGTGTTGCATATGATAATTTAAGATAATTAAAAATAACACTTACATTATCTGAATTATACTAAAGCGGCAATGCCACATGCTTGGCATACAAGTGCAGCATAGATATATTTTCCGGTCCTCTAGGAAAAGGAGGCTCTAAAGGTAACACTACTGGGGCAGCCGCTGCAGCAATGTCATCATCGTCTGGTCTATGCTGCTGCTCTGGTATATGATCTTGGTCATACCCACCATCAGTGACATTGTGGTGTACCTGATCCTGATAATTCAGGTACTCCACCTCGGACGGGTCAACAACCTGTGACTCTTCAGGCTGTGTAGCCTGAGAAGTCCTTGAACCATCCCCCCTCTGACCTCTTCCCCTCTTCGGTATATGTGCGTTTCTCCTCTCCTTCTCCTTCTGGTAGCTTTGTGTCTGAGCACGCCTACCACCAATCATCTTAGATGGATCAATCGGGTCCTGCTCAGACATATCTACACAAACAATTAAAAATTTAATATCATTTCCACAACCTAATCAAACACTTTGTGTGCATCATTTCAATATAATCTAAACTAAACCTTCACATTTCAATATATCATTCACATCTCAATATAACCTTCACATTTCAATATAAACATAAACATTCAATATAATCATTATAATCATCATTTCAACATAAACATAAACATTCACATTTCAATAAACATAAACATAACTAAACATAAAACCATTCAATATAATCATCATTTCAATATAATTTGTGTACATCATTTCCATCATAACCTAAACATCATTCAATATAATTCTCATAAAATTGTCATTGAGACATTTTATCAAACACTTTGTGTGCAAAGTATCAAACATACTCAAAATGTGTTCATTTGCCACCATTCAAAACCACATTATCATTAAACATCATTTAAACAGCATAGGCAACAACTACATTCATTTATCAATTCATAAACTACACATGCGATCATCAAATTGTCAATTTTAAAATCAACCCTAACCACATGCAAACTATTCTAATTTTTTAAAAAATTAAACCTAAACAAACTAACATTATCATTAAAATGATTGATACAACTTACTTGTGATAATGTGTTGTTGATTTGCTTGCAATTCGCGAAAATGGCTTTGGTGAGAATTGGAGAGAGTTTGAGAGAAGTTGGGAGAAGTTTTGAAACTGATATGTTTGTGTTTTTGTTTCTGTTTATGTTCAACACGCATCGGCAATTAACTGCCGAGGTTTTCCTCGGGAGTTAACTGCAGCCGGTTTTTCCATTCCTCGACAGTTAACTGCCGAGAAACATTTCCGTCTTTTACATGTGTTTTTCAGCCAAACCATATATGTCAACAGCAAATTTCATGAACTAACACGTAAGAAAGGAGTCATAAGTTGGTTTGGTAGTTCAAGGGATACACGTAGGTGATAAGGGGTAAAAAAAAAACTAACACCGTAAAAAAGATTTCAACTAGTTTAGCATAAGTGGTTGGTATGTTCGATGTGTGAGTTTTTGCATATCTCGTATTCCAAGTTCAATTCACATTGATCAAAAGAATTGTAAAAAAAGAGTTGCATATACAACCATTTAATCGCAATATTTTTAAAATATTTTTTAAAACTAATCTAATAAAGTGGTATAATAATCAAATACTATTAGATATGTGTGACAAAAAAATGAGCAATAGAACAAGCAGATCTTTCTCATATTCTCCCTCCGTTTCTAAATATAAACAAAATTGCATTTTTTGGTTCATTCATTTAATGATGTATGTGGTCCATATTATGAACCACATTCATCATTAAATGAATAAACCAAAAATATAAATTTTGCTTATATTTAAAAACGGAGGGAGTATGTGTAAAGGATCAATTGTTGACGTATATGCATGCATACTACTACTAATTAATGAGTAAAACAGACAATTTCGTCCTTGAAATTGTAGGCGTCGGTCCAACTAGTCTGAGATGTTTACGAATCAAGCTTAAAAGGGTGTATTCAATTAGCACAATATTATCTTTTTTCAAAAGCTTGAATTGATTGTTTTTAGAGTTATGTTATTTAAATATTTATTTATATGACAACCATTTTACAAAGAAAATGAGGATTGACACAAAACCAAAGCAATAGAGAGAGAAAGTAAAAACATAATGTGAATATGAAAAAGAAAGTCGTTATAAAAGTTGTCAAAAAATATTGTTTAAATATCATTTCTCTTGTTTTTAACGCATGTTTGGTGGTTTTGTATCCAAAGAAGAAGAAAAATTAAACTTGCTTTTCACGAATCTACAATAAAAATTGTTGCATTGGAATTGATTGTACTGGTACCTCAATGAGAAACTTATGGAAGAATATAAATTGTTCAAGCTATTAAAATATTTAATTTTCAGGTCCCAAGCAAATTTTTTATTAAGAATTTATAGTCTGATTTATAGTTCTATTCAAACGGAACATAGAAAGGGCATGTGGTGATTGTTAGATGCTCTTTCCGTCTCATGTTAGTGATCCTTTCAAATATGTCTCAAATATTAAAAACAAGAGTCAGGATCCGTTAGTTGACACCAAATTCTATCCGTCTTTTTTATCATCTCAACGGATGACATTTATTCACTTTAGTTGTTCAGGTGAAGACTCTTTAGCGGATAAAAGAAATCACGTTTCTTCTTCTTCCTTTTCCTGATCTAACAGTTTTCTTTCATCCTTGGTGGTGATTACGTTACTCTCTTCTTTTATCACAGGATTCCAAATTCAATGAATTAATTCAATGATGGTGATTGGAAATAAATTATCAACGAAAAGGGGATTAAAAGTTTGCAGGGTTTGTTGTGAGTGATAATCCATACTTAACCCCCATTATAATATTGATATGTAGAAAATTTGCTTGATTATAAACATTAAGATAAGAAGGGGAAAGCTAATCATATAAAATGGAAAGGGGGATGCCGATCGATAGAAAAAATTGATAATAACAAAGTGAAGTTTGAAATTGTGAGAAACATAATCAAAATCTATTCCTGGAGAAATCGAAAATAAGAGAGCAATCTTATAATGGAACTTTTTCTGCAAATATAAAAGCATCATAGCTATGAGTGAGTTCAGGAAAAAGAAGAAGAAGAAGCGTGATTTCTTTTATCAGCTAAGGAGTCTTCACCTAAACATCTAAAGTCGTTGAGATGATAAAAAGGATGGATAGAATTTGGTGTCAACGACTGATGTCAACGGATCTTATAAATGAATCGAAGAGAGTAATTCTTTTATTAAATTATCTTTTATCATCTTTCATAAATGAAGACAAATGTCGGTACAGTTCAAAGGTAATATTATAAATTGAATCCTAGTAGTACTATATATATATATATATATAACTTATAACATTGAAACTCTAATGTTGTCACAATAACATAAACAAAACGATAGTTGCTCTATAGTCGCAGAGGTAGACACATTTGATCAAATTATGTTAATAAATATTGTGTGTTCATCTTTCACTTTTGTCCTCTTATTTAATCTTTTGTCACTAATTGTTGTTGTAACATAAATTGGTGTAATCACAATGACAAACATAGAGAAATATATTAATTTGAAAGTGATGAAAGTAGTATTATTTTGAGGATAAAACTGGAGAGGAGACAATTAATATTGCTTTGAAAAGCAGATAATAGTCCATTTTGGATTTATTTTTTTACAAATGAATCACACATAAAAGGACAGAGGGAGAAATAATTTATTGAACTCAAATTATTGTGCTTTTTATATTTATAAGTTAGCCGTATAGTCCTATTAGGTTTTACAATGTATTTTCTCCTTTTTTATAGGTACTATATATTCTCTTTGTAATTCTTATTTTATAAGTTATGTATATATGATCCTCTTAAAAAAAAAAATTACAATCTCTTAAAAAATGTTATGTTAATGGTATTGTTGAAACCCTAACTTCTTTCTCCTTCTCCATCTTGTAATCTCTATCGTTAAAGGTGATCACACGATAAGAGCTCGAATTGAATATGCATATTATTTTGGAACCTGATATGGTACATTGCAGAAAAGGTAGACAAAGAAACAGAGGTTCCTTATTTTGCAAGTGATTGAATATAAAATATTTGATTCTAATAATAAAAAGCATATGTTGAATGCAACTTTATTTGATTTTTAAAAGGAAATGCTAACAAACGTTCTTACAAAATTGTTTAAACAATCAAAGGCAGGGTCGTTCCTATGAAATAAGAGGCTCAGTTCTATTTTTGAAATAGACCCCAGTAAAATCAAAATGTAATTCTTTTTGTGTAGCTAAACTTCATTAAAAAATCAGAATCAAAAGAATTTTTAAACACGAAACAAAACAAAATAAAATTAAGTGAAAGAGAGGTAAAATTTACCTAACGGTGTCGTTTGGAATGTCACTCCTACGTCGTAGGAAATAGAGAAACGAATGGTTTATGCGAAAAAGAAATAATTGTTGTGATTCTTTCAATGAAATAGTTTTTCAAATTGACTGATTAAGTGATTATTCAAATTGATGGTGGTTTAATAGCATCAAATTTATGTCCAAAAAGTGGAACTAGAGTCTAGGAAAAACTCATACGTGTACTGAAGAAAAAAAAGTAACATATAATTTTTTAATTTAAATAGGGGTGGGTATTATAATTTTTTTTTAGACGGTTCGGTAGTGCTTCGTGCACTTCCCAAGATCCGGCCCTGATCAAAGGTACTAGATTTTACATGGAAAATTGTATAATTACGGCTTTTAATTTACATATGTTTGAAGTATATTTTTAAGATAAAACTTCTTTCGGGAAGTTCTTTAAATAATACTACCTCCGGTCTTACTTATAAGAGAAAATTAGTTCAACAAAAGTTAATGTAACTGGTTCAAAATTTAATCTAAATACATTAACTTTAGTTGATCCAACTTTCTCTTATAAATAGAACCAGAAGGAGTACATCCTAAAGGATGATTTGGATCAGTTTGATTCATTGGTATCCTCTCAATAATATAGCACTAATAAATTCATTAAACTAGCAACCATATTTTGAGGTGGAAAATATGAAAAGGTTCTCACTTTCGGTGTTCTTTAATTTGCATGAGTGCGCAATCACCTAAACTTTAGCTGGTCTATCCGTTTTGTATAAGCGTCACTCTTTTCAGTTTTGGTATCCATCATTAATAATAGTAACGTACTGTGCTAACGTGGATTAATTGAATTATAGTAAAAGAACTTAAGATGATTTTATATTTGATTACGACATATTCTAGAGTTCCTTCTAGAGATTGACATACTTGGATTATTCACATTTGACATAAACGTGAAAATACCACATGCATTTTAAAACAAAGTGAATAAAAGAGAGAAATGATATTTGTACAACCAATTTTTAACAACTTTTATAACAACTCTCTTTCATATTCACATTATGTTTTTACTCTCTTTATTGCTTTGATTTTCGTATCAATAGCTACTTTTCTTTATAAATTTATAGTTGCTTCAAAAGTTATCACCATAATAGTTGTTCAAATAACGCATCTCAAAATTTAAAACGGAGTGAGTAAAGATTCGGATCAAGTGTAGACTTGGTTCACCATGTTATCTTAAATGAAATTAAACCAAATATAGCTTACAACGCCCAATCATTTTATTCATAAAACTGTTGATAAAAAAAAATATACCACCATTCTACCAATATCCCAACATTGAATTGTTGAGCTAAACACACAAGTCTTAATATAGCTAATAATCATTAGGACTCATGGTTATGGTTTCTTATCCTTCGTGCATGTAGTAGGATATCACATCTTATTTGATGTTCAACCACTTCACTTCTTTAGTAGTTGAACCATCATTTTAAAGACACAAAAGAAACTTAATCTTTCTTATCCTTTATTTTTCTCATGTTACACTCGCTGATATTATATAGTACTATCCATCCATCCATATACATACATATTTGCTGATTGGACTAAACTTTGAGATTCCATCTTTACCTTTTTTAGTAATACCAAATCTCCTTACCTATTTTTGGTACTATAAAAAATTGTAACATTATCATGAAATCTGCTATTGTTGCCACGACACAAAAATTGCATGCTAGCCATGTGCACTAATATTCCTGTTTCACTTTCATACAACAAATACCCAATCCCAAGGACATAAGTAACCATCCTCTATTGAGTAGATTTTTACCACGTAGCATAGTAATAGTCACCAATGAAAAGTAAAGCACAAAAACACATGGATCAAAATATTCCCTTTTATACATAAAATCAAAAATGCATAAGTTACATAATTCAAACACCAGATTCAGAAAGCAAATTATTGACTGATTTGAAAACAATACAACAAAAATTAACATAAAACAATTACATAAACCTGCAGGATTAAATAAATATGCTTATTTTTCTTCTTGACAATTGCAGGGATAAATAAGTAATATAGCTTAATCCTTCAATATTTACACTTCACTCCACTGAAAATCTCATAATCACCATTTTGGCACCATCTTCAAAATTCAACACTCTTCTACATCAGCAATTCATTAACCCAACCGAGATCAGGGGCAGGACAAGACAAACCATTGACGTCACCACCACCAACAAGCTTATTAAGGTTGTCGTTATTTCCCAAAAACATGTTCATATTGTTGTTAATGATGTTATTGTCAACATCATTGAAACTTGGTGTCAAATTCTGATGAATAGATTGTGAAAGAATATTGAAATGTTGTTGATGATCAAAAGAAGAAGAAGGTGAAACAATAAAGTGTTGCTGATTCTGTTCCTCAGGAACATCAAGAGATTCAAGATAACCCATGTTTTGTATCTGAAGTGCTTTAGCAGCAGAAACAGGTGAAGAAGAAGAAGATGAACCGTCATTGAAATTCATCCCTTCAAATGAACCCAAAAGATCAATAAGCATGTCTCTATAACGAAGATTGCTACTATTAATCGACGAACCATAGCGCGAAAGCGATGAAACACCATTTCGTGGCTTCATCGGAGACATAGGTGGTGATGCCGGTGGTGAAGAAAAATGAGACATACCAAAAAGTGTTGAAGTTGGAGAATTATTAGCACCATTACCATTACCATTACCACCACAGTGACAAAACAAACAACAATTGTTTGATTTTGAAGCAACATGGTTATTCAAAAGCTTGTTATTTTTCTTGTTGCATGAAAAATGTTCATTTGAAGATGGAGAAGATGATGTAACTGGTAGGATTCTTAATTGACGAGGAGTGTGTGCAAAGAAACAAACTTTCCTCTTACAGTTTTTACCATCTTTGCATGCTTCAGTTCTGTATCTAGCAGGATGAAGCCAGCATTCAAAAACACCATGAGCAAACTCACAAGTATCGCCGCGGTTACAGCCACCGCGGCGATACTCAGGGCAAACTGTCCCTGAGTAATGAAACCGCCGTGGATCACGGCGGCGAGCTTTTTCACCAGGGTGAGCGAATGGACAGTCAGTCCAGTCGTGGCTCCGGCTACGAGTGCACCGGCGGACTTTGAACTCATACATTCGGAAATGGTCAGATGAGTAAGGATCATCGGAGTCTGAGTCAGAGTCATTGTGTGGGAGGAACTTTTGGAGGATGGTGTCGTCGGAGAATATGTCAACGGCGGTGGTGGTGTTGCGGCGGGTGAGAAGCTTTCTTGGTGGGATGTCGATGTCTCTAAGGGATTTTTTGGGAGAGAGAGGTTGGTAGGAAGAATGAAACTTGTGTTGTTGGTGTTGTTCAGCACAAATAGTAGTCATTGTGAAATGGGGGTGCAAATAATAAGACACGGGGGTGTGGAAATATGTTAAGAGAGAGTATATATAAGTATAATGTGACGATGTTATGTTGTGAATGGAAAGAAGGGGTGAGAGAGTTATTATATAGGGAGAAGAGAGTGTGAGTTGAGAAAGAGAAAAAAAAATGGTGACAAGGATGGGAATAAGGGCTGGTAAGGGGGGGTATGTGGCTAGGTAGCATTTGAGAGTAACATGCAAAAGAGGGTATGTGGCAGTTTGTTAATTCATTGGGGCCTAATGTTTTGGCTATGTGTAATTCGATTACAAGCTCTCAATTCAACAATATCCGTGCCCCTTGTGACATGAAAATTCTAGATCACGATATATAGAATGTTTATATTTATTTATTTATGTATAGAATACACAAAGAGGTGTCCATGCAATGTACTTTGATACATTGCATTTCTTTTGCTTTGTCTTTTCGTTTTTTATCCGTTTCTCTTCCTTGACTTAGTACTAATATTGATTGAAGTTATCCTACAAATTCTCATTCGTAACTCTATAATATAAACGTAAATAAATAAATAATTTGTTGGATAAGCATGCGATAAAATTGTTGGGCTCATGACTCATGAGGTTTAAGATATCCCATATTAAGTCAAAAACAATCACACAAATAAACTGCCTCTTAATTTAATTTTAACTCATTAGATATATAAGTTCTCTTATTTATATGTTACTTAATATTTACTTTTTAATTTAATCTAAGGCACTTTACTCACATTTAAAATATAAACATCTCTAGATTAAGCTTAAGCTCGTCCATTATTATAGATATGATCCTAACAAACGGAAAGTTTTCTATTCACTAGTATACTAGATCAAAGATAGAATAAATTCTGTGAGCTTTAGTTTGCTTTTACTTTTGTATATTTGTTTATTAAAATGTTCATAAAATTACTTTATTTAAATATAATGTTAATAATTAAAAAAATTCAACTAAATATAATTAAATTTTATTTAAATTTAATATTGTATAAACAAAGATTAAATCAACAAAATTTAATTTTGTTTCAGATTGAGCAAAATTTCAATTTGAGTTCGATCCAAATCCAACCGAGATCTAATGAAGAGTGAGTCCATGCTATTAACAAACTTTAAATTCCACTGGATAGCGATCCTAACCTATCGATCTAGACCGTCCAATCCATATCTAATATTGAAGTCCTCGTCATATTATTACAAGTGTCTTCAATGATATTTGTTAGGTGTCACAACCAAAATTTTACTTATTCCTTATAAATACAAAAGCACATTTAAGATTGAGTCATATACCTTACTCTTTGTCCATATAATTGTCTTACTCTCCTTAGTCTTTCACTGACTTGAGCGTCAAAGCACGTGTATCCTTCCAATGAAGAAGAACCCACGGTGGACGAATGACAAACTCCTCTCTCTATGCAACAAATTTCAACCCTCAAACAAATCATCATACTTCCAATTACAGGATCAATTTTTAATTGAAAAAAGAATTAAACGAAATGGAAACATTAATTTATTAAATAATTTCTGTACTCTAATACGTCTAAAAAAAAACTAACATTTAAAGCAACAAGGTAGTATTACGTATAGGGACGAAATTGATTACATAAACTATATATGGACAAAGGCAGTAATATTTGTTCATTTGCTACGCATTGAAGAGACAAAAATATTGATTTTTTAATTGTGATGGGTCATTTAAGAATTATCAAAATAGCGAACACACACATTTTTCCTTCTTCATCAAATCAAAATAGTATAATTGTTGTATAATTTTTTTTCCATCAAAACAGTATACTTTTTGGTGAACAACTCCATTCTAGCTAATCTCTACGATTTCGTCAAAAAAGAAAAAGAAAAAAAGAAACCTGTCTGTATCAGTTGAAACTTGAAAGTATAATGTATATTCGGTCGAATGTATATTTTTGTTCCCAAAGTGATTTCATTTCACCAGCTGTAATATTTTAACAAGAAAAACCTTAGGGATGATAAGTTAGTCACGATCACATGATTTATTTCGAATTTAAGATAGGATCTGATCATTTTTGCTGAATTTAAATCGACATATGTTATATATTATATACTTATATACATTAAATATATAATTTAATAGATAGATGATGTATCTGTAATAATATACTATATTTCATTGTGAAAATAATTTGTAAATTTATAAGAGTATAAGTATATCTATGTTGTCCATTCATATTTTCAACCAGGTAAGGGGGAAAAGAGGGTGTATCTTTTTGAAGAGTTTGGTCAAATAGTTTTACTGTGGATTATGTTGATAAGTGGTTCAAGGTAGGACAGTATCTAACAATTGTACAAAATATTATCAATAACGTCGTCTTTTAAAAGTAGAAGCTTATTATTATCTTTGTTTTTACGGTTGAGATATTTGTTTGATGGTGTCGATTTTGACAAAAGGGAGATGAGTTGAATTTTGAAAACATGCCTACTTATTTTTCTTTTTTTGTGAAATTGACATCGACCAACTCACTCTCCCATAAGTTTTTTATTTTATTTTTTACTTTAAAAGCCGATGTCAAACATCAATGAATCTTTAGACGATTGTCATGAATGATGCGCGCAGAGGGGAGGCAAGCAAATGTTATGGCCTCCCCCATACATAAATTAATGCATTGTATAGTTTAACCCACTAATACACTCGAAGTATTCACCATTCAAAAAAATATGGTAACTCATTCAATTCAAGTCTAATTCACACAATTGAAAAATAAAAGAAGTAAAATTTGTCGAAGAATATTTTCAAGTTTGTTGTTATCGTTCTTTCTTGTACTTTAGAAGACAGTCTAGGCTAGCAGTTCGTTTGATGGTGTAAGAGAGGTCCATATCGGCCTGTGCATCTGGTGGTCCCTCATGGTCCCTCGGTTGGACAAAAGATAGGGATATCTTAAAAAGACACCACAATTTTGAGGTGGTTTTTAGTGAAGTTTCACATATGATTACATTGGACTATGTTTGAAAGTCATTCGAAACTTTAACATAGTATAATCTCATAGTATAATTTGTTCTCATAATTGAGGTAGCGGCTGAATTGATGTCAATTTGAAAGAAGAAAAAACAACATTAATGCCTCAAAACTTAACTTATACTGTATTTGTTATTGTTTGTTTTTATCAAATTAACACCGATCACGACATTGTCTTAGCTGTATTTCAAAATTTTAGACGATTTTTAAATATGGTATACACCGTAAATTACACCAGACACTTCTCCAATCTAACATTTGCCTGATACTCAAGGTAAAATGTAAAAAAAAGATAAGTAAACATTTATGATATCCTCAGGGAGACCCCGAAGTCAGAAATGATGAGTGGGGTGAAAAGCATGCATTTAGGCCAAAT
>Ga0315914_1008552_pt1 | contig 13593 bp, 11 predicted proteins | sample MpolenodulesMG_FD_203920 | JGI IMG/M metagenome (GOLD analysis project Ga0315914, IMG submission 203920) | Medicago polymorpha root nodule microbial communities from Los Angeles, California, United States - elongated nodules | ecosystem: Host-associated > Plants > Roots > Nodule | place: USA...
GGTGAGGCGTGGAGGTAGAGACGGAGGTTGTTCGTGTGGGAGGAGGAGATGGTGGGGGAACTTATTTTACTACTTGCTCATGTTACACTGCAGATTACTAAGGAAGATAAGTGGCTTTGGACTCTGGAGAATTCTTCAGCATTCACAGTTCGTAGTCTCTATCGTTTTCTTACTATACAACCGCAGGTGGATCTTTCTGTTGATGCTGCTTCGCTTTGGCATAAGAATGTGCCCCTCAAGGTGTTGTTGTTTGCTTGGCGGTTATTTCGGGATAGGTTGCCTACAAAGGACAATCTTCTCCGGCGAGGTGTTATCAACAATGATTCTCGGACGTGTGTGGTAGGGTGTGACCTAGTCGAATCGTCTTCGCATTTATTCTTACATTGTAATATCTTGGGTTCAGTTTGGCATTTGATTTACAGTTGGATTGGTGTCTCAGTGACCAACCCCTTTACTGTGCCTGATCATTTTATCCAGTTTAACTCCAGCGGTGGAATGGGGAACAAACGACGTTCGTTGTTACAGGTTATTTGGTATGCAACAGTTTGGAAAATCTGGAAGGAACGAAACAATAGGTTGTTTAAAGGCTCCGAAAGCCCCGTTCTTTAGGTGGTTGATAGGATAAAGGCCATCTCCTATACGTGGTTGAAGGAGAAGTACATTACTCTTCCCTTCAATTTTCATGGCTGGTGGCTTAGTCCGTTCACCATTTTGGGCATAGGCTAATAGCTTCTTCCACGTTGCTTTCACTTTATTGTTTCGGTCTCCCATTGTAATTATTTGTACAGACATTTTCATGTGTTAATATATTTTATTTTAACCTCTTCAAAAAAAAAAAAACATCTTATATTCAAAAGAGTTTTCTATATAAAAATATCAACGGTGTTTAAACTCAAAACAAGAAAAACCTAAAATTTATTTTTGAAACAGAAATTAAAATTTGAATGTTATCTTTTTACAATTAGATCAAAATTAAGATTTAGATAAACACGAATTTTTAATCTAATCTAACTTACAAATTATTTAAAACCATTGGTTACATTGCTCTAGATAATAGATAATAATAAATCCATAATAGCAACAATCTCTCTCTATTTTCTCTCTCTACAAATCTCTCTTCTCGCTCACTCCCTCGTCCTCAATCCCGATCCATCTCTGCAAAATCACCCCCAAATTCTCGATTTCACGCTTTTCCCTTCATTGATTCTCTTTCTAACCTTCGATCCGCATCGTTAATCTTTTCAATTTCAAAACCCTAATTTTCTTTCTTTTTTCAATTTTGTATTTTTATCGCACAAACCCTCAATATTTGTCTTCCCTTAGATTTTCCTCGGACGTAAATTTAATGGGTATTCCACAAGTTTTTGAATTGAATCTCTATTTCCTTTGAATTTGTGTTCTAGGACGATTTTGTGTATATACCAATCTTTACGTTTCTTTCGGGAATTTCATTGAAGGAGAGAGTAGTTTTTTCAATTTTTTTGGTGGTGGTTATTGCTAGATTTTCGTAAAGGCTGGAGCTTTAGAGGGTTTTGGATGATGGGTCTTGTTGATTGAGCTGGATCAGTGACTGGGATTGGCTCTAGGTTTTGGGTTTTGATAGCTTTGAAGATTTTCATATAAGTGCTTTTAGAATTGAATTATGAATAAGCAGTGATTGTTGGACTTAGATTTGAGCTTGGTCAAATACTAGTTCACAAGAAGAATTTCAGCATATGTTATGAATTATATGTTTGATGATGACTAGTGCTTTTTAAGGGTTGTAGTAACACTCTGCATTGTTCGTCGATTTGATATATTTGACACTGATTAACAACTTTGTTTAGCATCAAGTATTGTGTGGAGGGAACACAATGGATTTTGAAAACGAAGATCAGAGCTTGTTGGATCAAGCAACTGATAGTGGATTGCAAAAGTAACCTTCTATCTTGTTTGATTAGCTTGTTGTATTTATTTTTTACAATGTTTTAATTTGAAATTTGATGCATGTTATAACACCTATTTGTTGGTGGTTGTTCAGGAAGTTGAAAATTTCATACACGAGAGATTTTTTGTTATCGTTTAGTGGATTGGATATTTGCAAAGAGTTTCCAAGTGGGTTTGATCGGTCACTTTTAAGGTATAATATGCTATATCGGTGGACCGCTGCATTTAATTTTTCCTTATTATATATATATATATATATATATATAAATATATCGTCAATTTATGCTCTTTCACTTATGTGTTATGCCTTTTTTTTTCTTCTGGAAAACAGTGAATTTGAAGACGCTTCACTGGATCGACAGAGAAGTACCGGTGCGCTGTCAACACATAGTTTCAGACGCAATGAATACAGTTCATCCCCTCCAACCAGAGGGGATATGAATAACTTTTCGCGAGGAACCCATGGAAAATGGGATTCTCGCTCTTCTGGACGTTCAGACAGAGACAGCGATTCTCAATCGGAATGGGATTCAGGTGTTTACGTTTGACCAACAAAAATACTGGTTTTTTTTTTTTTTAAATTTTTAAAATACAGTAGATCTAAATGCCTTTACAAATATTTGGATAAACATTGAATTCTTCTGTGCCTGTCTCTTTAATGGGTGTTCGGGTAGCAGTTTATCGTAAGTCAAGGTTAATGTTGATCTATTATTGTCAATGTCAATTTACAGATTCCGGAAAACGTTTGGGCAACCAGCCTCGTAGATCATTGCAAGGTCCTGAGCATGATGGACTTCTAGGTAGTGGTTCTTTTCCAAGACCACCTGGGTATGCGCCTGGGTCGGCTGCTCCTAAGTTTCGAGCTAATGACAATTACCAGCCAAATCGATCTAATGAGCCGTATCATCCTCCTCGTCCATATAAGGTTAGCTCAATTATCTGTAGTTATTTATTTCTCAGACAGATATATGTTGGCCGAAGTGTATTATTTATTACCTCCAAAAATTCTCAAATCTCAATCATGTATGATTTTCATTTGATGTAGTGAAGCTATGCACCGTAATTTTATTAACTTCAAGTCTGTTATAATCGTGGCTTTTGATTCTTTCTAGGCACCTCACTCGCGTAGAGAAACTAATGACTCTTTCAATGATGAAACTTTTGGTTCTTTGGAGTGTACAAACGAGGACAGGGCAGAAGAGGAAAGAAAGAGAAGAGGTACATGTTATTTCTTGAAGATATTGTCACTTTGTTTAAATGACATCTATGTATCTGATTATTTGAAATATGTAGAAACTGTACAAATACAACTTAAGGAGATTCTTCCCATTTATGGATGAGATTTGTCTCTCGTTTTTTAAGCTGTACATGCTCTATTTTAAGAAGGCTAATTATGTTGAAATGCATGACGCACAGCACAGCTTCTGCACTACATAAAACCTGTTAGAAAACCATCACGAAGTTTGATGGGGCCTGAGATAATGTTGCTGTAGGCCTATTTAAACAAAATTTAGGGTTGCTGCATGGCCCACTAACACTCCTTCAAATTGTTTGGTCTGATCAAGAAGCATCAATTTGCCAAATTGAACTGATGACCAATGAGGCTGAGAGGCATGTTCTTGTTTAAGACATTGACAAATTGAAGGGTTGATTTATGAGTGAGAGATAACATTTGGTTGTTTAAGACATTGGCAAAAGCATCATGAACAGAATGATGGCTCACTGCACACCTCAATATATTTGGTGTTCTCATGAAAATCCTGATTAACAACGATTTGATTAGCCTTGCTATTGTATTGGGAGGTGTCAGATCGAATAAGTTAATCCAAGCTTAGCTAATAAACTGCAAAGTTAACTAATCTGAGAACAAACGGTAGACATGGCACAATATTTAAACTTGCGAAGAATCGCAAGTTTGAGTGAGTCTAGATCGTAGTGGTTTGTTGTTTTTATGAATGAAAGACCCAAAATGTAATAGCTGACTGATTAAGTTCTGTAGTGCACAGAAGATCCTAATGTGCAAAGGAGGCAAATATGTTGTATTCAGTCTCAACCCCATAGGTATCCCATCTCGAACCAGAAAAATATGAACATACACATCATTGTAAGCTTGCAATGAACCAACAGGACAATGAGATGAATGAATCCAACACTGACGAGCTGAAACCTAGCTCTACCAAACTGAATCAAATGGGGGGGCACAATCCACCATTCTTAAATTCTAGTAATATCAAACTCTGTGATTTGTCATTTTATCCATTTAGAAATAGAGATATATTTTTTGTGCGTGCTGAGTTGTGAACCAATCTTCTGATTTGCGAATCTGTCCATCAACTTTGAATAACTGGTTAATCGGTCGTCAGATCAGGTCATAATGAGTCAAGTCCACAGTGATTTTAAATAATAACTAAATGCTGTTGAGTGCAAACAATCTTATGATTTGGGAACTTGTCCATCAACTTTGAATAACTGGTTTGGTTAGGTCAGATCTGGTCATAATTAGTCAAGTCTAGAGATATTTAAATAATAGCTGAATGCTCAGTGCAAAAATTAATCAAACAAAGCTAGCGATCTTGAATTGAGAAATTACCCTGGCTGTAATCCAGGAAATAATCTGAACCCCTTTGTGCAACAGGAAAGCCACTGATATGATTCCACTTAAATAAACTCTAAAATTTTCCTGTGCCACGGTGAAGAAAACCAAAAGAATGCGCACATAAAAAAGTAATCCTTTGAGATAGAATGCTTTGATAAATATAAGTTCGAATGAGTTTTGTATTAGTTATAATTATATGAAATATATAGAAAATTCACAGATACAATTTAGGTTATTCTTCCCATTTAAAGACCGCATCTGCTCTAGCCAAGTACATGAAAATAGAAATGGGAATCCCTCAATAAAAAGAAAATATTGGTGCACACTAAGTGGAACACATTGTCTGCTGCAGTATACAGAACATAAAATCCAGAATATAAAAATACGCCACAATGTTTTACGGGCCTGGGCTGATTTGGCAGTAAGCCTCATGTCCTACCAACAGATATTGCGGTATTTGTATGTTGTATTTGTTCTGATTATATATTTGTTCTCATTATTTATTACCTTAATGTTCTTTCATAAAAAAAATATTTATTACCTTAATTATTATCTGTTTAACTTCGTAATTAGGGCCATTTGTATGATCACGTCTAATATATTCAAATTCAATTAATGAAATCTTTTTTGCCAGCCTCTTTCGAATTGATGAGGAAAGAGCAAACAGAAAAGCTTAAGTTGAATCCAGAAAAGAGTAAAGCGGATTTCGACCTTTCTTCACTTATTGACGATGATTCAAAAAGGCTAGTTACTCGAAGCAATGATTCAGTGGAGGAGTCTCCTTTGCCTTTAGCAGCTATAAGCAATGATGAGAAATCGTCTTCCCTTCCACATGCTTCAGCAAGACCACTTGTACCCCCTGGTTTTGCAAGCTCAATGTTGGAAAGGAATACGGGTACCAAAATATCCTCAAACACTCATGCAGCAGAGGTAACTAGTTGACATACATTGTTTTTTCACCTTGTTTATGGCCTTTAAATGCTGTCATTTTTAGAATGTTAAGCTCAAATATCTATTGCCTGAAGTGTTAATTTGGCATGCATTTCATTTTTACTTTCTTAGTCGTAATTTTCAATGTTGTCTTTTCTAAATGTTATGTACCTGGAGAGGGAAATTTTTATGTATGGTAGAAGGTTGGTGTTTGGCAATGGGGTATTGGAGAACTGAGTTCTTTGTGATGTTTTTAGGATGGGAATCATTGATGAAATTTTGTAGTTCAGTTCACAATGACTTCTTTGGGAGCATGAAAGTTTTGAAATTTCCCAAAGTCTATCAGTCCAAAGTGTTTTCTTAGAGCGTGGTTGTAGAATAATATTCTCTTTTGGAAGAGCAATCTTAATAGTATAAAATTCTATAGTTTGAAAGAAAAGGGTGGCTTGATTCAACAACACATTAGTTTTCTCAATGCTGAGAGTTTGATGTTGACAATTGAGTTATAGAGTCTGATAGAACAGCATGTTTTGACTGTGAGGTTTTGTTTCAAATGTTGGGTTATATTGTCTAATAGCGACAAAAAAGTCTTAAAAATATTCAGGTAGCAACTTCCCAATAAGAATGAAATGGATCAAGGGCCAATAAGAATGAAATGGATCAAGGAGATGGATTATGGTAGTGCACCGTAACTTCACTGATTGTTACCAAACATTGTACGGGAGGACTCGACTAGATTATGATATAGCATTTGAAACTACCCTCTATTAAAATGTTCAGTATTCAAGTTTCAATATTAAATCTCGACATTTAAATTTTGTATGTTAAAAGTTTTCTATTTAGGGTGTTAACCTTGACTGGATTATGATTTTGTCTTTACTTATTGGATGCCAAAACAACCTGGAAGATATTGTAGGATTTCGGCCATTATTTCTTGCTTTCATGCTGCCTTTCCCCCCATATCAACAGAGAGCCCAAGTAAAGACAACATTGACATGCTGCTTTTCCCCCCATATCAACAGAGAGCCTAGATGTTGAGGACCCAGTTTAAAATTAAATGAAAATCCTAATAGTTTTTTAATATGTTTCACTACATGCTATTATTCATGACTCTTTCATACATGTTTGATTTCTCTGGTGCTTATGCAGGCTGGGCAACTTGAGCTTGGAGATACCAGAGGTAGCTATGTATTCAGTATAAATCCTGAAAATAAAGAAGGAAAATTACCAACCAAGCAAGTGGATAACAATCAACAAAATCTTCAAAAGGCAGATATAAATGTTTCAATCAACTATGAGAAAGAAGATATTTTAAATTTATCATATGCTGCGGATATCCCCAACATTAAAATTGGAATGAGTGATCAACTAAGAAAGAGGTCTGCTCTTTCAGAAGCCTTGGAAGCATCAGATGACAGTAAATTTATTCAACTTAATGCTGAAGTAAAAGGAAAGGAGGCTGTTGGAGCAGCTTTCAATCCTGAGAGTTCCGAGTCTATCCTACACAAGCTTTTTGGTAATGCTTCAATGCTAACCAGTGGCATATCAACTAGTATTGTTGAGGTAATTAAAGAAATTATTGTAATTCCTTGTACTTGTGATGCCAAGAAAGTGTTAACTGCAGTTTGGCAGATATCTTTCTGAAAACGGATACTTTACCTATTAGGCTAGATGTACTATGATTTGGACTAATGTTTTGTTTTAACTTTACTATGAGTTTGACTATTTATGCTCTTGTAGCAGCTCGATCCTAAAGCAGATGAGACATGGAGTCCACATGCCTTCCAATCTTCAAAGTTTGCTCATTGGTTTGCTGAAGAAGGTATGCATATGTGTGAATAAATGCTCAAGTGCTTCAACATTTTTATGCATTACAAGTTGTACTTCGTAATATGTTAACCTATCTTCTTCATTTCCCACTTACCTTAATGCAGAAAAGAAGTCGATGGATGACTTGACACCTAGGCCAAATGACTTGCTCTCACTTATTGTTGGTGGTGAAAAGGGCGGGCAGCAGGTTTCCGATGTAGAGACTACTCATCATGTTGCACCGAATTTTACTTGTCGTAATCCTGAACCCGCTGGTGAGCATGTGGCAACAAATGTAACACATACAGCTATTGTCAACTCTGAGCTATCACATGAGAGCGATAAACCTGAGATTTTACCAGCAGTTCTTACATGTGAAGATCTCGAACAGTCAATTCTATCACAAGTTAGTGAAAATGGTTCATCATCTCAGCAGCGCTTGAAGGACAAAGACTTTGGTGCAAAGACTGGGAAGTCCACTTCAATTGATGGTCATGCATCCGAACACCTTCTTTCTTTGTTACAGAAAGGATCCTTACATAAAGATATGGAACTATCATCTGTTCTAGATTCTACTGACATGGTGCACAACACTGAAGGAGTAACTACTGGCAAATTTCTTGATAATCCAGAGGAAGCAAACGCCGATGCTTCTAATCCATCAAAAACATTGACGCTGGAAACACTTTTTGGATCAGCTTTTATGAAGGAGCTGCAATCAGTTGGAGCTCCCCTTTCTGTTCAAAGAGGTTCAATTGGATCTTCAGGGGCAGATTTTTCAGAGTCTCAGTTGTTTCCTTTCCCTACCTCAGAAAATTCTCATCCTCCTCCTGCCGAGCTTTCAGTAAACAGACATGGAAGTGGCGTCTTTCCATCAGAACAAACTCATCAACCCAAATCAAATAGATTTGAAGAGCAGTGGTTAGGTTATGGTGATTCTCATGGAGATGTTAATCCATCGATACTTCACAGTGGAATTCCTAAGGCTAGTGGTTTCAATAGGTCTCATGATATTCGCCTCCCTGAAGAAGATAACTTGATTTCTGCCGGTGATCCTCTGCAGTCCTTTTTATCTGTTGGAAATTCGGCTAAGGCAGAATTGTCTCAAGAATCACCTGTTGAGATTACTAGAAAACTTGCAGCTCTGAATTCTGCATTTAGAGACGAACGATTTATGATGAGAAATCAAGGTCAAGCATACCCCCGTGGTCCTTATGATATAAGGGAACCTGGCATTCCATATCAAAATCTTAACCCCCACCGACCTTCACAACTCCAACCTCATCAGCTGAATCACTTTGGTCCGATGTTGAATCAACTGGATTCACATTCTCCTCATATTAGTTCTTATATGAAGCATGCGACTTCTGAGGGCATGGTTCATCATGGCTCTCCAACCAACCGTCAATTTCCGGGAAATATGCTTCGTCCTCCTTTTCATCAACCAAGCAGTGTTGTAACTGGGTTTGATCCTCCTGCTCATCACCCTCTGTTACAACAGATGCACATGCAAGGGAACCTTCCTCCACCTCATCTATTACGAGGTTTCCCAAGGGGTGCCACAATGCCCCCTCATCCCAGTAATCCGATGGCTGGTATTATGCAAGAACCAAACCCAATGCAAGGCTTCCCATTTGGTGGCCAGCAGCATCCTAGTTTAGGTGGCCCTGGAATGCAATTGCAAGGTAAAACATTATTTGATGTGCATTGCTAGTATGCTTGCCTTATATTATCATAGCTTCAGACAGATATTAATCATGGATTGTTTTTCAATAATTTAGTAGATTAATGTTATTGGGCATGATCTCAAATCCTTTTCTTTAGTCCATGGATTAATTTATATGTCAATTTTGTTGCAATTAATTTTGGATATTTGATCCTTCTGAAGTTCATAATTTTTCAATGGTTGTGGTTATTTTTTTTTCATAACAATGAATTTAGTGGCTGTATTTTATGCTTATTGGGTTTAATTGATGTTTTACTCTTCTAGTTCCATTCCTGATGCCTATTTTTGGTTATTTTATTAGCTCCTGCGGTTGCTGGTGGAAGGAATCATCCAGAAGCACTTCAGAGGCTTTTCGAGATGGAGCTTAGGTCAAACTCAAAGCCAATCCATCCTTCAGGGCACAACCAGGGGATTCATGGTCATGAGCTAGACTTGGGTTTTGGCTATAGATAGTGTATTTTCACTGTTTATGTGTATACTAGATTGTATTCACCAAATTACTGATCTATAAAACTCCTGCATGAAAGTTGATGGGGTTGCTGTGTTGTTTTTCTTCGGAAAAAATTTAACTTTGTTGTAATTAGTGGATTCTCTTCAATTTGCATCTTACCGGTCTTCTTTTTGTCACAATCATGATGTTTCAAAGTTTGAGTTTTGGATCAATTTTATGTTTGGGATATTACACAATTGAGGCCTACAGGAAAAAAACACAAGTAGGATCACTGTTCTTAGTGTTTGACTTTCAATGCCTATGATCAAACTTGCTTATATTGTGTCATGCCATGTTTTTTTTTTTTTCTTTTTTAATAAATTGAACAAACTGCATTTTCATCTCCCTCTCTTGACCTCGACACTTGCTGTCGTCCAAACCAACTCACCGGACCATCAATGACTCCGACCAGATCTTCCGTTTGACTGTGAACACTGCAGTAAATTTTGAAGGAAATGATGGTTCTAGACAGTAGACTGTTCAACACCATTTTACCCATGGCTGTTAATTCCGATCGATTGACCACAGCTATTTAAAATCCTTAGTATGGTGATGATATTGGTGGGAGTGTGGGACTATGTTAAGTGTGCGGTGTTGGCTGTTAACTGAAAATGGTGTTGAACGGACATGGCTCTAAAGTTGGTGATGGCAAAAACATAGGGAGGTGTAGGTGTTGATGCCGTTGGGCAAATCGGAGTCTAAGCTGGTGATTGTGGCGACTTGGAATGGATGGAAATGCTTACCTGTTTTGTTTCTTATGGTTACATCTTTTAATAAAAAATAGACCCATGGCATCATTTGGAACAGAAGATTGATCAAATGGTTCATAGGCATTGAAAGTCAGTGTGTCAAAGGAATCATAAAAAGAGACAACACAATTTCTCAAAAAAGTCTAATAAAAAGAGACAACACAATTTCTCAAAAAAGTCTTATATTTAGAGAAAAGGTAGTATTTGATATTTTAAAAGTTTGAAGAAGATGATTAATGTTCAAATAATATATCAATAGTATGTAACCCTCTCATGTTTGATTCTTACTAATGTCAATTTCGATGAACTAGTTTGACGTCAGTTTTTTTTCAACTGTATTTAATTTACTTTTAAAATATTGGTCCGTTTTCCTCAAAAAAAATATTGGTCCGCTTGTTTGGGATTTTTTTAACCAAAAAATCGATTTTTATTGTAGTTTGTTTCAGAATTTAAAAAAATCTATTTTGTTAAAAAAATTTGGCCTCAAAATGAAAAATTATTTTTAGTAGTTTTTTCAAAATCAATTTTTTTCCCCCTAAAAACAGAGAACTCATGCATAAGAGCTTTATTTTTTTTAATGATTTTTATGATAGTAAACAAACAAAAGTATTTTTAGATTTTTTTAAAAATCTTAAAAAAAAAATCCCTACATTTTGTTAACTCAACATCAAATTTTTTAAGTTGAAACAAACGCATCTGTTGATGCCAACACTATGAGTAATATTTGTTTGTTACATGAGATGATTATCAAATAGTGGCAGTTAAATTGATTAACATCTCCCTGTAGAATTGATAACCGAAATCCTACTGAGGTTACACGAATACTAATTCAATTGACTTGGAGATTTTCTCATTGAAAGCTAATAAGTGGAAACAAGTTGAGATTGTTTCTCATTTGCGTTATAGGAATACTGCTGGCTCCACAGGTCTTCCCAACGTCGGATCATTCTTGAATGGTTTTATTCATTGGCTAGTTTATAATTGTCAGACCAAAAGGAATGTTATTATTGCCTTTAATTTAAAGGAAATGACAATGTCTGAGATAGCTCTTCCAGATGATTTTTCTTCTGGAAGTTATGATTTGTTGATATCTGCTGGCGGACGTATTAGTGTATGGAAGGTGAAGGAGTCTACAATTAAGATATCGGTGATGCAAGAATATGCAGTGCACTCATCTTGGACTAAGATTCTTGATTTTTCTTCTCTTCATGCTCTATATTTTTTTTCTCCAGTATGTTATACAAATTGTGGTGATATAGTTGGACCAAATGCTAATGCTGGATTAGTGAAGTTTAATGACAAAGGACAATTGCTAGAGTATCACTCCTTTGGTGGCTCTTACTTTGTAAGATCCCAATGGCGGTGTATACAGAGTCTCTGCTTTCACTCCCTGACGGCATTAAGCAGGTTGACTAGTGATACCAAACAAGAAGAATTTGATTATGAAATATTCGTATTTACCATTTTATTGATATTTATCTTGTACTATGAACTTGGTATCATGAAGCATGGGAAGTGATATGCAACTGCAAGAAGAAATAATAGTGAAACTCTTGGTACTCATTCACAATAGGTTGTTTGATCTCTTTCACTCTATGCTTTGTTGATTTATGTTGCTTCAATGGTTGATTTTAATTTGTTTTGAATAATGTTGTTTGATTAGATTTTTGTTTGATTTTGCTTGAATCGAGAGTGCTTTCTTATGTTTGCTTTGTTGAAATTGTGCAAGATGTTTGAATGCTTGTTTTGTTCTTTTATGGTTTTGTTATGTAACTTATGTTGCTTACACAATGAGGATCCGTAAATGATTGGGACCTGAGGTAGAAGGTGAAAGTGTGGCTTTTTCCATTTCTTCTTCACTCCTCACTATAAGGAACATTAAAGGATTCTTCTTCACAGTTTCTTGAGCAAAACTGCTTTCTTCCTCCATCTATTTAGTTACTAATAAATTGCTCTCGTATAATTTGTGAACAATAAGTTGTACAGAAGTAGGTTGCGAATGATTGAATGGGGAAGACTTAATTTTTCTGTTTACCTATTGATTACCCAACACTTGGAGTTATTCAAAGGGGCATGGTAATCTTGTGATTATGGCAAAAGGGATAAATTAATAGGAAAATGCTAACAAGTGCTCTAAGGGCATTGTTTAAGCATCTAAAAGTAGCAACTTTTGATTTGGAATTTGTACGGTTATAACTCTAAAAGAAAATAAAATGTTTTTTTGTCCCCTAAATTTGAGCTAGAACCTGGATCAGTTATCAAAAGATATTATTATGACATTGATTTTCCAAGAGGTCACATGGCACTCAAGAGTCAAGAGTTTCAATGATGAAGTAGTTGATGAAACTAGTAATCCTATACCTCTCCATGAAATCTATCTACATCATTCGGCTGTTGTAAGATATCAACAAAGAAAACGCGTCACACACAGAGAAAATGAGAGCCACATGATGCTTCAAAGCTTTGATCATGTTCTTGTGAAGAACAATGGCATATGCCAGGAATTGTTGCTCCACAGTACTTTGACCTTGGATCCAAAACAAGAGTAACGACAAATCGAAAACATATATTCGAAATCCTTTTGGTATAGAGATAGGTAACCCTGAAGAGATTCCAGAAGGGTTTGAGGAGAAATGGTTGGTTATTGTCCATGCTATCGATACACGCAGAACAGAAGATATGTTAGGTGCACTGAGTGTAAATGTGAGCTTTATTATGTCACAATGGATGAATATGGAAGGGATTTAAGGCTAGATTATAAAGGAGGTTTGTTATGTTGATATGATTATACACGGTGTAAGTTGAAGGAAGGTTTTGAGGGTCTAAAGAGAAGCCTTTACTTAAGATATATAGTGAAATGGGTTGATTGGGATGATTTTATTGTGCCTGTTAAGATATATATAATTGATGTGACTGATAGTTTGAAACAATCTAATAATTCAAAATGAATGAACTCAGATCATGACTCCAAGGTGAATGAGTTCATCAATGCATTGATAATTATTGGATCAAGATCGAACATTTTACAAAATATACAGATTTTGATTACATTAAATTCCAAAATATCCGGTTTAGAATCTTGGCCTGTTCGATCTTGATCCAACGGACGTTAATGTGTGGATTGCGTGAACGTAAATCCATTTGTAACTGTTGTTTTTGGATTTCCAAACTGTTGTATTTGGATTTCCAAATTTTATTATCTACCGAAGTTGCTACTAGGTTGAGTCACGACCAGGTTGTTCTCTTTAAGACGTTTCGTGGCACTACCCAAAATTGTGCAAGGCAGACTATCAACCACGCCGTCTCCAGGATAAAACAAGCCCAGCTACAACTGTGCGGTTAACTACTGCACTGTAGAAAACCGTTC
>Ga0315914_1008553_pt1 | contig 13592 bp, 5 predicted proteins | sample MpolenodulesMG_FD_203920 | JGI IMG/M metagenome (GOLD analysis project Ga0315914, IMG submission 203920) | Medicago polymorpha root nodule microbial communities from Los Angeles, California, United States - elongated nodules | ecosystem: Host-associated > Plants > Roots > Nodule | place: USA...
CACTTACCAATGAGGCGCTATCGATTAGTATTATACAAAAAAAATCCATTATAGACACTAATATAATTAGATCCGCTCTTCATAGACAAACTTGGGATTTTAGATACCTTTTTTCTCAAATTATTTTGTTAGTTTTACTCTTCACTTTAAGAGTTTAGAATTTAAAAATCCATTATGAATTTAATTGCAAGAACTTATTTTTCGAGTTTTGTGAGCAAGGTTTAGAAGATAATCAACCTTTACTAACGAGTGATTGACTTGTTTAACATACATGGCTAGTTTTCGTTATTTTATTTATATATCCCCTCCCCTTCCTTGTTTTTAAATTAAAAAAAAGGAGTCTAACCAGCCAACCATTTTACAGGCTTTAAAAGTTGCACTCGGACAGATTAGAATTTGTTCCAGACTGGAAGGATTATTGCTGAAGAAAAAAAATATAAGCAATGGAGACTCTCCTGAGGTTCATGCCCAAAAGGTACAATTTTTTTTCTCTCTGTAGGAGTTTCTTTTGGAATGATAGGAGAAAGGAGAACAAGATGTGCAAGTTGTATTATCTTGTATGAAAACCTAAATATAGGAAGGATTGAAGGAATCTAAACAAGAATGGTTACCTCGAGTCTAGTATCATAAAAATTGAATCTCTCAAAAATGGAAACTAAAACATAATGAAAAGGGGCTTGTACCATTTATAACTTTCACAATTACCCTTGTCTAGTTGCCAATCCTTCCCCTTTCAAAAAAAGTTGTCAGTTGTAATGGTTGGACATAATTGAGCATCCAAACAGAGCAAACATCAGCCTGTATTTTATAATTTTCATCCTTACCATCCCCTCCAATATTTTGCTCCCGAATAGTATGCAAACTGCCGAACAACGAAAATACCAGGTGTCTTAAGGAGGGACCACTGATAATCCCGTTAGTACATATCTCAACTAATGTAAGCAGGAGTGGGATTAATAGAACTTGCAATGTTGGTTATTTCATTTTTGATTATTTGGTGATATTGTCAGACTTATAGAAATGCTTTGTTTATATTTTTCAATCGTATTTGTATTGAATGTAGTTCTGTAGTGTCTTTCTATTATTTTCTATTTATAACAATATTACCATGTTTATAAGTAGGTTGACAAGCTGAAGGTCTTAACAGAGTCTCTTGTTAACTCTGCTGCAAAAGCTGAAAAGCGTATTTCTGACAACAGGTAATGTTAAACTATGAAATTTTCGGTTATAGTGTTCCCTCTTAATTTTGGTTATCTTAATTAATTTTTAGAGTCTTGCTAACAAGTTCCCTAAGGGCACTTGTTAAGGACTCTAAAATAGAAATAATTGGTAAGTTTTACGTAGAAAAAATTACTTTTTCAAATTTCAATGTGTTGAATGCGTCAATCCCAAGACAAAAGTTCTTCTCTAGGCGTCTTAACAAGTGCCCTTAGGGTTAAGGGCACTTGTTAGCATTTTCGTAATTTTTATAGTCAAGAGACCATATTTGTTGAAATCATTGTATTTTGCTTTTTGGCTTTGAACTTCTTATTTCTTCAGTTTTTTTATGAACAATTAAGTTTTATTTAAAACTGGGTCGATATGCTAGTAAAGTATGATTCACTTTTGAATAATGTCGTGTTTGTGACATCATACATAACTCTGTTAGACAATATCTTACGAGCAAGTTAGTTATTTGCTTGCATAATCTCTACGTGGTGTAAAGTATTAGTTTGTCCATTTGTTATATATAGCACCCCGTGTAGGTTCTTATACACATATATGATTAGAGCCAATAACTAAATTATCTCTTGTCATCAATATGGATACTTTTTAATCTCTTTCATTATTAATGGAAGAGTATAGTACACTATATTCTCTCTTGCCATCGTTAAAATGATCTCGGGCCATTGGATATCAGGGGTAACTAGTGAGAGATTGGGTGTAATTGGACACCGGCCCCATATATATATATATATATATATATATATATAACAGGTTATTATTATCATTTATATAGTAAAGGAAAACCAGCTACTAGAAGTAGTCTACTATACAAACTAATGCTTATATACAAACAAGCTACTAGAATTTAGAAAACTTAAAGCAGACGTCCAAATAGCTTTAGGCTTTAGATGAAGTTAAGGAAAAATTTCACCGCCTAAATGCCATACTTTCGTCTCTATTCAATATCCAATTTTAAAGTTCCTAAATGCAAATAACTGAGATTTCCATGGACACGAATATACACCGTAAAACATTGTGATGCTACAGCAGGACACCTATTAACTCCAAACAAAATTATTGAAATCTTTGCATTTTCTAGTGAAAATATTTGTATCTTTGAGCTCACGTCTTATGGATTTTTTTGCCCTCGTCATGTGGGTATGGGTGAAATTGACCAGTAATTTTTCCATTCTGGTGGAGGAGGGTGGTTTCTTCTGCAGCGAAAGAGATAATTTGAGAGCTGTTATAGAGACATTCAATTGTTTTTGGCTCAAAAACGAGGCAAATTCTTGAAATTGAAAAATTAATTGCACCATCTGTGGCAATACTGCCTGTCAGTGTCAAATTCTAGTCAATCCGGCCTGTCGGTGGCAATACTGAATGGTGAAAACATTTTTTAAAATAAAAAAGTAAGGAATATTTTACCTTATGCTTATGTTTCCAGTGCTTTGCTCAGCTTATGTAGATGAAACCAAGAACCAACCGTGTAGGGTCTTATTTTTCTTTATTTAATAATTTGCTTCAGATGCCAAACACTAAATCATGTTTTCTCTATCTCAATAATTTGACAGACAACAAAAAGAGGAGGCATTAAAAGTTCGCGTGACTAAAGGTGGTGAAACTGGTGAAAAGGAGAAGGTAATGTATTGATCAGAACAGCAGTACATTTATTATGTCGATTATCACTAGTCTGTCATAGATGTGTTATATTTCAAATGAGATTTGATGATTGTACATGACCAGGCTGTTATTGTTATGCTTGTCATGTAATTGTTAAAATATAGGAAATATCTTATTATTTCTCCTTTTATCCATCACTTCAACGTTAATGAACACTGTATTGAAAACGAGGGTTTAATTTAAGAGGAATGTTATACCGTATGAATGGAATGGCAGACGAATAGCAACACTGCTTTAAAGAAGCCTAAATTTGTAATTTTCTCCTTTGGCACAAATCATGTCCGTGTAATTGTCAAAATCCACAGGTTAAACCAATTCTTGCGTTTCGTCTCTCAAGCCTTCGTAATATTGAGCATTTTCCTTAATTTAATCAACGGAGAATATCCTTAATGCCTTACAGGAACATGTTTGTTTATTGACGTAAGTTACCGTGATATGTATCTTTTCCGTGATATAGTTTGTACAAGATGGCTTTTCCCCAAATGTGTTCATGCTACACCCATCACTTGGGTGTTCTTTTTCTTGTATTCCTTCTTTTTCATTCGCTTATAATGCAGAAGGTGGGATTGCTTTGCAAGATTAATACCTTTAACCCTTTCAATTGGTTCACGTTTTCGGGGGGTGGGGGATGAATTTAAGTTTTGTGGAAATAGAAATATGTCAACTTTGTGTTCATAGGAGCAATGACTCCAATTGATTTTTGTTTTCTTCTTGCCTTTTGTTTTCAGGAACTGACAGCTGAGATATCTGAACTCCAACAGAAAAAAGATAATCTTGAAGCTGAACTGAAAAAGGTACTAGCCATTTTCTTTATGAAGAAACTGTTGGTTTTTTATTATAACAATTTTTTTTGATAGTACAGATTCTACAGATTTTGGTACATCTTGTGTATAAAATGACTAACCTCTAATCCTTCAGCAATAGTAATTTCACCCTTCTGGAGCTAAACATGTTATTCTTTTAAGGCCAAATACCTCTTTTGGTCCTTTAAGTCTGACAAAAATATACCGTGTTAGTTCTTTATGTTTTTTAAGTTTCAATTAGGTCCTTTAAGTTGTTAATTTAACGCATCGTTACCCTTTTAAGGACCTATTTGAAATTTAAAAACTTAAAAAACTTCAAATAGGTGCATCAAATTAACAACTTAAAGGACTTATTTGAAACTTAAAACAACTTAAAGGACCTATTTAAAACTTAAAAAACGTAAAGGACTAACCCGGTATTTTTGTCAAACGTAAAGGACCAAAATAAGTATTTAGCCTTCTTTTAATTTAAAAGTATTGACATTTCAATTTAACTAATTGCTTCTCACCTTTGATTCTGTTCCATTGCTTTTTTCTCTTTATATGTGCGTGATCTTTATCAATAGTTTAAACAATTATAATATTTTGTGATATTTAACTACTCCGTCCGTTTCAAAATGAGTGTCGTTAAAGCTATTACATTCAGATTAAGGAATGCAATAAAGTAGTCAAAAGACATTTCATTTTTACTAAATTAACCCTATCAACTATTGGTGTGTATCTAAACATCATAAATGTAAAGTAGAAGATAGTGCTTTGGGAGTAGTGTACTAGTAATAATTAGAGGGCATAATTGAAAAAATCAATTGATTCTACATTGAAAAATGAAAAATGGCATCCATTCTAAAACAAATAGTTTTTGCTAAAACGACACTCGTTATGAAACGGAGGGAGTGTAATTTAATGAATAATGCTATATAGTATGACACTTTTTTTCACGAAAAAGAATACTGTTGATATGTCTTGTTCTATGAGGAACCAAATAAGTTGTTACCTACGGAATTTGGGTGAAAACACGGTGGACTAAACAACCAATCACAATATTTAACCACTTTACATGAGTTAAAGTTTCCTAAGTAATTTAATAATAACCAAAGTTTAAATTTGAGTTGTAGGTTAATACTTCTTTGGCTGCTGCTCAAGCACGATTGTGGAACGTGAGGGAAGAGAGAGACCAGTTTGAGGACGCAAACAATCAGATAGTTGAGCATCTGAAGATAAAGGTTTGAAATTATCTTTTTTCTTGGCTGAGTGTCCTGTTAAATCAACGCTGCTTAATGCAGTTTTACACTCACCGCCCAGTTTGATATTTTGATTTGACCTTGATTGACAGGAAGATGAACTTACGAAATCAATTAGCTCATGTCGAGTAGAATCAGATGTCATCAAAACGTGGATCAACTTTCTGGAAGATACTTGGGTTCTCCAGCAGTCAAATACAGAAATTTATGAGAAGCAGGTCAGGTATGTAATTGAACATGCTGAACTTGAGTAATGAATGTTTTAATATCTGTAAGAGTGTTTTTTGAGTGAATATACTCTAAATTTATTAGATACACAAAATTAGGTTTACTAGTATTTATTACATTAGGAGTGGCCATAGTCCACCTGATAGACCTGATTCAGCAGAATAAACATGAAAGTTAAATAATTGATGTATAACAGGAAAAGGATTGATCTTATTCACTGTCTCCTGTCCCAATCATCAAGACTGTTAAAAGAGTATAAGCTCTCAGAGGGTGTTGGAAAGGCTCTGATATCTTTTAATTCCGTTGCCAATGACCCCAACCTAAGACTATTTTCCTCTCATCTTGCTGCCTCCTATATACTCGGTATTATTCACAGCCCAACAAATTTCCCGTTGATGGTCTGTCTGATGCTAACTAAATCCAGCTGGGACTGTAGTCACGTTATTACCAACAACAACCAAGCCTTGTCCCACTAAGTGGGGTTGGCTACATGGATCAAATTATGCAATAATGTTTTATCATAAACAATATTTGGTCCAACTCATTAATCTCCAAGTCTTTCCTAATAGTTTCTCTTAGAGTCATGTTATTACCACCACCACCACATATTCTCAGTCTCTATCGGTATCTTTCTACCGGAAATATCGAATATAATTATTCTTCCATTGTTCTTTATTTTCTTACAACTCAGTAATTATTCAATAATGCTTTTTTTGTGAAGTGATGAATTGGAGAGACACGAGGACTATTTTGTGAACTTGGCCATTCAGCTTCTTACTACTTACCAGGTATTTACTTCCCTTTACTGATTCAGATAATGGGTGGAAAATGGCAGGAGTCATTTCTGTTTCCCTCCGTTTTTTTTTCCTATGTGTAATATGACCTACGCTGTTTGTCTACAGAAAGAGTTGGAGCCTTGTATTAACCATATTGGAACATTTGTTGTGAACCTCAAGAATTTGACTCAGAGGTAATATCATTTTATTAAATCTTGTTTTACACGGGCACTTTTAGCTGGCAATTTCTTTGATGGTACAAATTGCTCACAATTTCGATACTAGTTTGTGTGTGTATCTATATATATATGTGTGTGTGTGTGTGTGTGTGTGTGTGTGTGTGTGTGTGTGTGTATGTTTGTGTTTGGACATTAGAATTCATTTAAAATGTATGCACACATGTATTATTATGTATTTATCTATTTCCTTAATTTTTCTCGAGGAGACAGGTTAGAAATGACGACCAGTGCAGATACTGAGGATTCACAAGTATTAAGTCCAAGGAGAAATCTTGAGGAAGAATATTTGACCTATGAAGCCAAGGTAATATGAGACTTTGAGTGATTTTGAATTGCTGGCGTGTTCATCTGCGCCTTTTCAAATTATTTCTCCCCTAATGGAAAAATTGCTCTTTTATCCTGGATTTGTTGTTATTTTTTCCCCTTCATTTCAGTGGCTTCAATTCATAGAAACACTCTCCTATCATATTGTGGACTCTTTTGTAGCTGCTGGCAGTATTTTTATACTAATATTTTGGACTGTTCAATTTTGTGTTGTTTACTGTACATGTCTGACCCTCATATCTGTTGCTTGCTGTATGCTTCAATATCCATGATTCTCCATGTTTTGTTGTTTCAGATTATTACCACTTTCAGTGTAGTGGATAACATGAAACAGCAGTTTTATGCTCAACAGGGAAATATTTCCAGGTTTTGTATTTTCTTTCTTACTAACTATGTTGGGTTTCTTTGCTATATGAAATGATTAATATAAGTACAAAATAAATCTGATGTGTTATATCAAACTCAAACTTTTTCTCACTGGTTGTGAGTCGTACCTAATAATACCTGTTAAAACCATTCTGTTTTCTTCCCTGCTAAGAACATCTTATCATAGGTTGTCATGATTCTACGTATAGAAATTAATGCCGTCTCTCTTCTTAATCTACAATATTTCCATTTAACTTAGCTTATCGGGTTCAAATCCAGGAAAGATGAAGAGAGAGTTAAAGAGCTGTTTGATGCCATTGAAAAGTTACGAACTCATTTTGAGGCTATAGAGAGGCCAGTTCTTGAAATAGAGAGCCCACCTGTGAAGACTGAAACATTACCTTCTGAGAAAAAGTCAGATGGCACACCTTCACCTTCTGCTTCAGTTGGAGGTACCGAATTTTCAAAGACAGAGACAGGTGAACAGCCAAAATCACCTTCACTCAAATCAGATCAGGTATTGGACCATGAAGCTGAATTAGCCAAGCTTGAATCTGAGTTTGGAAAGGTTAGTACTCAAGATTACTCAACAGAGGAGATTAATGATTGGGAATTTGATGAGCTTGAAAGAGAGTTTGTATCTGGTAGCAACAAGTGATTAGTTCAATCTCTGTTCTTAGCCCTTTTTATTTTTTTAATATTAATCTGTTCTTAGACATTAATGCTTGCTGTTGTAATTTTATAATGAAGCAAGTGCAAGTGTTAGATAAATCTGTAAGCTATAGGTTGGCTGTTGATGAAGCTTGCAAGATCAGACGGGCCTTTGCATCTGTAAAGATTAAAGATCTTAATTTATTAATTTCCCTGTAAAGCACTGAATTTGTAACACGTGGGAAGTCATCAAATGATTTGTAATGATTAGCCTGGCTGTAAATTTTAAACTAAGCATAAGTTTGGTGCATAGATGAATGTTATTTATCATGAGATTTGTGTCAAGCTAATATGCCATACGCTCCTGGAACCGTAAAACAGACTACTAGATAAGTTCTATACTCTCCCCACTCTTATTTGATAAAAATGATTGTGCCCTATTTTACTTCTCTCTATTTAGTATCAACACGAATTAGCCCATACATTCCAGTACTTTTTTTGTTGTTGTAAAACTCGGTATCCGGCATAAGGACTGACTAATCCGATGAATCTAATTCCACCGTCCATTTGCGGGGGGCCATTTAGCTTCGTATGGACTTAGCCCACTAAAATTGGCATCGGGGAAAATCGAACCTGAGAACTTGAGAGGAACACATCCAAAAGTCTTAAGTTAACACCAGTAGGTCAACCCAAATGAGTTAATCTTATTTTAAATTTTACCGGTACTCTTTTCCTTAAATGCAAGGGAATGAAATTTCAATTGGTTGTGAGAGAGATGGAGTTTCAGAAGTCTTAATAATACCAAATTCCAGGCAAAATATAAGTGTTGATAACTTTCAATCAGTTTTGAACTCAAGTAACTTGTGAGTAGCACAACTAGGGTCCATGTAAGAGATGAATGAACCAGTACGCACTAAGCAGCTGTTCATGAATGTTTACTACTAACGCATCTCAAACAAACATTACACATTGGAAGAAAAAGAAGGAATGGATAGGACCTTGTTGCTTTGCTTTGAAAAAAAGAAGAGAAGAGATAAAAACCAAAGTTGGTAGGAATTTGTTAAAAAATGATGATAAACCAAAGTCTCGAGCTTTGCAGGCATTCCGGCCTAAGTCCACTCCTCCCACCATTATTTGTCGGGACATTTCTCAAGTCAGTTTTATTCAGTGTGTGCATTTACTATACTTTATTCACTTACTATAGTACTTGAATATTGAAAATGGAATTATTAATCAGAAAAGCAGATAAGTTAGCAGCAATAAACACAGACAGAATAATTATAAAAGATTGAAAAGGAATCCCATGTTTTGTATGTGTCTACACAAAAAGCTTAAGCAGGACCTAACCTTAACCGTGTGCAAGTTATACTAAAGTGTGTTAAAACAAAAACAAAACCAGGAATCCGGTAAAAAGTGGAAATTGTGTAATCCTTGGAAGTTGATTAGTTCTACTGTTATTATTTAATAATCATCATCAAATGCAGCCAAGCCAACATGTATTTCCCTTTATTCTTATGATCAGATTAATTTTGATGCATTGAACTATACCAAACGACTTTAATGAATGCAGAATTGCATGCTATAAAAAAAATACATCTTATTCAGAAACCAAATTTGCTTGCATGGGAATTTGTAAATAAGACATATATAAGATTCCAAAATGGCTCTTAAATTTATAGACAAACTTTTAACAAAATGCACTATAAGTCGTGGGTCTATTATACTCGACAAATACTCTATTTACTGCCAACAGATTCCTGTCTTCTTTCCACTCTTCTGCTTGAAATAACATACATAATTGTTCCTCACTATTAAATGACTTTTTTGAAAAAAATATTTACCTTCTTACAAGGTTCTATCAACCATTGAGTTCTATATATTCGATGAAGGAGTACTAACTAAGAGATCCAGAGTTCAAACCCTAAAAAAATAGCATGCCTACTAATTTACTAAAATTTACCTACCTATAACAAATTCTCTGCATCAGAAATTCTTTAATGAAACCAATTGATGGGACTTTTGCTAATGTACCATTAACAAAAGTATTGTAAAATTAGCAATGCCAATGAGAACAAATAACCACAAAGTTTATGTCCTGTGGGTCAGTGCTTCTCCCCACAAGAAAATCAATCAGGTTTTAATTTTACATTGTGTGCTTGCAGTGCAGACAAACTCCTTCAATAATGAAAAGATAAGAAATTAAAAAGCAATAAAATTATGATACCACTAAGTCTATTTTACCACTTTTTAAATATAATACACTCTACCCTTTAAAAACTAGCACTACTCTTCATTTTTTTCATAATAAAACCTCAGCAACTGCTACCATTAGTTTCTATCAAACATAGGAAGAATTCTCAAAATACCTGAAAGGCTAAAATGACTTCAAAAACACTCTTAGCATCTGACCCTTCGGATGATGATTACATTGACATGGAAGTTAGTTCATACTCAAAATTCTTCAATCATCATACTGAAAACTCTCATCCACAACATCCTAGAGAGTTTGAGTTCCAAATGTCTTCCATTGTTCAAGAGAAAGAACCAACAACTTCACCAGCTGATGAGCTTTTCTACAAAGGAAAACTCCTCCCCCTTCACCTTCCGCCTCGATTACAAATGGTCGAAAAACTCCTTCAAAACCCTCACAAACCTTTTGAGGTTGAAAAAGATATCTTTGAAGAGTTCTATAGCACTCCATTAGCCACCACTACTTTTACAACTCCGATCACCGGCACACCATTTGAGTCCTGCAATATTTCACCATCTGATTCTTGTCAAGTTAGTCGAGAACTAAATGCTGAAGAGTATTATAACCTCGACTACCACACAACGGATACAAGTGGATTCGTTGTTGAAAACCAAAAGAAGTCATGGACTAAGAAACTGAAACAGTCTTCTTTAGGTTCCAAATTAAAGGCTTCAAGAGCTTATCTCAAGTCTTGGTTTGGAAAATCTGGTTGTTCTTATGAAAACTATGCTTCATCAACAAAAGTTGCTGATGAAGGTTCAGTTTCAAAAGCAAGGGAAATTTTGAATAAGCATGTTCAAGGAGCAAATAAAAATCCATATGGCCAAATTCAAAGGCAAAGCTATCAGTCTTCGATTTCTGTCATGAGAGGATACAAAGAAAAAAGCAGTGAAGATGGAAGTAATCATCACAGAAGATCATTCTCTGTTGGAATCAAACTTCTTTCAGGAAACAAGTCATCGTCAAATTCTTCGATATCTGGTTCATCATCATTTTCTCTTTCAAACAAATCATATGGATGTCATCAAACTCACCAGCTTCTCAAAAGGTGCAGCAGTGCTAGTTCAGAGATAGAAAACTCAATCCAAGGAGCAATTGCACACTGCAAGAAGTCTCAGCAAACGTTAACTTGAAAAGTAGCTTTGCTTGTCTTGTATTTTTCATGCACTGTCTTTCCAATTAGAAAGTAACCTTGTGATGAAAGATATATCCAGTTCACAAATACAAATTTTCATAAACATTCCTGGCTGTCAACATTTAATTAAAGTTCGAGCAATTGACTTATTTGAGTTTATCTTACATAACATGTGAGACTGTTTGAGAGAGCTTACGGAAACATCTTATGATAAGTCCATAAGCTATTTTTAGCTTATTACCATAAACTCTTGAAGATGGCTTATGAAAATAGTTTATAGCTTATATGAAAATTGTTTAACTTTATTTTATCTTTTGTTGTAGAAATATCTTATTCATAAGCACTTATATGATAAGCGCTTATGCTATAAGTGCTAAATTAAGTGGTTTATCCAAATAGTTACTTTGTCTACCAAATAATTAGCTTTTGGTCCTCAATCACATTATGATGAGTTGAAAGTATGATTGTTTTGAAAATTAAAGCTCAACATTGTACTATGTAGTATCTATCTACTTTCTAAGCAAAAACCTTCCACCCAATATTAAGAGAATCAATTAGTAACTAACACAAGGGTGTGCATGGGGGATATAGTACATGGAAAAGTATATGCAAAGGGTAAAAATATATTAGATTATCTTACAGCTTTTGATTTCATTAAACTATTGAAAGATATTTAAGTTGAATGTTTGATGATCTTCATAAAGGATTCACCACATTATATCATAGTCTCATTAGACCAATGTAACTAAAGCACGCCAAGTAGAAAAAGGCTATGGTTGTTGTGTACATGTGTATAATAGGCCTCATCATTTCCATATAGATTTTAAAATCAAAGGAATAATGAAGTGATCAAGAGAAGAAAACATTTATATACAACTTGTATGAAAATCTCAATGCTTCTAAGTGATGTCAACCATGGAAGGAGCAATGCAATAAGAACTTGATTGAATCTGATATACTAATGAGCAATAATGTGATTTTGTATGGTATTATATTATTTATCAATCATGAAAAAGAAATTAGCAGGGCAGGCATAGTGCAGACACAATGAGTAAGAGAGTAATGTGGACATCATAACTCAAATTGTTGTAGTGGAATAAAGTATATATACTATCTAGAACTATTAAATGCAAAATAAAACATATTACAATATCTTCTGAAAGGATAAACTTAAATTTGGAAATCGAATGAGAAAATTAGCTAGAATAAGGGAGACCAGTTTCCATAAATAAAGCTACTAATGCAAAACCATGCTCACTAATACTATCAAGGAATACTAAGTTCAGCTATGTGTTTAAATGGTGGCAAACAAGAAAAAAAGAACCAGTCTTTTCATGTAATGTGCTATGGAATTTTAATTGCTTACCTGTCAAGTATGATCATCCAATTTTCCACTAATGAATGTGTAATTGCCATATACCATTTTTCTTGAATAAAATAAGTATACTTTAAAGTACAAGTTTGTTAGATCCCTGATTTTATCAAATATCTAGAGTAACAATGATGATGATTGTGGAAACCCACATGTCTTCATTTCTTGGCAACTTATAAGACATTTGCCTTTAAATCCAATGAGAATAGTTTATGAATAATTAAAGTAAGTTTAAAGACGTATTTTAAAATAATCACAGTTGAAATATAAAGAAATCCTTCAATGCAGACAAAGTGAGAAAAGAAACAGCTTTTCAGGTGGTTCTTTTTTGATTTCTTTTATTTATCTTTCGGGTGTAAGTGTAACCAATCCTTAAACTAAGTGAAAATGTTACAAGATGCTTGACACACCAACACCAACCATAGCCCTTTTCTTGTAGTTGAGGTTAGTTACATGGGTCTAATAATGAAAGCATAATATAATGTGGTGAATCATAAAACATTCAACTTAAATACTAAGGAATGCATTTGTATATTTCAAATACATTTCCCAATTTTGTGGATAGAAAGAGAATAATACACTTCATATTGAAGACGTGTTCGATGTGTGATGTGTGTTGGTGTCTACATATGATTCTATTCAATTAGTTCTATTTTTAAAATTATTATCGGTGTCAATATTAGTGTTGGTGTATCACACCTTCTAAGGGTTGTCAACAATGGCAAGGAAGGGACCATGCAGTAAAAACTTGAATATGATATTACTGAGTTATAAACGTTTGGCAAGTGTACCATATACTATCGAAATAGTAAAAATATCGTTCCCACAAGGACTGGTTTTAATCTCAAGAATTCAATTACGTTATTAAAAAAGATGTATAAAGGTTCTTTTAAATTTGCCACTAGGTAGTTGGTTTGGTTTGATTTGATGAAATCAAGTAACATAAAATAAAGATTGATTAAGAAAATATGGAGAGAGATGAGATCAGGTCTGTCGAATCCTCTAATATTTCCCTAATTGGTATACTGCACCTATTCTTATGAATGATTCTCTAGTTCCATGATAGTTAACAAAATAGTCCTAATCAATCCCTTGAGTTGGGACCCTCTTCTCAAACTACAACCCCTAATTCCTTAGGTGGTCTAATAATCTTTGAAGGTTTTAAGCACGTTAACCTAATATCACTAATAAACGATTATCCATTCCTAGACTAACCATGTTTATTAGAACAATTCAATTAGGTCTAAGTCGAAAGCTAGGGTCAGTAGTCATTCGTTCTCACTAAATCATGTTTATATTTGATCAAGATATAAAAAGCAT
>Ga0315914_1008555_pt1 | contig 13587 bp, 9 predicted proteins | sample MpolenodulesMG_FD_203920 | JGI IMG/M metagenome (GOLD analysis project Ga0315914, IMG submission 203920) | Medicago polymorpha root nodule microbial communities from Los Angeles, California, United States - elongated nodules | ecosystem: Host-associated > Plants > Roots > Nodule | place: USA...
AGAAACAGTAACTCCAATTGCTTTTCTTCTGTCTTAGCAGCCACACGTGCCCTAAGAGTCTGATGAGAGTTGGAAAACAAGAGAAAAATGCATATTGAAAACAACAAATTATAGACAAGAGTTCTTCGGCACTTAAGTGCTGAGGTTTTTTTTTTTTTTTTCGTCGACAGTTAATTACCGGTTAACTGCAGCCAATTCCTTACTTCGGTAATTAACTGTCGTAGGGACATTTTCGTCTTTTACATGTGTTTTTTAACTCTATCATACAATTTTCTTCTAACTTTCACTTCTACATGGTTAGCTATTCACAATGTCAAATTATTTTTTGGTAATAACCAGACTATAAAGACATAGTAGTAACTAAGTGGTCTAGTTAGGTTACAACTTACAATTCTACAATCAAAATTTGGAATTTAACCTTTTCTGTTAAATAATTTTGTAAGGATGTTTTGTCCATTTTGTGAAACCTTTGAAAGGGACAGGACACATGATTGTTCTTCATGTCCTTTAATTGATCCTACATAGTTAATGAGTTTCACTTCAACGTTAAATATCTCACCCAATATATACCTTATCTCAACCAGCATCCAATAGCCCAAAACCAAAGACAACTAGGGCCATAACCTTAACTTTATGTATTTGCTGGACAAATTTTTTGCAGTGTTTTAACCATAGGTGCACGTACAACTGATAATAGTATTTGGCAGCCATTATGGCATGTTCATGCATTATACTCTGTCCTTATATATCTTCAAAATTTGTTTGTGTCTGTTTTGTTAGTGGTAACTGATTCCCCCTATTTTGTCACACTAATTCAACTTGGGTTGGAGTTCAAAACTTTTTTTTATAGGGATAGATGTAGAAGGGATTTATTTGTACATTACAAAAATCTTTAGCTAAGCTAGACCTCATCATAAGTTTGTTAGATTTCACATGTTTGGTATTAAGGTGACTTGAATAATGTCACAAAAGAAAATGTGCATTGAATCAAATCAATTATTGAACTACTTCAGGAATGAAATATAAAAAAGAAGGTAGATGAAAAGTTGATGTATATGGATTAAATATCAACATATATTGACTTTTCAACTTTTGTTCATATTTCATTTCGATGAAGAGAGTGGTACTTACATGTAGATTATCAAACAATAGTGTATCCTTAAATGTTGAAATTTAAAGCTACACTTTTCCGAAGTTATGCATGATGTTTTAAAAATTGAACCAAATATTTCGGGAGAACTCGAGTTTGATTCATAGGTGAAATAATTCTTGATCAGACTATTCTTACCTCACGGCCAAACTTCGGATTGATAGGACCCATTTCCCCTGAGAACTAGAGGATTAACGCACAATTGTTTTTTAACCAAACATCGAATTGGGAAAATCATTGGATCATGATTCAACTCTCTTAAACAAACCCATTGAAGTGGGACTAAATCACAATCGAAGACATTGGAGCACTATAGTATAGAGTAAACAAAAGGGATTTATACATGCAAGGAAATTAAACAAGCAGTCCTTTCCAAGAACTTGGAGGACTATAGACTATAGTATAGAGTAATAAAATCCAAAACATCCCTTGTTGGGACCACAAAATAAAGGACCTTTGGATCCTAACTATTGAACCCACATCCCAAATAATTAAAGCATATAGCAGGAAGCAAATAAAGCAAATTTTATTTCTAGTGAAGCCTATTGTTGTGATCTAAATGGTTACATGAAAACATTGGTTAAGTAGGCCATTCCTCGTTTTGCATGTATATGTATATTCATATGCAAGTCACTTTATTTTATTCCCATCTTTTCAGAGAATATACAGAAGTAACAGCAGCACCTAGGGGAAGAGAAAAACACTGTCTATATTTGATGTAATGACAATTCTCCTCCCTCTTTTTTCAGCCTTGTAACCGTTACAAAGTTCCCTTTCTTTCCCACTCCTTGTACTTTTCATACACTTCATTGGAAACCAGTGCTAAGTTAAAAAAAAACTGTTTTTGAGTTAAAACGTGGAACTTGTTGTGCCATAAAACCTCTTTCGTTTTTTTCCCACCAGAAATCTGTCATCTTTCTGTTTTCCTCTTTTCCTATGACACTTCATATTTATTTTTTATATTAACCTACTAAAAATAATATTATCAACCAATTATGGTTGGCACAAATGATTAGATGTTCTCGTCACGCTAATTCCACAATTTAGTACTACCTCCGTTCCTATATCTAAGCACTCATTTAACTTTATTTTTGTTCTTAAATGTAAACCCTTTTTCAAATTACTAGATAAATTTATTATTTTTTTCATAAACATACCCCTAATTAATACTACTAACTTGTCTTGAAATATGAATAGTCAAATATAATATACATACAAACAAAGGACAATTTGGTAATATTAACACAAAAAACAGTCACATTAATTACATTGACAACTTTTCTTAAGAAATGTGAAAAAAAGCAAAGGAGGCTTACATACAGGGATGAAGAGAGTATATTATTGTACATTTTCAATGAATTTAGTGATTCTTTCTAACCATGGATGGGTGCCTCCTTTAATCTCTTTTTTGATCTATCCCTAATAATAATAATAATATAATGCGAATACAGAAATATTTGTACTTTATTTAAAAATGTTTAAGTAAATTGAGTCTTGGTGATAATCTAAAATTAGAGAAAGTCTTAAGACTCAAAAGAGCGTTTATAAAAATACTTATATTTTATCTACGAGATGTATCATCACATCGGTAGCGGAAATCGAACACACATTTTTATGCAATAGGAGTTGAACATAATCTAGTTATTGTTTAAAAATTAATCACATTTAGTCATGTTATCATAATATAAATATTTTTTATTTACCATGTACAAATATGTTTTAAAATATGGAGAGAAGATAAAATATTAATGTAAAACTTATTTTACCTATGTATTATTTACTTTCTCTATATATATGTGGTAAAATGGTTTAGTGTGTTTTCCACAGAACTACACTGCAAATGCAAATGAAGAACCCAGAGGAGCATCAAGTGAAATCAAGGCCTGTACAAAAATGTACAGAACGTAGAAGAAAGAGCAAAAAGAGAAGAAACCAAATCAAGACAGATAAATCACAAGAAATAGGAGTTGATTCAAAGCTGGTTCCCTATCCAACTTGCAAGAGTAGCCTAATGTTTCCTTGCAGGCCTGGTTATGGCCAACTTGGGACTAAGTGTCTCATCAAAGCAAACCATTTTCTTGTAGATGTATCTGTCTCTGATTTAAGCCATTATAATGTAAGTCTAATCTAAGCCAAACTGCTACATCTATTACAAATTTGTTTACCTACATAAACATGTTTTTGTTTTGTCAAGGTGAAAATAATTCCTGAAGTTTGTTCTAGTAAAACAAGAAAGGCTGTTATATCTGAGCTTGTGAGGCTTCATAAGAACACTGATTTAGCGAATAGGCTCCCTGTGTATGATGGAGGAAGAAATCTTTACACTGCTGGTTTGCTTCCTTTTACATACAAAGAATTCAGTGTAATATTGAGTGAAGACGATTATGTTACCGGCGGTGTCAGGTAATTAATAATTTAATTGTTTGTTACATGTTTGTTTTGTTTCGATCGACTTGGATTCCAGTGATCGGGATAATCACAATCAACGCGATCAGACAATCTTAGTTGTTTGATTGTTTACTGATTTTGTGAAATGGATCCAAAAGACGAAATCTAAATGTAGATCGTCTAATCATGGTTTTAAAATTATGATTTCAGTTTCATCGAAACCTTTTAATTGTGGTAAAATGTTGGCAAATGTGGCCGCAATTGATGTTGTGATGTCGTTGTGAAGACTTCTGAAGACATTATATTGTGGCCGCCATTAGGGTTGTGAATCACGATTTAAAACTATGCGACAAATCTTTCAACGAATAATCCATATTTGCAACTGTGTGATTGCGTGACTGCAGAGTGCAGACAATCAATTTCCGTCTTGGTTATTGAAATGTGTATGCCTCGACGCGTTTGAGTTTGGATATTATTTGTTATTGCAGGGAACGAGAATTTAAGGTGGGAATCAAGTTTGCAACTAGTGTTAGAATGCAACAACTTAGGGAACTTCTAAGTGGGAAACAAGTGGACACTCCACAAGAAGCACTTAGTGTCTTTGACATTGTTTTGAAGGAGGTTGCAGCTCAAAGGTACATTTTCAGCATTACTTTGCTCTTTTTCAAAATTATGAGTTGCCTCTTTCTGAACCTTTGTTGATTTTGATTATGTTGCTTAGTTACATATCAATTGGGAGAAATTTTTATTCTCCTGATTTGAGGAAACCACAGCCACTTGGTGGTGGCATTGAATCATGGCGTGGATTTTACCAGAGTATAAGGCCAACTCAGATGGGATTATCACTAAACATTGGTTAGAGTTTTATATTAAGTTTATTTTTGGTTCATTGATTGTGATCTTAAATTATATGTAACTATGTTTTTCCTTTTCATTGTCATTAAACTTGATTTAATTCATGATTGATATTTACATTCAGATATGTCATCAATGGCATTTATTGAACCACTACCTGTAATTGACTTCGTTGCTCAAATTCTTGGGAAAGATGTGCACTCAAAACCATTGTCAGATGCAGATCGTGTCAAGGTTTGAATGTTGTCTGTTCTTTTTCAACTAAGCAATCATTATTTTCAAAAAGTCATGAGTTATGTCAAATAGGTCCATGCCTGCATAACCTATGCTCTCCCATGGCCCAGGCAGATGAAACAATGACCCTGTACCTTTTTTTTATTGTTTATTCATTTAAGAAACGAAAAGTTTTTCATGACAGTCAAAATGAGTAAAACACCAAATTGACCTCCGGCTCTGTAAGACACTTTAGAATTAGTTCCCGACTCTATTGATATTTCAAACTAATCTCTGTCTTTGTGAAAAAAAATTTGTAAGAAACATATGACAAAAACGAAGACTATTTTAAATATTAACAGAGTTATGTACTAAGAGTGGCTTGCAGAGACAAGACCAATTTGGTGGTTTATACCAGTCAAAATGTTCAACGTAAAACTATTTCGATTACTTAAAAATTTGTGTTGGACCTAACTCCACCCTCAAAATTGACTTGTAGAGTGATGGATGTCGTCTACTTATAAACACTTTTCAGACCATATCTCACCATTATGAGACTCTTAACACACCACATTCATGCCTAGAACTAGAAATCAAGAATGTGAATTGGGTAACAAACATTATATAGTCAATGGGGTCTTTGGTAGACTCCGATATCACATAAAAATTTCAGTTGGATTGAACTCAACCTTACAAAATCAACTTGTAAGGCGAGAGATGTTCCGATTTATTAACACGTTTTCAAACCAAACATTGTCTAATGTTGAACGCTCAATACACTTAGAAGTACAAATAGCTCTCAAGAAATTTATTTTAGGTCTCCCTCACCATTAGACCAGTGGGGTGCTCTCCCTTCAACCATCTAGACCATTCACCAAGAATGAATGAATCAATTTATGTAAAGTCTCATAAGTTATAAAATCCTTAGCTTTCTATTCATATCTTGAATGGCAGTGACATATCAATCATAGCCAGCGAGCTCGGATTAAAATATTACCAAAGCAAAGACTCTAAGTGATAGTAATACAAATGCAGAATATAAATAAAACTATAAAAACAAGTGTTTAGCTCAAACTTTGTTAATTTAACCGGCCAAACTGAAGAATTCAATTGGCGATATCTCTAGCTCTCAAATTCAGAGAAACATTTAAGCAATATGATCTAACCAGCATAACCTTTGTGGTGTCACTTGCAAGCAGATTAAAAAGGCCCTAAGGGGAGTAAAAGTCGAAGTCACACATAGAGGAAATTTTAGAAGAAAGTACAGAATATCAGGATTGACTTCACAACCAACAAGGGAGCTTATGTATGGCTAATTAACTTTAAGCAAATTGAACTTGTTTTTTTCCTTAGGACTGACCTCTTAAGAAATGACTGCTTCCTTCCCTTGCATGAACAGTTTTCCTCTTGATGAGCAAATGAACATGAAATCAGTAGTTGATTATTTTCAAGAAATGTATGGATATACAATCAAATATTCTCATTTACCTTGCCTTCAAGTAGGAAGTCAAAGAAAGTTGAACTATTTGCCCATGGAGGTAAGCTATGCTTTTGATTTTAATCACATCATTCTGCTTTTTTTTTTTATTATGGTCTTCCATTGAGATTTCATGTGAATCTTGTCCCAGGCATGCAAGATAGTTAGGGGCCAAAGACAAACAAAAGGGCTGAATGAAAAGCAAATAACTTCTTTGTTGAAATTTTCATGCCAGAGACCCCGTGAACAAGAAACAGACATTTTACAGGTCATTATCATGGGTTGTTGAAATTACCCTCCATCTTCTCCCTTCTATTTTATTTTATTTATCTGAGTCAACCGGAAACTATACATAATATATTTACAATAAACCAACATTACATTGATCTGAGTGGAACTAGACTCGGATCACACAAGTTCGGGTCTTTTAGATGGAACAATGGTATGAGAGACCCATCTCAAGATAGTTACTCAATTTATACAACGAAAATTAGTATTCAACAAAGTCGGTGTATATTTCTTACTTAAATGTGTTAAAAAAAAATTAATATAGTTATATTAGGACCTTGCTATATAAATGAAATGCAATAGCAATAACAGCAATCATGGTAACTTCATGTTTAACCATGTATGCTCTTCCTCTTCAAACATAAAAGTAGTGTTTCATTTGCTTTACTAATCTACATCTTTCCCTATTCAATTGTAGACAATTGAACAAAACAATTATGAAAATAATTCATATGCAAAGGAGTTTGGCATCAGCATAGATAACAAGCTTGCATCAGTGGAGGCTCGGGTTCTTCCTTCTCCATGGGTAATTTTCTCATTATTTAATTGTTTGCCTACTTGTTTTTGTCATTATAATATAAGTACACTTTGGCTCTTTTTTTCTCTCTATAGTTGAAATATCATGACTCTGGAAGAGAGAAAGAACACTTGCCACAAGTTGGTCAATGGAATATGCTGAACAAGGTCAGCTCTCACATGAACATATTATCCCGTAAATTTTTTATTTTAATATAAGAGAAATAAAACTACTTTTTTTTCATATGAAGATAGAAAGAAAATTACTTGTTCCATATTAATTGTAATTCTTCTAATTTCAATGCAGAAAGTTATAAATGGAAGTAATATAAGATACTGGGCATGCATCAATTTCTCAAGAAGTGTACAAGAAAGTACAGCTCATGGATTTTGCCAACAGTTGGTTCAAATGTGTCAAATCACAGGCTTGGTAAAGATTCAAACTTTGGCAATGCCCTTGTTTGCGAAGTTTCAATTTTAGAAACAAATTGTTTGAATATAAATAATTTGGAAAAATTACTCTCGTGACCCTAAATTTTAGGTAACGATTTGGTCCTCTATCTTTTTTTCATGTCATTTTGGTCATTTACTCATGTTTGCATATGAATTTTCAAACTTCAACTTTTGGGGCATAATATATATTTAAGACTAAGAGCTCACAGGGAAAGAAAACTACATATTTGAAGCTTGAAATTCATATCGGAGCATGGGTGAAGGACCAATATTGAAACATGGATGAAGGACCAAAATGATGACAGAAAGAAAAAACCAAGGAACTAAATCATTACCAAAAATTAAGTTCAGGACTGCAGGAGTAGTTTTGCCAAATAATTTCCAATTATAATAATTCAGCATCTGTTGTATATCATCGTGCACGCCAACCGCGTGTTTGAATAAATAATTTAGTTTAGCGATTATTCAATAAGTTATTCTAAAAAACTAATAACCACTCATTCATGAACTACCCTAGGGAGCTTATTGAAATGAGTTGAAGACAATATATAAGCATGCCGTGGTTTATTTTTGTAAATGTTATATAGTAAATGCCGATACAAAGTGCTTATGTCATGAGATTAGTGCAAATAAGCACTTCAAATCGCCCTCTAAATCTATGTTTACAAAGGAATACAGTAGTATCAACTGATTCATGTTACATTATCTATCCGGGGAGAAAAGGTTTTGAATGTTGTTATTTGCACAATTAATATAATACATTATTTACCCTCATCAGGAATTTAGTCAGGAGCCTGTGATTCCTGTATATTCAGCAAGACCAGATCAGGTTAAGAAGGCTTTGAAGTATGTACATACTACTGCTCTAGACAAACTTGATGGTAAAGAGCTAGAATTGTTAATTGCCATTCTTCCAGACAATAATGGCTCTTTGTATGGTATGACTCTAGGACTCAACTCCATTTTCACAACTTCTTAATCTTTGTTTGAAGGAACTTGTATATAGTTATAGAAAATTTAAGAGATTATAGTTGCTTTGCTTAATATTTCTTCTTTTCACCTTTCTTTATATGGTACGATTCTAGGACTCAAATCAATTTGCATTATTTCTTATTCTTTGTATTAAGGAACTTGCATATAGTTATAGAAATGTTGAGGGGTTATAGTTGCTTAATATTTCTTTTTTTTTCTTTCACCTTTCTTTCATATGCCGATAAAATTGGTAAATACCTCTTTGCTCTAGCATCCATTCTTAAATTTGTGTTTTCCGGACTATTTTGTTTCTTCACGTGTTTACTTGAAAAAATTTCTTGGCATTTCTCTCATTATCATATTTTATTTCAAATTTTCTTTGGAAGAAAACTATTTCGACCTTGCATTAAAGAAATAAACTCTCTATCCAGGTGATCTCAAAAGAATCTGTGAAACAGATTTGGGGCTGATTTCTCAATGCTGCCTTGCAAAATATGTATTCAAGATTAATAGACAGTACTTGGCAAATGTTGCACTAAAAATCAATGTCAAGGTTTGTTATTATTAACAGATTAATTGATCTATTCTAGGGTGGCTACATGCTACATTAAAATATTTATTCAACCCCTTGGCTCGATCTTTTTTTTCTGTAATTATTGTTTTCATTTTAATTTTTTAAATAAATGAATAAACTTTTAGATGGGAGGAAGAAACACGGTACTTTTGGATGCTTTAAGTTGGAGGATTCCACTGGTTAGTGATATTCCAACAATAATATTTGGAGCTGATGTAACTCATGCAGAATCCGGAGACGATAGTTGCCCATCCATCGCTGCTGTAAGCACTTCAAACCAATACAACCCAGAGATTCCCACTGTTCGATATATTTAATGATTGTTTTTAATCCAGGTTGTAGCCTCCCAGGACTGGCCAGAAGTAACAAAGTATGCAGGGTTGGTTTGCGCTCAGCCTCACCGTGAAGAACTCATCCAAGATCTTTTCAAATCTTGGAAAGATCCACTGAGGGGAGTGGTTTACGGTGGTATGATCAGGTACTTCAGAAGCAGCTATTCTAAGTTCTAACCAATGTTCGAAAAACCGGATCATTCGCCAGTTCATTTGATCCTGGTTAAACCATAGTTCAGTTGAACCATAGTTGAACCGGTTGAACCGCAATTGAACTGCAACTGGTTCAACCGGTAATTTATTCATTCGTCATTCATTTGAACCATAGTTGAACTGATTGAACCATGACCCTAGGTAGAACAACACATATCTTCGTAATCTATGTTGGTAAAATTACATGTCTACGTTTTAGATTCTATACCTCCTCTCTTCGTTTCAAGTCCTAGATTCCCCGTAGGCGTTGATTTATTTACTTCAAAAGCCTGAGTTATCTCCAGTTGATGTTGTTTCCATTTCGTACTAGGAACGACTTACATCCTTTTTTGGGTTATTCTGCTTTACTTTTTGAGTAAAAAATGGGTGTGTCTTTAATCATTAATTAATAGGGGCACTATAATGGGTTTTTATAGCATTTACTATTTCATGCTTTACAAAATCAGTGTGTCTATTTGGTTAATATTAATTTGTACTTCTGCAGGGAGCTTTTGCTCTCGTTTAAGAGGGCAACTGGACAAAAACCATTGAGAATAATATTTTACAGGTTGGAATGATTTGTTCTAGCATTTTATACTAATTTTTGTGAGAAAATTATGAATGAGGAGTTAATTATAGTGTTATCCAACATTTTCAGGGATGGGGTAAGTGAAGGACAGTTCTACCAAGTTTTGTTGTATGAGCTTGACGCCATCCGAAAGGTACTTGGACAAAAAAACTCAATATAGCTATATCCAATATTGACTATTCTATCCTACAATTCTTACATTCTTGTGATGTGTAGGCTTGTGCGTCTTTGGAACCAAGTTACCAACCTCCGGTAACATTTGTTGTGGTTCAAAAACGGAATCACACTAGACTCTTCCCAAACAATCATGATGACAGAAACAGCACTGATCCCAGTGGGAACATCTTACCTGGTAAATTGGTTTTGCTTTTGTCAGCTTCTAGAAGTTATGTTTGTCATGTCAATGTTGTAAGAATATCCATGTGTAAGTCTACATAATTTTGCGTCTCTAACTGTAATGTAGGTACTGTGGTGGATTCAAAGATATGTCATCCTACTGAATTTGATTTCTATTTATGCAGTCATGCAGGAATTCAGGTATGAAAATGACATTGAAATTTCTTCATAAAGTAGGATTCAGATTGCGAGTCAATTTGTCGCAATATGCCTCACATTGGTATAAACCATTAAAATGTCTAGAATATACAGTGGCATCAAATTTATGCTTTGATTGACAATTTACAGGGTACAAGTAGACCAGCACACTATCATGTCCTCTGGGATGAGAACAATTTCAGTCCGGATGAGATTCAGTCTTTAACTAACAACTTATGCTACACGTAAATAGTTTCTCGTTATCATCTTGAATTTGTCTGCTCTATTCTTAACATGGCACACGGTAACCTCTCTAATGTTTTGATTGCAGCTATGCAAGATGTACGCGGTCTGTTTCTGTAGGTAATTTATCTCGCTATTGCTAATCGTAAATAAAATATAATCTATATGGTAATGCTCATTTCAGATACTAACCATCAACAGTCGTTAAAAACATTTGTTTAAACAACTATAAAATATTAAAATTTTGTACAACTAACTTTACTGATTAATATATAGTATGCATCAAATTTCAAAGCAAATTAGTTCCTGTTACCGTATATAAATGTCTGTTTTATCTGCAGTGCCTCCAGCATACTATGCTCATTTGGCAGCCTACAGAGCTCGATGCTACATGGAACCTGACCATCCTGAGATTGCAAAACTGCGAGGTGCGAGATCAAAAGATAGAGCTGTTAGGCCACTTCCTGCATTGAAAGAGAATGTGAAGAATGTAATGTTTTACTGTTGAATGAACTGCTAAGAAAGAGTTCCAAGTAGAGAAACAGCACCAACATATATAGGAAAAGGAAACTAAGTCTATGTGAAAATTGTTCCGTGTACTTTTCAGTTCGTCATATTTATCCCTACATCGAAAATTTTGAGTCTAAACAAGTTTTAGTTTCTCGGTGTAGAGCATTTTAAGGTAATATATATCTAATGTTGAGATTAAAATGATAGATTATTCGTTGCCTAGAACAATTCCATTCAACTTTGTCTCAATGTTCAAACAATGTGTATCGTATCTTTTTCAATTTTAAAAGAACTTAATTAGGACCTATGAAATGCCGACACTTTAGATTAAAGGTGTGTCTGACATGTGTCAATGCCTACAGTAACACCAATGCATATTCATTCTATTTTATCATGTTATTATGAATGTTCGTGTATTGGTGTTGTGTCCGATATCCTTGTCTATGATAATGACTCATAGATTAGGATTAAAATCTCATCCTAAACCCTAGTTTAATTTAAAGATCTAATTGAGCTCAGAACTTTTATGCATAAATCTTGACTACAAGCTCCGGATTTTGTTTGACTATATAGTACAAGAATCATTGATAACAAAGCACGTTAATTAACTTAGTGTGTGTCAATCAATGTAAAATAACGATTAGTGCAGAGCTAAATTGTTATTATAGACCAAAATAATAAATTTAAGAGAATACTATAACGCTATGATCACAATGCTTCACAATAATGTTATCTCGGAGAGTACCTGATGGTGGAGAAGTGGCACTTTGACCCTCACTTTGGGTATGTATGACCAATTTCGAATTGTGAACCAGGAGGACTGGACTATGATGTTAATCAAGAAAAAACCATTCATTTGGGCAATGTTTGAATTGATGAAATTGAATGGAATGAGTTTATGTTGCATTGAGTCGATTGATAAAACGATGATGGACTCGAATGGAGAAAATCATATATGTAATCGATAAATATATTCAAAATTAAAATTATTCTCTCATTTTTTTTTTTCAAAATACATATCGCAATTTTACAATTCACACGGTTGACATAGTTTATTTTGACCATATTTTTAACTAATATAACTAATATATAAATATAAATGTTAGCTTGTAAGATGTTTGATTTGTCTCAATGAATATTTTTAAAATAGGCTTAAATAAGTCTTTAGTCATTACAAATATAGGTCATTTAAATTTTCGTCTCTGAAGTTACTAATCCTTCCAAACATCCACCGCAAATATTAATCATTTGAGTTTTGGTCCTAATCTCGTTTTTTATTGACGTGGACTAGGATTAGTGATGTGGCACAAGCTAATTGGTAAAAAAACCATGATGAGTCAACAAATAACACATAAATTGACCTTTTTGACCTTATTGTTTCCATACATGTGCAAAATTACCAACTTACCCTTATCTTCTTCCCTCATTCTCCTTTTCTTCTCGAGGATTTAACAAACTCATAAATAAAACTTAGAACTGAAATTAAGTTTTTTTTTTAAATAACCCAAATTAAATCGCACAATTCAAAACAAGAAAATAAGTCGACTAATCATAAAGGATTCATCATCATATTAACAGAAAAATCCAAAAAACAAATAATGTACTTGCAGTGAGTGTAATAATCGTATCTAGGGTTAGACTGTTTATGAGATGCCTTGAGAATGATCCCAAAGGTGGTATTTATAGTATATAAAGGGTTTGGATAAACCCTCTGTTCTAGGCGTTCTGTTAAAGGGGATAAGGATGTTCATCATGGGATAAGGCCGTTTATCCAGGCTTCTAGCTGTTCCTAGAATGTATTGATTTGCGGTGCATATAAAGGCGTCGCTTTAGCCTATTTCATCCCTAGGGAAGGGTGTTTATGCTCGTTTGGGTCCTTGTGAAGGGGAGACGTCCTTTATTCGGATTTTATCGGTCCACAAGCCCCCCAAGCACGAGCCTTGGGACGAGGCGAAGTGTTTTTAGTCTAAAATAGGAGATAGGTGGCAATGTCCCCATCTGCTCTGGCTTGCTTTTGTTCATACTGCCTTTTTGAAAGGTATTGGGCCCTCATATCCGGCTTCTCCCGATCCACAGGCCCCCCAAGCACGAGCCTTGCGATGAGGCGAAGTGTTTCTGTCTGTGTGATACTTTCAGGTGCGATCATGCCAGCAATAATGCACCGAATCCCATCAGAACTCCGCATTTAAGCGTGCTTGGGCGAGAGTAGTACTAGGATGGGTGACCTCCTGGGAAGTCATTGTGTTGCACCTCTTTTTGCCAAAATTTCGTGTTCTTTTTGTTAATTTACGTCGTTTTCGG
>Ga0315914_1008560_pt1 | contig 13582 bp, 6 predicted proteins | sample MpolenodulesMG_FD_203920 | JGI IMG/M metagenome (GOLD analysis project Ga0315914, IMG submission 203920) | Medicago polymorpha root nodule microbial communities from Los Angeles, California, United States - elongated nodules | ecosystem: Host-associated > Plants > Roots > Nodule | place: USA...
CGGACCCTAAATCAAATTCTACAACAACAATAACAACATATATTAAATATAACAATTTCAACGACATAATTTTAACATCATAAATCAACAACGTAAAACAACATAATTAACACACACAAGATCATGAATTAGCCAAACTAAATTCTTTATATGGTGTATAAATGTAAGCCCAAATTTCTTGTAGGTCATGAACCAAATCAAACTTTTCTTAATATCACAAAACAGAAATGATAAGTGAACACAATTTTTTAGACACAATACAAACACCACCGTATAATTATACGGTATTTTCCTTTTTTTTTCTTTTTCTTTTCCCTTCCCTCTTCATCTTCATCTCCCCTCTTCTGCAACTCCTACTCTCAGTCTTGCATCTCTTTTCATTTCAATTTTTCCTCTCTAACAGAGAGATATGTCAGATAGATGGGAAAACAGAACGAATCTTGGACGACGACGACTGAATGGATCTCGGAAGGCGTGATTAAATCTCCGGTGACGTGAGGGAGAAGAGGATGTCGCCGGTGGGGTGAGATCTAGAACTAAGAGAGACGGTGGTCAGTGTTGGACGACCGTGGCGACGAGGAGGGTGGAAACGACAGCGGTTGTGAGAAAGACGGCGGAGGAGGACAGTGGTTGTTAAAACGACGGTGGTTGTGAGAAAGATGGCTGAGGAGGACGGTGGTTATTAAAACGACGGCGGATGTGAGAATGACGGCGGAAGAGGGCAGTAGTGAGGTCGACGGCGGGAAGGATGGTGTGGTGTTGAGAGGATGGTGGGGGAATGATTTTTGTTTACACGTAGAGAAGAAGAAGAGGGATGAAGAATAAAGGTGTGGTGTATTTACATCAATGCCCCTGCTTTAATGTTAAAAAGTCCAAGTTGTCCATGATATATGTATTGTGTCTGAAAAAGTGTGTTCAACTATCAATACTCATCACAAAAAGATATGATCAAGGAAACGTCTAACTTGATATGTCCCTTCGAATTGTGTTTACCAAGTATAAAGAATATGATTCTCACATCGCCATTGATCCTGTTTCATTTGAGTAAACCATACGCTTCTAGTGTAAACTACAGAAAAATCTTGTATCAGGCTACTTTGAATTATATAATCTTAAACGCGTCAAACCCTCCAAAGCGCTAGTTTTTAAATAGTCTTGAAACGGTTCAGATTATATATCCGAAATAATCTGGAAATGGTTTAAGATTATATAATTTGAACTAGCCCCAAAATATGGATGATGACTTGGTGAGCAAGTCTGGCTGGTTCCATGTGTTTTTGAATGGATTTGTATTGTTGACTGCATGTTTAACCCTCCATTGACTGTCGTTACAATATATGTTTATATTTTACTTATAAATATTCACTCATTCTTCACAATTTCTCATTCCAACTCACATTCTCTTATCTTGTTTCCTACTTTAGTTTTGTTTTGAGTCATTTATGATGTCAATGTTTAAAAATCCAAAAGGATATAAAATGTTCAATTTAGAGGGTACATGAGAAGTGAATAGGGTGAGAAAAGAAACCATCTTTTGTTATTTTTCCTATGAAATTAGTATGCATAAGGCCCGTTTATAATAAAGTAGGAAAAAGAGGGTGGAGAAAGAAACTCGATAGGAATGGAAAATATCTAAGTTTGAAAATTGAAGAGGGCAAAGGGCAGATTGGTAATTGAAAAGAGAAGGAGATAACAGTTGAGCGGAGTGGGGGGGATAGTGTTATTCAGTAAAGTTTGCAAAACAGAGAAAGAGAGAGAGAGATACACCAACAAACAAAGATTATCCATTCGATTCTATTCAAAGCTCGCTCGGTGTGAGTGAAAGAAAGAAGATGGCGGTTTCAATGGGTACCGGACTATTATTATCATCTCCTCTAACTCTAAGGACTCCAAGGTTTGCGTTGTTTTCCACACCTTCTTCTACGTTGCGGATGACTCCACTCCGCACAGTTACTTCCGCCACCGTCTCTCAGCCTCCACCCACCGGAGGCAAAATTCGCGGTATCATGAAACCCAAAAAAATATCCCCCGAGATGCAAGACCTTGTCGGCCAACCCGAGATTTCCCGAACCCAAGCCCTCAAGAGCATTTGGGCCCACATTAAGGAACACAATCTTCAGGTATAACTTCTCTCCTTTCTCTTTCTCTAGAGGATAAGCTTTTCCGTTTTTTTTTTTTAGTTTTAAATTTCACTTAAACTGCATAGATTCATTCAGAATGGTAAGTTGTTAGTTATTGAACCCAACATTTGACTACAAGACCATTGTTCATGTTTTATTTTGGTCTGGTTTCTCACAATAAATGTTATATGAATATGTTAGGCACTAATTGGGCGGTCTTTTATTTTTAACAAACTACATGGCTGGGAATGGGATGTAATAGTGAGTAAACGGGAATCCAATTTGTACATCAACTTTTTGACTGTCATATCCAACTCTGTATTTTTAACCTTGTTCTGCATACATTAGATAATTAACCTACTTTGCTATTCCGTGTTTCAATTGCACAAATTTTCTGAATTTGATGCAGATGGATTCTATTGTCAATTTTGGAGCCATATAATCTAAAGTACATGTTTGATAATTATAATTATAATTGAATATTTACTTATCATCCATTCTCTTAATCCAATGCTATCATGCATTCATAAATATGTTATGTAACCTTTGATTGGTTTTAACTGAATAATGTTTCTTTCTAATATATTTAGAACCCTGAGAAAAAGAGGCGTATTCGCTGTGATGAGAAGCTGAAGAAGGTATTTGCAGGGAGAGATGAAGTTGATATGCTTGAGATTGCTGGCTTGATTAGCCCTCACTTCCTTAATTGAAGGCAAGGAGTTTAGTTTTTATATGATATCAAGGCCACGTTTTGGTGTATGGAACTGTTATATTTGGAAGTATCGTGTCCTGCAACTGCAACATAGTAGTAGCCTTAGTTTTTTGTTTTTGTTAGTACTTCAGGTACAGAACAAGATTCTGTTGAAGATTTCGTTTTGGATCATGTAATTTCTTCAACATGCGATAGTGTGTACTCCTTTTAAGTTTTAATTATTAGGTTTTTTTTCTATTGGACATGTTAAATATGTTGCTGCTATATGTTCTGCTTATGATTATTTATTATTCTGCGCATGATTGTTGGTCAGGTGAAAGAGAGTGAGATGATTGATTATTTAATTACGAGTAACTCCTGATGAAACATTCACAAGCAATAATGTTAGAAATTCCTGAACGTGAAAATATTGCTAGTAACGTCCAATTCGGATGAACTTTTCAACTAACGTTTGAAATTCCTACGTGTTTTAACCAAGTTTAAAGAGAAATGTTAAGGTCCGCCTTCTAACACACTCTAATAATAATTTGCCAAGTCATCCATTAATTTTACTCCATGACTTCTATCCTTTCAACCATTTATTATTTTCCTTGTTTGAAACTTATATTGCTAGAACTTGAACAATGTCTGAAGCGGCAATTTTCATAAGTTTCTAAGAATGACTTATAAAAATTGGAATCATCCCTAGTTTTGATTCTCTATAGAACTTGAACAATGTCTGAAGCGGCAATTTTCATAAGTTTCTAAGAATGACTTATAAAAATTGGAATCATCCCTAGTTTTGATTCTCTGGACCTGATAGAAAGGGAGTTTTTATGCCACTAAAGTCATTGTTTTAGACCTCAATTCCACTCCAATAGATAAATATGTTGTTCAACACACTAATTTTATGGTTTCCTCTCACAATTTGTCTCCATTAATTTTTTGGCCTCACCATTTTTAAACTTTAACAAAAACTATACATGTAAGGCCCCTCCCATGATTTCTTACCATTTATTTTTTGGCATCACAATTTTTTAATACCTAAAAAATTGCACACATAAGATCTCTTCATTGATTTAATTTTTTCAATTGGATACCTCACTTAGCTTTATATTAGAGGGTGGTGGTGGATGCCGGAGCTTTGAAAGCTCGACATATAATATAGTAAACGTAGTGTATTTATTTTCTGGTGATGATGGAGGTATACATATGATATTACAGTAGTTCATTTTGAATGCCATCCACTCCGACCACAGTAGCTAGGTAGCAATAGCATGAATTAGTTCCTGAAGTAACAGGTCTCGGAGAAGGTGGCAGCACCATCAGGAACATCTTCCATTACCCATTCATGGCCAACAGGGAAGTAAATTCCAGTCCTTGGGTGTGGAACCCAACAACTTGAATATGATGATGATGTTGAATCCACTACTGCCTTCTTCCCTAAACTACTACTCTTTGTCTTTTGATCAACCAGCAGCTGCTTCGACCCAGCCTCTCTTCCTAAGTATCTGCAGAGCCCAGTAGTACTCTCCGCTCCCTTAGCTGTTCTCCTGCACCCAGTAGTAAGTAAGTTTCATTTATTCATTCACTCACAATTGTGTTAGACCAATATTGATTAGTTACTACAGTATTGTATTATATAATTTAAAGATACTATATATTACCGGAGATGCATGAACATGTTTGATCTGCCCATGAATCAATTATACGTACGTACGTACGTATTGGAATGGAAGCTGCTAATTGATGATATGAAATATTAACCTGCCAATTCACAGGGTGAAGTGATGCTTATTTATAATGTAATGTAATGGACTACTATATAGATCTCGCAAGTACGGGTCCAATAAAGAAGAATAAATTCTTTTGCACATGAGAATGCAACAGCATAAATATACACATATGTTCTTTTGAGGAAAATCAATCTGTGCTTTCATTATAAACCCTTGCTTTTCTCCAACTAATTCAATATGGATTAAACGAATGTCTATTTTCTTACCAAAACCATAGATGAATATTAACGTCTATTTAAATTGTACATCAATATCAATTTTGTTGTGCATCTAAATATTTGTGTATTAGGCGAATATAATAATATATATAACATCATCATACTGTCATGTCTTTCTAGAATTTCAGTCGTGGATGTGTCTATTCTTCCCCGAGTAAAATGCGTGTACAAATAAGCACCATGCATGAATCGATCAATAATTAAACACCATAGATCCAGTCTCAAAGTAATGTTATCTTTTTCTTCTTTTCCGTGAAACAAAGTAGCATTATTTTTATATACATTGGATGTAGCTCACTCTATTCTTATATCATATTCCACGGTCTCATATTATATTATTAGCCCTTTAAATTGTGTATATCAATTTTGAAAATTCATTAATTATGTTAGCTTACTATATATGTATGATAAAACAATTTGTTTGCCTAAAATGTTCTTATTGAAAGTGTTAGATGTAAAATTTAGTGACACTCCCCTCATTTGAAGAAAAAGAAAATTAGTTAGACTAGTTATTACCTTAATGTAATCAACATTCTCATTATTATCAATACAATTTGTATATTAATTTTCTATACTTTTATCTTGTATGACTTATAACAAGAGTAGAAATATGGCTTTATTAAAGGTTTTATAAATTCTCACTTTTGGAAAGAGTACAAAGATGTTGGGAATATAGTTGAAAAACAAACTGCTATTTTTTTTCATATGCACCGGTCACCAAAATATTTACACAAATGTTGAGGTTTGAAATTAGAGTCAAAGTTTCTGATATTTCTATCACTTAAATGGTGGGACCAGAGCACAAGCACAGTAGAAGCAACGCGTGAGTCAATGTTGTGTTGGCACCGTTTCAACACTTGGTTTCTTCTACATATTGTCTTTCTTGTGTTCTCTCTCTCTCTCTCAAAGAATAGAAAGAATGAATATGTGTAGTTTGATTTCTGTGTCTGTGTTACTTCTTCTTCTCCAATGTCCTGTACCATCTCTTTCAACAAACTCTGAAGGTAACGCACTTCATGCTTTCAGAACCAGACTTTCTGATCCTAACAACGTCCTTCAAAGCTGGGACCCTACTCTTGTTAACTCATGTACTTGGTTCCATGTTACCTGCGACTCCAACAATCACGTTATTCGCTTGTAAGTTGATAACTAACCAGATCCATCCATTTCTTGTTAACTCTTCTTCTAATACCTTGTTTCTATGAATTGAATTTCAGAGACTTGGGCAATTCTAACATCTCTGGTACTTTGGGACCTGAATTGGCCCAACTAACCCACCTCCAATACCTGTACGTACATACATACATACTGCTAAATGTCTGTCTTGTCCTTCCCTCAATTATTAGTGAGTAATTATTTTATTTTGCAGGGAGCTTTATAACAATAACATATATGGCAACATTCCCAACGAACTTGGTAACTTAAAGAACCTTATTAGTATGGATTTGTATAATAACAAATTTCAAGGTGTTATCCCTAACTCCTTTGCCAACTTGAACTCACTTAAATTCCTGTAAGTCCAAATACTTTATACATTACATGAATTTAATCAATCTTGTTCGTTACATCTTTTTGCTCACCCTCTTTGCATTCATCATATATTGTAGACGCCTAAACAACAACAAGCTCACAGGACCCATCCCAAGACAACTCACTCACCTTCAAAATCTCAAATTCTTGTAAGTTTCTATGCCTTTTTCCCCCCGGCTCATCATTCTTTTTTCTTTCTATTTTGCTAGTTTATTGATTTATCATTATCAACTAATTTCAAACCATCATTGTGATTGTGCAGTGATGTTTCCAATAATGACCTCTGTGGAACAATACCAGTGGATGGCAACTTTGGATCTTTCCCAGCACAAAGGTAATACAATACACCAACTGTTTGCAGGCACTCTGTGTTCAAATATGCAGTTGATAAATCATGTTCAAAATAATAGTTAATTGTATTCAATTGATGGTTAATAAGTTGTGTCACCTTATTATATTTTTTAACGCTCAATTTAACTACCTTAACCATATATTTGAATTGTGTTAACCGCATATTGATTTAGTAACTCTTAATCTACTAGATTTACTATTCAGAACTTACAATACAATTCATCATATTATACTACTACCATGTGAAGTTGTCAGTTTCAGCTGGTAGAATAAAACCAAGATCCATACCATCATACACCATACCATGGTTCTGAAAATCATCTATTGGATTAATTCCAACATGAATCCTGCTGAAAATAGGAAGCATCTTCACTTAATATACGACTGCATCACTTTCAGTAACTGTTACCTTATCAAGCATCCTAGCATGTCTCATTTATACGAGGCATCTGGAAATTTTGTCTACTACTTTAGTGTCTAGCTTATGAATTAAGATAAAATGACCATATTTAACATGCATGAGATAATAATTGATTTGAATTAAAGATGAGATACACTAAATACTTTTGCAAAGTATCTCGCTTCTTAGAATAGTCACCCAAACTTGTATTCATAACATTTGAAGCTGAGGTATATGTTTACCACTTGTGTTTCAGTTTTGAAAATAACGGACTCAACGGCCCAGAACTGAAAGGACTGGTTCCTTATGATTTTGGATGCTAAGAAAGCCAGAAGAATTCGACAACTGGCCTCCTCAGATTGCTATGAAGAGGCCTCTTTACTTGGGCAGTTAGCAGTATCGGAGATGTATGATTGCTGCAAAATGAATCTAAGTAGGACACACATGTACGTCCAAATATATGTAATAGTAAATAAAATGATATTAGCATCTGTCTCTAGTTGCAGACTGCATACCAAGACCAGGATCATGTTAATCGTTAAGTAAATGTATCTCGTGGTAACTATTTTCCTTTTGATTTTAAATACTCACGTAAAGCAAAAGGCTTTAATATTTTGTTTTTGATTCCTGAATATTTTTCAGACAACCGTTTTCATGCTGATGTTCTGATCTGTTTCACAACCGTAGAAACACATTTGTCTAAAAAATTAAAATGCTTTAGAAAACGATTGAAAGTGGGGCCTCTATGCTCTTTCAAACTCAAAAGGGTCAAAGTGATTTGCTGCCTAATTCTTCTGTTTAATTTGGTAGTCCATAGGAAGTTTGGCCAAATTCATGATCCAGCACAAGACGAGTTATTTTGACAATTTTTTTTTGGTGTTAACCCTCTGTTTCCTAGGGGAAAGGGGCCCTTGTAATCCGGAGTTTGGTAGTGAGGTAAGGATAGCCTGGTCAAGAATTATTTCACCCAAGATTTAAACTCGTATAACCATTTGAGCTCAATTGTATGGTTTATTCTGACACAACTTTTATATATGATAATCTTGTACATTATTGTAACAACGACAAATTTGTTCCTGCAGAGCATTCTTCAGAGTTAATGTCATTATAGTTTAAATGTGCTCAATTGAATCATGATTCTTTTGATCAATAATCCTTAGCATAGTCTTTTAGGCAATTCTTCGCACAATCAATCACTATGTCTGATGCAAAATAAGTAAGACAATAGATTTAAAAACAAAACTCAAAAAATGCAGCAATGTACAATTGGGAGTTGTGTAAATGTGAATCAAAATAAAATCTGTCTAAAATAGTGTTTGGAAATGTATAAAATTGCAGTGACACCATGAATTGAACCAAATGTTATCCCTTGAAGAGACTATTGGACATGCATTGAGAGGGCCTATGATGCAGAAACAAACATGTTGTAACTGATAAGAATTTTCATTGATCGAAAATAACTATAATTCGTTGTTAAACTGATTGTAATAAAATGTAAAATATAAACAAGGTACAAACAAGATTTGGTCATGTTCTTTTCACCATTCAATCATCCTACAGAACTCTGCTTCTACTCTTTGAATATCTGTTTTACAGTGGTCCCTCTCAATACTTGAATCAACAGTGCAATGGAAAACCGTGTCCATTTCTTGCTAACTTAATAAAGTAAGTCTATCAAGGCCAGAATATGCAACAATCTAATGTGAATTTTCTATGAAAAATACGTCAAGACAAGACCCTCTACTTTGGATTAGAATCACTTTGCATTAAAGACAATTCTTCTTCCACCATAGGCAATGGTGAGCTCATAGGAAGCTCTGTGTCCTTGTTTTCATGGCCAACCAGTTCTGAATCAATTGAATGCCAACCATTGGAAGGTGATGACAATTGTTCCGCTTCAAACAGTAACCAACTTTTATTCTTGGCTTGAACCAAGATAGGGTACAAGATAAATCCAACGATTACTACTGCTCCACTCACAAAGAACGTTCTCAAAGAAGCCAGACACATAACAAGAATAAGTAACAAAGCAGGAGGCAAACAAAGCATGGCCGCCCCAAATGTTTGGAACGGAACTCTGAAAGGTCTATTAAGATTTGGCTTCTTCAATCTCAAAGTTATAAAAGCTGCAAACTCAAGAAGCATTCCTATAGCATATAAGAAATTGAGGAACTCCAGTATTTGCTGAAAGCTCATCCATGACAAGAAGATAACTCCAGTTGCAGAGAACAAAATGCTAATAGTCGGCGTTCCATACTTAGACCTAGAAAGTTTATAGTACAACATCAATGTTAGATCACTGTTACCTTTTTGTTCAAACAATTAATATCAAATTTGAACGTACTAATCTAGCACTCATTTAAGACTAAATGGTAGGTACTACATCCACTACAAATCCCCTTAAGGATGAAGTTCAAATCTTCCATCTATTTTTCAAAACAGACAACCTTGTTGCTTATATACAATCTAATTAAAAGAAAGATACCATACAAGAGGGTATCATCAATTTCATCATAGTTGAATCTAGTTTCATTTCTACCTGGGAAAGAGAAAGAGGGTATTGAGACATGACATAAAACATTACTGACCTTGATGAGAATACAGCTGGAAGCAATCCCATCTTGCTCATTCCAAGAAGTTGAAAAGCATCACTGCTCATTTCTGCTTCAAACAATCCAAGGTTAGACATGGCAGCCGCGGCTTGAATCCACAGTTTAAGCCAAAAACCACCAATCAACATACCAACTTCAGCAAAATAACCATCAGCCCATTCAGTTGGAGGGGAACTCAAAGCACCTGTTCCTGCTAGCAACGGAATCAAATACGAACAGACCACCAAAAGCATCCCCCAAAAAAGTGCTTTCGGAAACGTTTTACTTGGATTCTCAACCTCTCCAGCAAGAGTACTAGCCTTATCCCAATAGTTCAAATTCCAAAACATGTTATTGAAGTAACCACGCCAATTGACCTTGTTAAAATCCACAACAAACCATCGCCTTAGTCTGATTTTCGGAACAGAAAGAAGGAATATAAAAAGAAAGGGTAAAAGTGAAAAAAAGGTTAAAACAACTGCAGAGAAACCAACAATGTGAAGACCTCTGTAATTCAAATAAGTAAGCGAAAAAGTGATCCCTAAGAGAGCAGGAATTCGAGCTAGCATAAGGTTAAAAATAGGAAAAGAATGTTTCAAGTAATCAAGAAACAAAACAGGATAAAGAGCATTGTCCATAACACCACTAAACCATTTCCAAAAACCTTCTTGAAAACCCCAAAAGGGACCAAAAGCAGAGGATATCCAAAGAACATAGCCACCGTTGTGAGGGAAAGTAGTGGCAAGTTCGGCGGTGATGAGAGCTTCAGGGACACTCCAAATGAGAGGGAAAAACAAGAAACCGAGTAAGGATAGAAGAGGACCACCGCCGGTTCTAACAGAATCCTCAACTCCGAATGGACCGCCGGAGACTTCGTAGAATATTAGAGCAATCAGAGGTAATAAGGTTAGTTTTGGAGCAGCAGCAGCACTTACTACTTCATCATCCATATCGATTCAGCTCCAACGGATTCATTCAGATCTGTTCACAGCATGTTGCTAAATCTATTAATTGTTTTTTTAATCTTTCACACCCGTCAACCTTAACAAAATTTGATTTTATGCCCGTCGCCCTTTTCCTTCTCTCATACATTCACAACATTTGTGCTGTTTGATCTTCATCGGATGACTTAGAAAAAACTGATCTCATTTTAAATTTATTATTTCAAAAATACCCGATTAAAATTAGAACCGTTTTAGATTTGTCCTCGCAAGTTTACCTCAATTATTTCAGACAATGTATTTTAATATGTAGGGTTGGGTTTCGAACCTCAGTCATTTCATTTATTCACCTTTAAAAATAAAGTGAATTTTTAGAAACTACATCACTTGACAAAAAAAAGAAGAAAAAGAACCACTCTTGATCTCACCTCTAACGGATACGTGATTGCAGGAATTTTCTGGCTGCAGCAAATTCCAACCACTTTGGAGTTCGGTGATCAAAGCCACTCTGGCCTTCTATTTCTGGTTGTGGTGGGGTTTTGCATGATGAGAATGCTTGTATGTAGTGCTTTTGTTGTGAAGCTTTGAGGTGTTTTTGAAGGTTTGCATTTGGCGAGGCGTTGAGTAGAGTTTAACTTCATTTTGATGCACAGTTTAACTAGAGATGGATTGGTAATTCAATATTTGCCATGCATACTGTGAAAGCAATGTGTTGCTATTACTAATATGGCTTGTGAAGATGGTTCCTCCTTGATTACCTATGAGCAATGTGTTACTCGATTTAGTTTATTATTCTTAGCTGCTAATACTGGTGTTTCTATACACCTCGTTTAATTACAAGTTAGTTTTCTTTTTGGGTTTTGACCCTGTGTGCATCTTGAAACTATCTTCATGCTTATGAAGTGCCATTGTATGTAGGTTTTATCTTCATGCACAGGAAGGAAATTATGGCAGCGATGATTAAACAAAGTTTTCACTGCAAACAAAAGATAATCGTGATTTGCCAGCCACATTTTGTACGGTGAAAGTGTTTGATTTTAAGAGACAATACCATTTTAACATCAATATAGTGGCATTTTTACTTCAAGATATAGGGAGAGATGTGTGCCTTTTTTTTCTTGGTAAATATATGTGTGCTTCCTTTTAGATGAACATGAACACACATGATCATTAACATGAATAAGAATTATCTAACTATATTTTGCTCAAAACTAGTATAGATTTATGGAATGGAGAAAGAAATGTGTATCGGCTATACTAAGGTATTAATTTACTGACAAACTAAAAAAAAATTAATGACAAATGTTAGTTATTTGATTAATATTTACTCTTTCATCTGAGTTTGAATACCTCCAACTCCTTAACCCTTTTTAACTCTTGGCTAAAACCAAATGAGCTACCAAACTCTCCCAGTGACAAACTAATATTAACATGCATTCAGAAATCGTCTTCATTCATTTTACCTGTCACATATCATAAGATGCATTCAGAAAAAACAATGGGATCTCAACATGTTCAACTGTATTTCGAGGACATAAGCAATGTTTAAAAAGGCATCACATGTTTAAAATTTGAATGAAAAACAGAAAGAAAAAGTGTTTAGTACGTAGAAAGAACAATACATAGCAGAAAAATTAACAAAACATCTATTGAGTCTTTGTAATGAAGGATAAAAGGAAAAGGAACAAAATAAGCTCAAGAGTATTACTTTCTCATAAAAGAAACAACATAAAAATTGCCATTCCTCTAAAACCATAGGCTTATAATGCTCACAGTAAAGCATCTTTGCCCTCTTTGCACAGCCCAAAAGAACTAAAGCCATATGAGAAATGCCACATACTCTGGAAAAAATAAACATTCAACAAAAATGCCAAAGGGCTCACAAGTAATATGCCAAAGGGCAGTTATTGATATCATTGACCTATGTTATTTCCATAACCAAACGGGGAGGAGTCTTAAGCATCATATTTCTATACCAGTTTCTTATTTATTTGTAGATTTTAAGCGACTCTTGGTTCAATGAAGACAGATGTATTGGATAACTTATTTGATTGACAGACAACATTTACACAGCTTACAGTATTTGGGAAGAGGCACCAGTAATGAAGTGGCATTGGCAAGTATTCATTCAAAAAGTAATTATTACAGATACATACACATGTGAATAACGAAAAATTACAAAATAACACCAGTTTAAGCAGGAAAATTCTTATGTGCACTCTTGATAGGGTAAATTATTATGTAAAGATTCTATTTCATTCAATAACGATAACATGATAAATGTCATGCCCGCTTGATAGGGTGAGAATAATGCCTATCTACTCTGTTCATGAGAATTGATAACTTCTCCGTCCCTTGTTTTCTCATTTTACTAATTACTTGCTTTAGATGAGTCAAATGAGTCAAATCCAATGTCCAAAGTGTTAGTTTTTTCACAAAGTAGTGGAGTTGTTCCTTCCCAACACTACTTTCATTAAACAATTCATGTTATCAAAGTGTTTCATCTTCCATCTCCATTGCTGCATCCATCCTCTTTCATCTATCGTTTTATCTCTAGTGTCTTTTTATGTTCGGCCATAGCAGCCATGACAACCACTTATGTCCCACTTCATGTGTTTTAACTTTTTTTCTTGTTCACTAGTATCTAGAGAATCGAGTTGACATTTCCAAACATCTGAAACGCATACATTGGGCAAAGAGGGAGTGAAACAGGTAGTAGTAATCCATGTTCAGCATTAGGCCTAAGTTTCCACTTTCTAAAAGTTGTAATTTCAAACTTCCTATTTTAAGCAAAACATGGCCAATCAGAAGAGTAGTGATATTTGAACAACTATTTTGGTACAACCTTTGGTACAACCTTGTTGTTCTCTCTTTTCATTGGTCAAAAACAATAGAGAGAGAAAAAGGAAGAGAGAGAATAAAAACATAATGTGAGTATGAGAGA
>Ga0315914_1008563_pt1 | contig 13580 bp, 12 predicted proteins | sample MpolenodulesMG_FD_203920 | JGI IMG/M metagenome (GOLD analysis project Ga0315914, IMG submission 203920) | Medicago polymorpha root nodule microbial communities from Los Angeles, California, United States - elongated nodules | ecosystem: Host-associated > Plants > Roots > Nodule | place: USA...
GACTCTATTTGCGCTGACACTCTTCTCCAACGTCTCTCAACTGACTACCTATATAAGGAGCTGAAGATGAGAAGAAGATTAACAAGACTGTGCTATTTTACTGTGTCATTACTCTGTCAAATTTAATAGCGCAAAAGACTTAGGATTTTCGTATTCAAGTTCATACCTTAAAAATCCAAAAGAGTCTATTCATTTGTTCAGTTTACACTACCATTGTTATATCCAATGTAAGAACAAATTGATTTATTTACTTTGTAAACATTTAGAAAGTCTCTCACATGTGTGCTTGAGTAGATAAGTCTCTTGGAGTTATCCTATAGCAAGGAAGTCTTTAGAAGTTGTACTTGAGCAAGACAATCTTAAGCAAAGAAGTCTCTTGGAAGGGTCATATAGCAATTTGTAATCATGTGTGATTATAGTGAAATCCCTTGAAAGTGCAAGGGACTGAACTACTCCTATGTTGTGGGAGGAACCTGTATAAAATTGTTTTATGTCTGCTTTCTTCTCTCTCTCTCTCTCTCTCTCTCTCTCTCTCTCTCTCTCTGGTCTTATCCACTGCATTCAGACTCCGAGTCAGAATCTGTATACCTCAAATTCTGACCAGCTCTTAAACACTTAGAAAAACAAATTACAAAAAGCAAACACAATTCAACGCCCCTTGTGTTTTTCTCACCTTCAGTGTATCAACGCACCGTATGTGGTCTTCCAATTGACTGTGCCACATAAAAATATCCATTGACAAAATGTCTTTTGTTAGTGAAACTTCCACTCCTGATGTTGACAACACCTCCATCTTTGAGAAAAATAGTTATTCTGTCAAACATCCATCTTTCAAAGGAGATGTTACACAATTTTCTTGGTGGAAAAGCAAAATATATAGTCATATTATAGGTGTTGATGATGAACTATGAGATATCATTGAAGATGGAATCGGCTTTGAGGTTGAAGAAGAAGGAAGGGTGGCAAACAAGAAGAAGCTGACAACCACTCAGAAGATCTACAAAAAGCACCACAGAGTGAAAGGGATTCTGGCGGACGATTTACCTCATGCAGAACATATGAAGATTGGGGACATATCAACTGCAAAATCCATCTTCGAATCACTGTGCTCTACCTATGAAGGTAATCAGTAGATAAAGGAAGCTAAGGCAAACCAACCGGCTCACCACTATGAGCTATTCAAGATGAATGCAGATGAAGATTTTGAGACCATGTATTCATTTTCAAACTTGTGTCTGGACTTCAAGTTCTAAAGAAAAGCTATACTCTATCAGACCATGTAAAGATGATTCTTAGGAGTCTTTGTAATGGCCTGATTTTAGGATTTTATTTATTTTATTGTTTGATGTGTTATATTTGTTGGTTAATTGTTCTTTTAGAGATATTAAGGGTATTATAGTGCTTTTGGGTATGGAGGGTTATTTTATGATAATAGTAGTAACTTGGGGTAATTGATAAAATAATGGTGTTTGAGTAATATTGAGGAGTTTTAATGAAGTAATTTTGTACTAACATTTTAGAATTCTTCTCTTCACCCAACTGGTTTTGCTCCCTCCCACCTAAAAAGACGAAAATGCTCATGCGTGAATTAAGTCACGCTAGTTATAATTCTGCGTGACTTAAGTCACGCACCTCTGGCCGGTGGCGTGAGTTAACTCACGCTACTTTGCCCGATGGTCTGAGCTCAAGAACACGTGTTTTGGACGGTGGTCAGTTATTCACCTTGATTTTACACCATTTTTACACGTTTTTTGACTGCATATAGTGTAGTTAAAACCTATGTTAACATTCCCCCTATAAGTATCCCTCCAACCTTCACCATTGCCTCACACCATCATCTCACATTCTCTCCTCCTCACTCTCTTCCCCTATAAATCTCCTTCTAACTTTTTATCCTTTTGGGGTAAAAATAGACCAATCTTGGGGTAAAAAAAGGCCAATCTTGGGATAAAAAAAGGCCAATTGACTTGGGGTAAAAAATTATCAACTCTTGGGGTAAAACTAAATCTGCTTCTTTTTACCCCAAAAACTTTTTACCGTGGGTAAAAAGAATCTTCTTGGGCTATAAAAAGAATCAGATTTAGATTTACCCCAAGGGTTGATGTCTTTTTACCCCATGAAGATTGGTCTCTTTTTACCCCAAGGTTGGACTCTTTTTCCCCCAAGGTTGGTCTCTTTTTACCCCAAAGAATCAGATTTAGTAAATTCGAATAAAATGTATCAATTATATTAATAAACAATAGTGTGAGTTAAATCACGCAGCGTGAGTTAACCCACACAAATTTAACACTAGCGTGAATTTTGAAAAATTGATGATGATTTCATGAATTTGAAGATTGAATTCGTGTTTTGAAATGTTTTGATTGTTATTTTAAACCATGTTAACATTGGATGAAGTTTGTAAAATGACTTTGGGACAATTGGGATCAAAAATGAGATTTTTTGGCGGAATTTTGGGACGGCTTGCTGGGCAAGCAGCTCTGTGCCATGGCGAGCATGTGCAAAACAACACGTGTTGTTCTGTGCATTCCGACCTTTTGGGATGTTTCCGGGCATTCCCGAGCGTTCCTTATGCGATGTTTTGATGTTGTTTTAATGAATTGAAGTCATGTAACCATGCTTGCTTGTGATTGAATGAATTATATGATTTTGAGACAAACTTTGAACATAAACATGAAATGAAATTGGAATAGAAATGATGAAAGGCTTTTCTCAAATGGAATGTTGGTGTTATGATTGAACTACTGTGGTAATGAATATAGAAGAAGCATGTAAGGTTGGCATGAATGCTTATGGTTGTGTAAATTGGATTTTGATGAAAAGTGGAAAGATAGACCAACTATGAGAAAATAGACGAACTTTAGTGAAATGATAGATTATGGCATGATAGCTTGCAAATGACTTTATACTCATGATAATATGATGAATAATGATTGAATTGGTGATTGATATGTATGAGTTATGTTGCTTATCTAATCTTAGGAATCCAATGACCAATCATCATAAATGTGATATAGTCTTTGTTTCATTGATAAATTTCGTGCCACAATGTACTAATTAAAAGAATTCATTAATGGTTGACTTTTACTGATAGATATCTGTATTTGAATCCCTATTTCGAGAAAAAAAATGCTCCATCGGAACTCTCTCTACCCTAACAGTAACCGTCATTTTCCGGCGACGTAACTCCATTCTAGTGTCGCTCCAGCATCCTTTTTTCCACAATTCTTTCACATGCTTTCGCCTTTTCAGGGTGGTTGTTAACTTCTCTCCGTTTTGCCTCGCTACCTCCCTCCTTCTTGCCACGGTGCAGTTTTTGTTCGAAGTTCTCCAGCTCTTTTCCGACGAGCTCCCTTTCGATCCAAAGTTATGGTTTGTCCTTGGCCATTTCTTGTGGTGATGGATTCAACGGAGCCTTTGTTACCGAAATTTGGGAAAACTATCGCTCAAGCTCTCTCCAACTCTGTTTCCGGCACGGTGCAGTTTGATAACCTTCCTCCCAAGGTTATCATGGGTGATACGGTCCGCGTGAAGATTACACAAAAAGAGTATGAACGAGGTATCGCTGATTGTCGCCGCAACCTTCATGGCAAATTGACTCTCAATAAAGGGGATCCTCCATTGACAACGCTAGTGCTTAAGGTGAAGCTTTCTGGTTTATGGCCTATGTTGAAAAATTGGACTGTGACTCCCTTAGGAAAAGGCTTTTTTGAATTCAAATTCAACACCATTGAAGATATGAGGAAGGTTTGGGCCATGAGATTGGTGAATCTGATGCCCGGCCTCTTGCATTTCTACTGCTGGAGTAAGGATTTCACGCCACAGCACCAAACCCAAATGCACGCCCAAATTTGGATTTGTTTGCTTCATTTACCCCAAGAATATTGGAGACAGAAAACCCTCTATGAGATTGCTTCAGGAATTGGAACTCCTCTAACGATAGATACAGCAACATTAGAGAGATGTTTTGGATTGTATGCCAAAGTTTTGGTGGATGTGGACCTATCCAATAAGATGTTTGAATCAGTCATGGTGGAACGTAAGGGGCTTGTTTTTCCTGTTTCAGTCCAATATGAAAGGCAACCTCTGTTTTGTGCTCACTGCAACGCTCTAGGACATAGCATTCAGAATTGCATGAAGATAGTATATGGTGTTCACAAGGGGGAACCAGAGACTGCTCCATCCAAGGAGGGATACAGTGTTCAGAAGGCAAATACCAAAGGCATGGCTAATACGCAGTTAAGACATGGTGTCAAACACCAACCATCAGAAACTGAGTTCAAAAACTGCTGAGAATTCCAACACACAGATAACATCACCCAAAGTGCTTGTAGATTTAGAGAAGGAAGGAATCCTTGTTGATGAGAATGTTGGATCAATAATCAACAAGGATCAAAATGCTCACCAATCATTGATTCTTCATAACTCATTTGATCTGCTGGAAGGTGAGAGTCATCTTCCTTCAAGGGAGGCTGTGTTAGAGGAAGAGGATCAACCCGTTAACTCAAGAGATAAGCAGGATGCTTTATATGGGAACAATGGAGTTGCATCCAAAGAGAATGTAGAGCATGAGCCACTTATCAGTAATAAGATTCCTAGTTGCTTGGAAAAAAGGAAATCTCCTACTGAACAAGTTGTCTCTAATCAACAATTGTTGGTGGCTGAGTTTGGGAGGCAGGTTTTCCCGAGGCTAGCTCCAACTTTTCTTGTGCAGAGTACCTTAACTGGGAGGCGGTCATTCCCCAGTGGTATTTTTGTTTCCTCTGACACAGCTTGGGATCCTTCTTTGACTTTGCCGCATGATTTTGTTCATGTTTTATCTCCCATCCCGCTTGCAGCTCCCATTACCACCATTGATGAGAACTTAGGTCCTGATAAGGGAAAGGTGCAAGCTACTGGCTGTAAGCAAATGCATTCAGCTGCTAGTTTGAACAATTTTAAGATTCTCAGTAAATATTGGGGAGATATGGTGGATGAAGGCACTGATACTGACAGTACTATGGAGCATGGAACTGACAATGACAATTCTTTGACTTTGAATACGAAAGATGACAGTGATGTGGAGAAGTACTTAGCTAAGCAATATGAGCTGGCCAATCAAGTTAAACCTGGCAGGAAAACTAAGAAGCATAAGAGTCCTAAAAATCAAGTTAGTAGTAGTTCTGTCAGAACTCGTTCGAAAAAAGGCCAAAACAACAATATTTCTCCTTGTGTTGGTTGTGAAAAATAGATGTTACCATATACATAAGGAAGACAACTTGGCTGTAGAATGCTTTGGCCAAAATTTAGCTTTGTTTCCTTTGATACATAGGGATAGGGATAGTTTTCATTTACTATGCTCTAGTTTCTTTTTGTAATGTGTCCTCTTTGTTAAGGGTTCAGGCCTTAACCTGTTTCTTTAGTGCTTTTCTTGCTTGATCAAAAAAAAAAATGTGAAAGATTGTTCGTCTAAAATGCTATAATTGCTACATGATGAAGATTTATTCCTTTGATGTGATAAATGCTTAATGACGATTGTTGATGATGATTGTTTGTTGATGATGAATTGTTGATGTATGGACTTAATTACTTGATGATGCAAATGGTGGGTTAATGGTGTGATATATTGTATAATGGTATAAATTATATAATGTAGAGTCGTGCTTTCATAGTCTTGTTAATTGTTATGTCAACGGTGGGGGATAATCCAGTAATGTAAATCCGAATTATCCAATTTGACAAATGGTGGTATACGTACGGTGGGGAATAATTCAATAAAATAAATCCAAATTATTCAATTACGTAAAATTGGTGGAGGATCACTCGGTAAAATATCTCCAATATCGAAATGGTACCACATGCATGTAGAGTCGTGTCTAGAACATTACATGCATATGAATTACATGAAATGTCTCATACTTGATTATGTGACTTTGGTGAATTATGTGAATATTTGTGAAGATGTGTACATGACTCTGTTTATTTTGGTGATACTTGTACATTTGTGGTAATGGTGAGAATGATGCAAGAACATCTTGGTGATTTAATTTGATGATGACTATTTTGGTGATCGTGATAATATGTAAATTATATGTATTTAACTTGGTTATTCCTTTGATGATGATGACTTTCTTGTCTAGACTCTTGAGATAACGATTGCGTTTATTTAAAATATTTAGACGAGAATATATGTGAACATTGTATGTTGTGATGAATATGTGTAATTGAAGATGTAAAAAGGTGATGATATGTTATTTGATGAGAAAAGACGTGATGATGTATTTATGTGGAATATGTGCTTTATGTGAATATAAGTGGAGATGAGTATATGGTTATATTGAATTATATGCATTATGAGGAATATGTGATTTATGTGAATATGTGAATTGATGTGACGTTGTGAACTCGGTCATTCTCAGCCCTATACTCATTTTGATCCATGTTTTTAATCAAGGTTTGTCCCTCCTAGTCAGTTTTAACTCTCATACTACCTCCGGTCGTGGCATCTAACAACATCTTAATATTTGCTTTCAGCCCTTCAGTAAAAATATGTGTTTGTGTTACCTCATCTATACCATGTGTTGGGCACCTTTTCATCATTGATTTAAACCTCTCTCATGCATCGTAGAGAGATTCAAGTTCACCCTTTTAAAAATTAGTAATCAGGTGCTTCTTTTCCCATACTTTGACATATGAAAAAAATCTTTGAAGAAAATTCTGCTCTAACTCATCCCATGTCTGAATGGTCCCACTAGATAATGCTGGCAACTAGACCTTAGCTCGCCAGGTTAAAGTGAAAGCAAATATAGCTATGATGAATCTCTTTCAACTCACAATCCTTTTTTAAGGTTAAAAATGGTCCAAAAATGATATGAGGGACCGAAACTATGAAAATAAAAGTTAAATAGGGAGACAAAAAATCGGTTTTCAAAATGGGGATCAAAACTTAAATTTTTAAAAATATAAAGACCAAAAATATATTTAAACTTTTTTTTTCAAATAGTACATATCAATTAAACCCTTCGATCTAATATTTTATCTTGTGTTAACCATAGTGTTGTCAAAAAGAGAAGACTAGAAATTCCCAAAAGACAAGTAAAGAATGAACAAGAAATTTCCCTCAAACATTTTTTTTTAAAAGGACCCTCAAACAATTTTCACAATGCACTCAAAAATATCTGATTTGAGACTTTTCCAACAAAGATACTGAATATTTTTGTTTTGGAAACACATGGAGTCAACACATGGAGTCAACATATAAACTTCGTAGAATTGTTCCATACGTTCCAAATAAATACTGACCGTTTTTTATTGATTGAACCAAAATTTGCTCATTGAAGATTCAACGCTGGAAGCTTATATATTGGCAAGATGCAGAGAGCAATTTTCATCAACTATAAAACTGCAATAAAAAAAGAGAAACAAAAAACAAAAAAAAACAATATGGCGATTACCCGTGCTGCTCTCTGCCTTAGCTTTGTATTCCTCTTCCATGGTATATTTCATTTCCACTGCATTTTCAATAAGCTTAATGAATTCATTTAGCTCAGTTTTACTTCCTCTTCATATGGTTAAAAACAATATTTTGTTTATAAAATCTACATAGTCTCTAGATTATTATACTAGTTTTTTTTTGTTTTTTTTATTTCTAAATTTATTTTCTTTCCTTGTTTTCTTTATCACATTTTTTTCATGTACGTATCTAAATACTATCGGTTATTATATTCATGAGCACTGCTATACAGCAAGAAAGAGTTAACGCACGAAATTACACGACTTGTTCAACAACATGCAATTTATTTTGGTAATGGATTTCTTGCTAGTTTATCGATGCTTTTGTATAAGATATTATACTTCCTCTATCCCCAAAATGTAAACAAAAATTAGTAATGTATTTGGTACAAATTTTGAACCAAGTCAAATATTGATTATATTTTGAGATGGATGGAGTATATATTAAAAAACCATGTTACCAAAAAAAAAAAATGCATAATCCACCATTCTACATAGAGCAATGATATTTGTACATGCATTTCATGACAACTTTAGTGACAACCTTGTTTTTCTCTTTTCTTATTGATCAAAAACAATGGAGAGAGAAAAAGAAAGAGAGAGGATAAGAACATCATATGAGTATGAGAGAGAAAGTTGTACAAAAGTTGTCACAAAATGGTTGTACAAATATCATTTCTCTTGTACATAACATTGGTGAGGTAGGAACCAAACAACAATTGCTTTGGAGAAACACCACCCAATCAAGTGTTTTTGTGATTTATGATAAGATAGCAATATTTGTCATTGTGTCAAATCAAAATAAACTCTGTTTGGATGGAGGAATGTTTTGATGGAATGTAATGTTTTAAGGGAATTCAAATACTTTGAAGTGAATTCCATTGTTTGGATAATAATTTGAAAATTTTTCAAAATGATGGAAATTTATTAAGTATTTTGTTCTAGTCAAATTTAGAGAATTTCAAATGACACCTAAAAACTAAGAATTTCAAATTTCTTCATTGTTATAATTTTCCAAAATTTGCATATTAGTCCTCAAATTTTCAATGTGACCCCAATAAATTTCAAAAAAGTGCAAATTGACCCCTCAAAATTTTCAAAAATTATAATTTGACCCCTCAAAATTTTTAAAATTTACAAATTGACTCCAATTTCAATTTTCAAATTAGGCCCACAAAAATTTAAATTTATAAAAGTTGCCCAAAAATGATGACAATGAATTTTTTTTATCACTTCATCCAAACAAAAGAATTGATAAATGAAAGTAATTTAATTGAATTATTTTTTTTTTATTTTTTTTGACAGAAATTTAATTGAATTAGTTAAATTGTCTAGAATTCCAAATTCTCTAATTACCTCATCCAAACACACTCTTAGTGCTTGAATATGTGCATATTTAAATTTTGTATGCAGTGGTTGGAGGAGCCAAGGTGACATTCACGAATAGATGTGGATATACTGTATGGCCAGGAACCATAACCGGAGATCAAAAACATCAACTATCAACAACAGGTTTTGAGTTGGGACCTGGAGCAACGAACTCAATGGGCCTTCCTTCCCCGTGGTCTGGTCGATTTTGGGCCCGAACCGGATGCTCAAACAACAACGGACGGTTTAGTTGTGCCACAGCCGATTGTGCATCTGGTCAAGTTGCATGCAATGGTGCCGGCGCAAGCCCACCAGCAACTTTGGTTGAAATTACAGTGGCATCAAATGGAGGACAAGATTTCTACGATGTGAGCAACGTTGACGGTTTCAATGTCCCAATGTCCGTAACTCCACAAGGCGGGAGTGGCGATTGCAAAGCCTCTAGTTGTCCAGCAAATATCAACTCTGTGTGTCCCGCCGAGCTTCAATTAAAAGGTTCTGATGGGAGCGTGGTTGCTTGTAAGAGTGCTTGTTTGGCTTTTAACACCGATCAATATTGTTGTCGTGGAAGTTTCAATACCGAAGCGACATGCCCACCCACAAACTACTCCAAGATATTTGAGAAACAATGTCCAGAAGCTTATAGCTATGCTTACGATGATAATAGCATCACTTTCACTTGCTCTGCTGGACCTGACTATACAATCATCTTTTGTCCATCACGACATCTTGTATACCCGTCGATAACAATTGATGGTTCACACTTTTTTAAATGTTACTAATGTTGCTAGCATATTAGTTTTTTAATTTTACTTGTTTAATACTACCACACTCATGAGTAAGATGTAATACCTCGTCCTTAAAATATAAGCACCACTTTACAACCATCCAAATCATTCAATCGGAAAAATAAATTGTAGTTTTCAAAACTATTGTAACTGAATTGGGTGAAGCATAGTTCCATTCCATCTCTATTAGAAATCATCCAAATTCTTCACACAGTTCATTGCCAATCATTAATGCTTCCTTTTATAGAGGTTCAAATAATATTTCTGGTTAGCTTTATTCTTGAATATTGGATCATGTGACACATATTCTTTTTCTCTAACCAATTTATTGACTCTGTTTTGATGACTTAGCATTTTCTCTATTAGTACTAAGAATGTTGTATTGATTATCGATGACAATAAGTTGTCCGTAAAGAGAAAATCTCGTCAGCAATAAGATATAACTCCAGCCAAATGAGGTACAATTATTCTTAATTTAATTAGAACTATTAAACTCAGAAGTGTAAATGCTAGCTATGAAAATGTCTAATGTGAAAAATTCTCCATAATCTAAATCATGCGCTGACCAGTCATTACACATTACACGCGAAAAAAAGACAGCTAGCCTAATAACGGTGTATGAGTTGCTTGTATGCATCCTTGTTCTCCGAGTAATGATCAACTTCAGCCTGGCATCATAAGTCACATTAAGAATCAAATTCAGTAGCTTGGTTGAGAGAATCACATATTTACTAGAAACACTCTAGATGTTTTCTACTTTTTTTTTCTTTCTGAATTACTTATTTACTAGATATTTTTCAAGAATAAGTAACCCTGAAGCTTTGTACTAAAAGCTACTGAAAAGAATTATCAAGAAACATAAAGGCCCTATTTGGATAAACAACATAATTAAGAATTTATCATATCACTGCATATGTATCAGTTATTTTTTTAGGTAGGAACCCAGATTTTATACAGCCAACCAAGAAATCAGATTCCCGACAGGCAGTAGAAACACGTGATCTTAATCGTTGAATGATGATCAGATGACCCGTGTTCTGACTTAACTATTTAGTCTTAAATACAACTTAAAATGAGTTGTCCGATCTTTCATCCTATGACCGAGATTCGCTACTGCGTGAAAGTACCCAAAAAGCTATCCAAGTGTTGAAAAGCTTTTCATAGGAATTGTAAATTTGAAAGCATCTAAGTCAACACATACCTTCCGAATTGCTTTTATGGCAGTGAGCAACTTATCACCAATAAATTCCTCAAGGAAGTCTGCCTTGTGAAGAGCTTCCAAAGATTCAGAAAGTGATTTTGGCAATCTCTGAAGGTTTTTTGGATTTGGATCTGTATCTGTTTCATATATATGACATAAAAAATTTTTTATCCGATTAATATTTTTTACAATTGCTGAAAATTATATAAACCGAAAAAATAGTATATAACCATCATCCAAAACAGAAAAAGGAGCATTAACAAGCACTATTCGTGATGCATGTTGCTATACACAGTATAATTTGTATTATCTTACCGACAGGTTCAGGAAGAGAAAGATGCCGACGAAGCCCATCAATGCCAGCAGAAATTATAGCAGCTAAGCCCAAGTATGGATTTGCAGAACCATCAAATGATTTAATCTCAAAGTTACTCGTTAGACCACCGGGAGTTCCGGGTGGTGATGCAGCGCGCAATGGAGCCTCCTTATTTTCATTTCCCCAGAACAAGTATGCACCACTCCATGTGTTGGGCTGCAACCGATCATAACTGCAATCAAATTGAGTAATGATGTAAGAAAACATATAAGCGCCACATTTCTAAGGTAGTCTGTTTTAGGCTTTGTGTAAGCCCTCATCGTTACATAACTCTAGATTAACATATATATAAATAAAATATATATAACATCACATATATGTTTACTATATTGCTTTTTAGAGATAAAAATATAAAATCCAAGATCTTAGGAGAATGAGTCATTATAGATAACAGACACCTTGAAGGAAGTGGTGCAACAAATGGCAAAATTGAAGGAAGATGATAAAGAACTCCAGCCATAAATTCTTTTCCCAAAGTTGATATTCCATACTTTGATGATCCATCAGATGCCATAAATACATTTTTACCATTCTGCCACAAACTTAGATGAACATGGCTTCCAGAACCCAAATCATCTAATTTGTACCTTCAATATCACAAGAAAACACTGTTATATGCTTTAATATGTTTACTTTTTTGCTATATAAAGGGGAAGAAAAAAAGAGTTCATCAACTTTGTTTTAAGTTTTATAAGCTAGACTCCATACAGCTAAGTCTAATATGTATTTTGTGCCTCAAGTTAGAAACAACATCCGTATTTTTTCCATAGATTGATATACTTTTATACTTTGTGATATGTTCATAATGCGTTTTCAACTTATTTTTATAAACTCTCCAAAAAAATTATACAAAGCCTATATAGAGCTTACCTACGTAAACACTAATTGTGCTAAAACACCATATGCATAATACAACAAGAATTTAATTACGTTGTTTATCCAAACACCCTCGAGTTTTTAAATACTATTAAAATAACAGCTCCAAATCGTTAGGGTATTGCTGTCTACTTGCACAACCATGTTTTTTCACCATAAAAGTATGTTGCTTCTGTAGTTTGGGAATAAATTAGAATGCATTTACCATATCATAGACACGTATTCAAAACCTTATATTCAAAATCACCATACGGATATATAATATGTCATACTTACAAGGAACATATTATTCCCACTTACTTTGGAACAAACGTAGCCAGCAAGCCATGTTTTCTAGCAATTGCCCTAACAGTTTCACGTGTATAAACTAAGTTGTCTGCAGATTTAGTACAAATGGTATGTCCCAAAACCAGCTCAAATTGACCTTTTCCAGCTTCTGCGTGTAACTGCGATATTTTATAACAAACAAAAAAAGAATACATGTTCCAGACAATGCGATACATGTGTTAGAAATCAGAGGGTTCCACAGCTCCAAATCATATTAACAATAGAGATAGAGATTGCATAATGAACAACGTATTGAATCGATTGAAAAAGATAAGTTTGTCATAAAAATCACTAATTTTATATATATGTTAATATGGGACTTGTGGAAAGGAAGTTTCTGAATACCTTATAAAAGGCGAGCAAAGGCCTATTTAAGCATGCTCCTTTTAGGGACTCAGTTTATGCATAAAAACCTAAAATGATTCATGTTTGTGGTGGAATTCAATGCTTACTTTCAGTTCTATGAATATTTTGTTTCTGAAGTGTCCCGGTAAATGATCATAACTTCTTGTTTGAAGATTGTAATTAGTTTACCATGAAAGTAATTTTGCTTACTTTATGTGAATATAGTTTTGTTTAGAAAAATTAAATCCAATGAAAATCAAACAAAGCCATTATCATATCTAATTGACCAAGTTAAAAACTCTATTTTTTACCTGTTCTACAGGAATGCCCATGGAATGTAAAGCAGAAGCAACTTCGCGAAGTATTGGGGAAGCAGCGTCAAACGCTGATGAGGAACAGTAAGGACTCGAGTCAAATGGTATCCATTCTTCATTCCCTTCCCTGAATGGTTTATTTCTTCATGTTTATAACTAATCGGCATAGAAAATTGCACTAATCAAATCACAAAATAATATTGTATGCCATACCTTGTTATGCTCTTCAATAGAAAAAATTCATTCTCAAAACCAGCATTCATTACCTATAAGCGGACTATAAGTTAAGTGAAGAAGAGAAAAAAATAAAAAATAAAACACTTATAATCATTTCTTAAGGCCTCTCTTGGCCAATTCTCAAAACCGTGTCATTATAGAGCATAAAAAATGAGACAAGCTATGCAACATACCAAGTCAAATTCATCTTTGAGAATTTTGGAAACTCTTCTTAAGGCCTCTCTTGGGCAATACTCCCATGCTTGGCCAGGTTTAAC
>Ga0315914_1008567_pt1 | contig 13574 bp, 8 predicted proteins | sample MpolenodulesMG_FD_203920 | JGI IMG/M metagenome (GOLD analysis project Ga0315914, IMG submission 203920) | Medicago polymorpha root nodule microbial communities from Los Angeles, California, United States - elongated nodules | ecosystem: Host-associated > Plants > Roots > Nodule | place: USA...
ATAATAAGCCATATACACGCTTTTTTTTTTTTTTTTTTTTATCGTTAACATGTATCATCTTTTATTCTCCGCAATTACACTGTTATTTCATCATTTTTGTTTTTTCTTTAATAATCAACGCTACTAAGACTAGAGATGGAAAGTTGAACACGGCGTTTTAATTAAGTTTTTTTTTCAAATTTTCTACCAACAATTTTAAAGATTTTGTATTTGTTTTTCATTCAATAAAAACGATTTTACATTTTTAATTTAAGATACTAATTTTTTATTTCATAAATTTAAGAGCTATAAATTGGAAGATTATCACACTCTCGCGGACTACAATTTAAAACACTAATTTGTTAATAAGCACGTGTTTAGTTTATGGTCGTAAAATTATTTTTAATTTAATATATTCACGTGAATGTGAAAATGACTTCATTATCAATCTAAAGAGTAATTATTTTTTTATAACCCTATACTACTCTTATTAATAATTTGAATTGAGCGGAGCAGAATGAAGTTAAATAGAGGCGAGTTGTGACATATAACACCACATCTAAATCCTAGCATTAAGAATAAGGTTATATTAAACTCTCAATGCATACTACTGGGATGTTTGTCAAGTTAGTAGACTGACTAGTACCATCTTTTAGGAAACAAGCTCATTGCATTTTATTTATAATAATAGATTCAATACAAGATGGGATATGAAACTTAGTAGCGAAACTAGGTAGAAATCTTGTCTCTCTTGCAAGTGCATGAGCGATTGCATTTGCTTGTTGCCCAGAAAACTCTACCCTAGAGTTTGTAAAGAAAGCGGTAAATAGAGATTTGCAAGAGGTGATAATATGACCAAACTCGGAGACAACTTCTTTACGGGAATAGAAAGCATCACATGTAATTTTATAATCAATCTCAAAATCGAAGTTGCCGAAGGACATGTCGCTAAGCCATTGAAGAGCTTCAAACAAGCCCAACACTTCGCCAACCTCAAACGGAAAAACACTAGGAAAACTGACCATCTTTGCTAAAACAAACACACCATCAGCATCACGAATACATATGACAATTCCTATGCGATTAAGAGAATAAGTGAAAGCAGCATCAACATTACATTTAAAATGGCATGCAGCCGGTTTCTGCCAACCAGCGGAATGTGTATAAGACGTGCTTGCCTCGTTGGAAAGAAAGGTTGCACGCTGTGTTTGTGCAATTAGCGTACCTTGCTACCCTCTGAGAATTTTTTGAATCATAAAGAATTAAATCTCCCAAAATGTTTAACAACACTTATCATCCATAAAAACATATATTGCCTTGTTGTAGACATGCATGAGGGCTACAAGAATCTCGCTTGTAACGATCAATGAACAATTTAGTCAAAGACTCTTTTTTCCATACTTTTTCATAACTTAAACATCATTGCCACAAGTCAAACACAAGCAATCTCTCAAACTCCCAAGATAAACATAATACATACATCTACCCCTCCATTACTATGAGGGGAAAGCTTTTGATAAGACTCTTTTGCCATATCAAAAGAAACAGGGGAAAATAACTAAGGTCTTTTATCTTATTTATTTCTAACAATGAAGTCCTCGATCTTTTTTCCGTTCAAATTAATCTTTTATCTTATTTATTTGTAATACTTGGGTTCTTTATTTTATTTTTGTCCTGTTCAAATTCATTATCTTTTAAAACGTGGAAAGGTTATCCTTTTACCATTTTTTTTAATAAAAAGAAGTGTTGAGGTAACTTCCCACATATGATTATTAGCAATAGCAATATGTTCTTCATCTAACTCTTTAAATTCAAACCAAAACACAAGTTTTAGTATCTTAAATCAAAAGAAAGAAAAAAGAAAGATTTGAATGGGACAAGAAAAAGGATAAAAAAATCTCTACTGGTACAAATAAATAAGATAAAGGACCTATGAAATAATTTTGCCAAAAAACAATAAAATGGTTACCTACGTAGTACAATTCTCTAGATGCCGTTGTTGCTAAACAATTGATAGTACAACTATAGTTTTCCTGATCCTCCGACACGGAAACCACGAAAAGGAAACTCATGGATGTTTCTCCAAATATTAGAACCCAAAGTATGAACTTTTATTGCAAATTTGTGATCCCAATTATCGCTATACTTGTACTATCAATAAAAAGGTAGTGAAGAGCAACAATAACCTTGTATTTATCTGTGAAAGAATCGTAGCCAAAGCCAAACGTCTTTCTACGTTGAGTAGACACTTTTGGCTTTTCAAAAAGGGACAACTCTTTAAATTTTCTTAAAAAAGGGTTCCACAATATAACCAAGCCTTTATAAACTCCTCCAATACACAGGATTCCATAGCAAGAGTCAATGAAGTAACGAAATGGAATCATTGTCAACAAGAGGCTGGAATATTGAGATATTCTGCTTCTCTTTGAACTGAGTTTGAAGTGTTGGTTGTACATCTTGCACCTCTTCCTTGTCAACTAAGAGGTACGAATATTGGGCTCGAATATTGGTCATAGTGTTCTTCTTTCTTGATTTTTGTGAGAACGTATTCCTCATCATCTTGCACCACAATCTCATGAGAGGATTTATTTGGGATATTTTTCTATTCGAGCTTGAGTTGTTCTTCGAAGACTATAGCTTGAAAAGCTTCTTTCTAGGCTAATTGGTTATCCCTAAGATCATTTAGGTGTATTTGTATCTTAGTGAAGATTTCAGACACTTGAAGAAGAAGATCATATTCCCGTTCCCTGGATACTCTCGTAAATTCAGTGAGGTTCTCCCAATAACTCTCAGTTACCTTCATCATATTTTGAAGAGCTTCTTCAATACATATTGGTGTACTCGTTCATACCCCAAGCATAGTGATTTGGTTAGTGCCACTCCATAGGGTATGTATTGTTGTAATGATTGAACTGGTTCGTTGCAAAATAATCCATGAATTGTTTCCTGAAACAATCATAACACAATACCAAGGTAGCACAGTTCTAGGAGTGGCTGTAAATAACAATAATACTAATTATTGCTTTACCTTTTTTTTTTTTTTGTATTTTGGAAATAAGAAAACGAAGTTTACCAAATTGTGGTTGAATTTAGGCAAGTGTACCAAATTGTGTAGCAAGTAATAAAACGTAAATAGAGTATCATATTCACATGGATTGTCTTGCCTAGATAAATCTTGGAGTCTATCTTCAACTATGAAATTAAAAAGCACAACTACCTGACTTGTCTTGCCTGTTTGGAGTTTCTTTCTTATTTCTCTTGATGTTTTATTGATTTTGATGGAACTTAATTTTATTGATATTAACTTACTTAGGATCATAACACCACATATATTAAGGAAGATCTTATTAGGACTGCAATTTAATAACATGTTTTATTTACTAAGGGAAATATCTTAAATACATGGGTCATTTGCTATTTATCATTCGCATAGAAATCTTGCAACCAACATTAACACTAGGATAATAAAATTTATGCAGAAAGTCTCAACTCTTAACTATAAAATGCACATCTAATGCACTATTTGTTCGCTCTATTAGTTACTACCAATGCTGGTACTCTTTCTTCACGTTCAATTTTGCAATATTAACAAAAAAAACTTAGAAAGAAAGATGAACATTGGAAAGTGCACGTAGTAAAAGAAATAATGTTAAAACCAAACAAAGAGGAAAACTGAAAGTTCTCAGATTTGGAATTATTATAGGTATTTGTTATTGTTACTCTTATGGAAATGTTAGTTATAAGTAGTTGATGGTTATGATGTTAATTTAGTTCTATATTGCAATATTTTATTTTATTATAAATCAAAGGGATTTTGGGTTGAATCGAATTGGGTGCAGGTTGAATGAGGAAGTGATAAAAACATTGTTTATGGTGAACATATGTATTGGATCCTAAAGAGTCTCGAAATATTGCTATCTTGCACAGAGCACGTAATAGTATTTCCAAAGTAAACACAAAATAAATAAACAAATAAACGAAATACGTTAAGAGAACAAGGGTACAAGCAGTACTTCACAATGTTGAATTCTATACTTTGATTCTTAACACTTGCTTTCCAACCGTTTTTTGCAGGATAGTAACTAGGTTGAACCATGCTTTGACATTAAAATATGGATTGGAAGACCTTTAATATCAACATGTATGTATAATCAAGATAACTCTTGGAGTCTAGTTTCAAATATGAAATTGAAAAGCAAAACGAGACCTGATTTTTCTTTCCTATTTGTAGTTTCATTCTTAATTCTCTTGATGATTTATTGTTCTTGTTAGAACTTAATTTTATTGATACTAACTTACTAAAGATCCTAAGAATACATTTATCAAGGAAGCTCTTATTAGGACTGCAAATTAATAACAAATTCTATTTACTATGGGAAATATTATAAATACATGAAGTCAATTGCTATTTTCCTTTGGCATAGAAATAGTGCAACCAACATTAACACTCCAATATTTGAAGGTTCTAGGATAGTAAAATTTATGCAAGAAAGTTTCAACTATAACTTGAACGTCTAATACACTATTTTTTCCCTCTATATGATCCTGCCTTGGCTCAACTACTCAAATTCTCCTAAATCCAATTTCCCAATGCTTGTACTCTTACTTCAGTTCATTAATAAGTACACAATTTAGTTGCAAAGCTTTGGACATGAAAATTAAGCTGCAAGAGTTAAGTACTAGACATCTAAACTGTATAAAATGAAAAAATCTTTAGATATTCCTTTAATATTACAACTTCCTAAATTGATTGTTATTACTCTTAGCTAGAGTATACAACTTGCTAGTGCTTACTAATTAAGCATTTAATGCATTTACCGTAAAACGATTATAAATTCAAGGTGTGTGATCTCATTATAGACACGCAGAATTTACACCAAGTTTTACGTAAATTTACAACTATATTACCTCACTCATCAATAAGCTGAACGAGACTCGAATACAATTGTTTATCACGTAATCCGTTAATTTCCGAGACTGTTGAATTTGAATCCAATGATAATATAATTAATAAATGGACAGATATTTGTATTCTCTGCCCATTAAAATTAAGAACCAGAACATAACATATGAGAAACAATGGATAGTCCGAAATTCAAATACAAGGAGGGGGGGTGAGAGAATGATTGAGAGAAATGAAACCAATGTATAAATTCTGAAACACTTTGTGAGAGAAAAGTTTTAGAAAATCCCAAAAACCTATCATAGCAGTGTAGCTAGCATGAGGCTGGAAAATTATATTTCACAGGTAACTAACATATATTATTCCCTCCAAACTTTCATGTGACACCAACTAAATGCCTTCTTCAAGTATAATTAAGAAAGGTGTTCACATTGTATTCTTCCTGTCACAGACCAACTATCCAGCAAGTTCATATTAGTAGCATTTGCTTGGTCTAAACTGCCTTAAATGATCATACCAAAAGAAAGGTGTTCAACTAGCTAGCAATTGAGGATAAGGAAAGTTAAACCCCATATTTCATGCCTTCCGATTTGACAAACTGTTTCCTTAAAGGATCAAACTACGGATTTTACTACCTTGTATCTCTAGACTATGAATTTTACTATCTCTAAGCACATAAGCGAAGAAGTCAAAAGTGAGATGCTAAGACTAAATATAAATCCATCATAAAGGGAATCAAAGAAGATAACACAACCAAAATTAATACTTCATGGGATGTTTTTGCTCAATTTAGAAATAAGGCTAGTGACAGTGCAAGTTCCATGCATATTGATATACACAAATCAGTGCAAAGGCTAAAGTTCTGCTCATCTTTTTTTTTGTTTTTATTCTTCCAATATGATACTCATTGAGGAAGACATGCACACAGTAGCCAGTGCATGCTACTGCAACAAATGCACCTGACGAAACATAAAATGGTTACTATGAATATAGCCAAATCGCTAAGTAACTAAAAGACTTGTTGAGCAAGGTTGTCAAAATCGGGACTTAACTTCAAGTCGAAAGGGAATAGCAAAATTGAGACTCGTAAAATCGCAATCAAAATCGAAAGATTTTAGTCAAGGACTTTTGTAGAATCGTTATAAGAAATCTTAAAATCGCAATCAAAATCGATGGATTTTATCTAAAAAATAATAATACTAAATATATGTTACAATGGTATATAGTCATAAATGAATTAGTTTATAAGAAATGGTAAAATCGCAATCAAAATCGATGGATTTTCCCTATTTTGGGATTTACTATGGATTTGAGTCGTTGAAAGTGAAGAAAGTCGCAAAATCCTGGATTTTAGGATTTAAGTCGGGATTTTGACAACAATGTTGCTGAGCAAGTTAGGTAAGCAAACTATTTGTATGCTAATGAAGTACAATACAAGGAAAGAAGTGCAAGTAGTAACTGATATCTCACAGCCGCCACAAGCTTTAGGTGGGTGTGCCAGTTGGAAGCTCAGTAACCTTGAGCTTTCCTCAAAATTGTTTGTGATTACCAATTTACCATCATATGGAACTTAATTTTCGGAATTAAATTTTGAGTACCTCAAAATGTGTAAAAAATAAATAAATGAAATTTTAATGCAAAAATTTACTCTCTAGTCAATATAAATGTGATTGATGAATAACAGAGCCCAAGAAAAAGTTAAGTCATAGTATTCATTCTAGCCCACTCAATAAAATGTTAACAAAAACATAAAGCCATTTGATGAGAAATATATCAAAATAATTACACAATAAAATACTCATTGACAAGCACACACACAAACAAACAACAAGTACTATCAATAGATACCGAAAACATCCATGAAATGTTGTTTCCTTTTTATTTCTAATGATAAAATGTTATAAGCCTTAGACACAACTTCAGTATACTCCTTGTTCATGTTGACTGCTGCCATATAGATTGCAGATTTGTTTACAATGCAAAAGACAAAAGTAAAGATAATCTGAAAAACAGTTTCTCTCATAGATTATAATGAAAAGTCCCGTCGTAAAAGTTAAGCACATATGAGTATCTTCATTGAAGATTAGATTAGACGTAAGTAACACTACTAGGATATTGCATATGTAAACTGATGACATGTTGTCATTACGTAATTTTTAGTATTTATTTTGACATTTTGATAGAGTTCTGAGGCAATATAAGGTAACCAGAGGTGTGAAAAGCAGAAATTATGGAAGTGCTGACAATAAGCAATCATGTCACGATTTTTAGAGGCGTGACACGATTTTTAGAGGCGTGACACGATTTTTGGTCCAGAATGAAGGTTTGGTTCGGCCACTGAAATCGTGACACGATTTCTGGTGGCGTAACACGATTTTACTGGTGGCGTGACACGATTTTTATAGGCGTGACATGATTTTTGGTGCAGAAAATATTTCCTATTTAAGCTGAAGTCAGTTCTAGAAACAAGGGTTACGATTTTGGGGAGCAAAAGTGCGATTTTAAGACCTGAAGACGGCTAGGAGGGCTATTTTATCATCTCTTAACCAGTTCATGTATGTTTTAATTCTTCCATTGACTATGCTATTTGTAAACTCTATTATGAGTAGCTAAATCTCTTAGCAATTAGGTCTGAGATGAATTTGTGTAACCCTAATTGAAACATGTTGCTATGAAACTCTATTTATTATGAATGACAATCTAGTTTTTATTCAATTCAATTGTTCTTAATACTTTTTATATCCTTATCAAATATAAACATGATTTCGTGAGAATTTACTGACCATAGCTTTCAACTTAGACCTAATTGAATTGTTCAAATAAACATGGTTAGTCTAGGAATGGATACTCGTTTAATTGTGATATTAAGTTAACGTTCTTAAATCCTTCAACGAATATTAGACCACCTAAGAAATTAGGGGTTGTAATCTGAGAAGAGGGTCCTAAGTCAAGGGATTGATTAGGGCTATTTTGTTAACCATCGTGAAACTAGAGAAACATTCATAAGAATAGGTGCAGTATACCAATTAGGGGAACCAGAGGATTCAAAAAACCTGATCTCATCTCTCCTTATCTTTTCCAAAATTATCTTATTTTCTGTTATTTACTTTTATGCACAACAAACCTACTGCCTCGAACACTAAAAGAAATTTACACATCCTAGATAGTAACCTTATTGCTGAATTGAGATTAACACAGTCCCTGTGAAAACGAACTTATAAATTTTATTACTTCGATAGTTTTAGTACACTTGCTAAAATATCTATCAAGTTTTTGGTGCCGCTGCTGGGGACTATTGAATTATTTCAATGAGGCAATACCTGAGATAGGAGTGCTTGGAGTGAATGAGAATAATATTATCCTGGCTAGTCAGGCCTTGATCGAGTAAACAAATAGAAGCACTTTCCAAACAGGTACAAGCCATAAGTATAAGACAAGTTCAAGTTCAACAGAATCAACAAGCACAAGTTTTGAGGTGCAAATTTTGTGGTGAAGGACATGCTAATGGTGAGTGTGTACCCGAGGGAGTGAGTGAGGAAGCCAGTTATATGAGAAATTATCAAGAAGAGAGCCCTTACTCAAACACATATATATGGGGTGGACACAAAATCCTAACCTCAATTATTCAAACAACACCACCTTAAACCCAATTACCTACCCTTCCCAACAACAACCACAAATAAAGCCAACCGTGCTTGAAGAAGCTTTGACTAGTTTCATCAAATTAACCCAAACCAACTTCCAAGAGATCAAGTCAAATCAAGAAAGTGTGCAAAGGAACAATGAAGCTTACTTTAAGAACCTTGAAACTCAAATTGGGCAGTTGTCAAAACTAATGGCAACACAATCAAGAGGAGGTTTTGGTGGTCATACTTCCAACAATCAAAAGAATGACACATGTAATATGATTGGAGTGAGTAATGGGAGAGTAGTTATCCTTATGGGAGTAGATAAGAGTAAGAAAAAGAAAGTTGAGTGTGAATCCAAGAAGGAGGGAGATAAAATAGAGAAACTCATAGATGCAAGCTACATTTTGAGAAAGTCTAAAAGTCAGCTTCTCGAGGATGGTGATAAGCCTCAAGTGATTCCATACTATGTGAAGCTGCCTTATCCTCATTTCAGTAAAAATCAGGAGACTGTTAAATGTCCAAAGAATAAACATTGCAAAGTCATTGAATTGAGAACTAGCAAAGTGCTCAAGCCGGTGAGTTTTGACAATACCAAGAGAAAGGCTGATGAAGTGGATAGTGAAGATGAAGTTGAAAATGAGCAAGAAGAAAAAAAGAGAAAAATAGAATGAAAAGCAAAGGGACAAACAATGAAAAAAAAATACGAGTAATTTCAAACTCAATTGTTCCATCTGTTACAAATGATCTCTAGTACCTGTACCATTGTTGTTCTAAAAGGTGAATGAGGGATTGAATCCATGTTTTAATTTCCGTAGGAATGCCTAACTTAAATTTTGTGTAGCCTACTTATCCAAATATTATCCCACCTTTACCTAAGCCCCGTTATAACCCTTACAGACCTCAAAGTGTGTAATGACATTGATTTTGATTGACGTTTAGAAACTTTTCAAGCATATGGTAATATGTAGACCTGCACGTTGATTGAGTGTGAATCCTTATCATATTAATGCGTGGAGTTGTGAATGGTGTATGCGAACAAGTCAATCTGGCTCATCTTTAGTCAGTCGAGAAATGAACTTTTTGGGTACTACTACTTGATCAGGTAATTGTTATTCTACTATCGATTGTCAATGTTGAAAATGAATTCCTTGAGGACAAGCAATGGTTCAAGTTTGGGGTTGTGATGACATGTTGTCATTACGTAATTTTTAGTATTTATTTTGACATTTTGATAGAGTTCTGAGGCAATATGAGGTAACCAGGGGTGTAAAAAGTAGAAATTCTGGAAGTGCTGAAAATAGGCAATCGTGTCACGATTTTCAGAGGTGTGACACGATTTTTGGTCCAGAATGAAGGTTTGGTTCTGCCACTGGTGGCGTGGCACGATTTTTGTTGCAGAAAATATTTCCTATTTATGCTGAAGTCAGTTCCAGAAACAAGGGTTACCATTTTGGAGAGCAAAAGTGCGATTTTAATACCTGAAGACGGCTAGGAGGTCTATTTTATCATCTCTTAACCAATTCATGTATGTTTTAATTCTTCCATTGATTATGCTATTTGTAAACTCTATTATGAGTAGCTAAATCTCTTAGAGATTAGGTCTGAGATGAATTTGTGTAACCCTAATTGAAACATGTTGTTGTGAAACTCTATTTACTATGAATGACAATCTAGTTTTTATTCAATTCAATTGTTCTTAATGCTTTTTATATCCTATCAAATATAAACATGATTTCGTGAGAATGAATGACTACTGACCATGGCTTTCAACTTAGACCTAATTGAATTGTTCAAAAAAACATGGTTAGTCTAGGAATGGATAATCGTTTATTTGTGATATTAAGTTAATGTTCTTAAATCCTTCAACGAATATTAGACCACCTAAGGAATTAGGGGTTGTAATCTGAGTAGAGGGTCCTAAGTCAAGAGATTGAGTAGAGCTATTTTGTTAACCATCGTGAAACTAGAGAATCATCAGTATACCAATTAGGGGAACCAGAGGATTCGAAAGACCTGATCTCATCTCTCCTTATCTTTTCCAAAATTATCTTATTTTCTGTATTTTACTTTTATACACAACAAACCTACTGCCTCGGGCACTAAAAGAAATTTACACATCCTAAATAGTAACCTTATTGCTGAATTGAGATTAACACAGTCTCTGTGGAAACGAACTTATAAATTGTATTACTTCGATAGTTTTAATACACTTGCTAAAATATCTATCATAAACACGAAACATCTGATACATAGCTGGGTTTCGAATCCGAATACAAACACGTTGGATGGATTGAGTTAAACGGGAAATGGACCAACAAATTATTTTCAAATAACAAAATGATCTTTCACTTCTAGTATCAAATATAACACACATTTTACTTCTGCCTCATGAAACTACAAGGGATAGCAGGTAAAAAGAGGGAAACAAACTAGCTCACATTCCATGTGGTTCTTTTAACGCTGCAACAAGTTTGTTATCTTCTATAAACGCGTTTTAACCACATCGATGTCTATAAAAGCTTTCCACACCTTTACTAAGAACCACATGCGTGATAAATTTGATTTTTCTAGTTCATAATGGTATGGTCCAAGATTTATTTGAGTAAATAGGCTATTACCCCCTGAAATTGTAAGTTTCGTCAATTATCCTCTGACATTAACAAAACTTCAATTACCTCTTTAAAATTGCACAAATCAATTTGCCCCCTCTATGAAATTCTTATGTTAGTCAACATGACGTTTTGCAAATACCCCCTGAAGTTTTGCACTTGTATGCAAAATACCCCCGAATTTGAAAATTTATATACATTTTTTTTATTCTTGACTCAAAATGCCCGTTCACACATCTTCCCTCCAATTTTGTAGAATTTGATGCACATATTTACTTGCAGAAAAAATAAATAATGTTATTCACATTTAGTTTTACTTGAACACTTTTATTCACATTGCTAAAAGGATGGAAATCTTTTCTATGTAGTGATTGTTGTGATCATGGAACACAAATACACCAACACATTGTGCAGGTGAAAATTTCTCATACATGTCCAACCATAAAATATGTTGATTCTATGGACATATTTAGAGAGCATGTATGAAGCCTAAAGTGAACAAACTTGCAGCAATTTGGATATTGCATTGAAAAAGAATTCTGAAAATCTATGTAGTAAAGAAATATGTAAATCAGACAAAAGTTAATGAACAGTGGTTCATTGATCATGTATATATATAAGCACAACTGGACCATTAATGATTTTTGGTTTCAATATTATTTTCATATCGATTACTCAAGCAAGTAAGAACGAGCAAAAAAAAATATATAAATTATCAAGTTCAGGGGGCATTTTGCACATAGTGCAAAACTTCAGAGGGTATTTGCAAAACGTCATGTTGGCTAACAGAAGAATTTGACGGAGGAGGTAAATTGATTAACGTTGTGCAATTTCAAGGGGTAATTGAAGTTTTGTTAATGTCAGGGGGTAATTGATGAAACTTACAATTTCGGGGATGTAATTGTCTATTTACTCATATTTAAACCTTGAAAAAATGTACAAACTAAAAAAGCCAAAAATTGTAGGATAAGGCAGGACGTGCCTTTGTGGAAAATCCACCGCTATTTCAAACACTTAGGGGTCGTTTGATGCACAAGATAGGAAGACAGGATAGGATAAAACTATCATATCATGTTTCAATTTGTTGTTTGGTGCGCCAATAGGAAAGGATAACTTAAACTCACTTCTAATCCTATCCTACTCATCCTTTGTTATTTTTATCCTTAGTTTTTGGTGGGTTAGAATTATCCTATCATGATCAACACTAAAATCCTAATTTTGCCATCTCTCTCAATTCATCGCTCGTGTTCTCTATGCTCTCCATCCATCTACATGTACCTCTTCCTCCATATTTCTTCGACGTCATATCTTCTATTGTTACAGATCTGACCCCAATTCCACCCTATAATAAGTTTTTCCTCAATTTGTTTAATTTTTTGTGTCTTTCTTTCTTGATTGTCTATTTTGTATTCAAGTCAAATTTAAAAAGAGATAAAATAGAGAGTTTAGAAATTTTGTATTATCTTCAACAAAGACAACAATTAGTTGCGTTAAGAGATTGGATTGTAATTGTAAATTTTTTATAGGTTGCTGCTCGTGTATGAATTTTTTTACAAGTTGGAGTTATACAAAGAGGTTTTGATAGAACTTTGTAATTGAAGAAGGAAGAAGACAATATACAATTTTTTTTGTTTTTTTTAATTGAAGAAGCCATGAATTTTTTTTAATTGAACATTAAGAGTGAAGATTCTGCACCCTTCTGAACTCTGCTTGAATATTCTGATCAACTTTCTAAGCAACATTCTGAACTAACTTTCTAAACTCAGAGTTAGTTCATGAGTACTTCTTAAATTAATAAAATTAGTACTCAGAGTTTCTAAACAACATTCTGAACTAACTTTCGGTTTTTATTGTAGTACTTCTTATATTGGCGGTTATGGGGAATTATGTTTTTATGAGTCAGATATGTATAACAGAACAAGAAATGATCCATATTCCATAGCACTTCATTACCAATTTCAGATGCTTTCATAGAGCCACTAAACCATGTCTCTAAGGTTATAATAAAAACAACACTAATTTTATTATCAAATTGATCAAGAACAAAATGGTGGTAAAAATCTATAGATAAATGATACAAGCAGTTGACTCCCAGACATTAAGATCAAACCTATATAAATCTTTTACACAATTTCCCTTTTTCAAAAGCTCAAAACAAACACGTCTCGTATTGCTTTACTCTGCCAGTGGTGTTATTCCAATACCAACTACCATAAATCTCACATTAAGAAATTTGTGAATCACTAACTCAAATCATAGAAAATCAAATGACAATCCCTCTAATGCAATTCATGAATGTGAAGTATTTAAAATGTAATGTAAGATAGGAGAACCAACAACTCGAACATACAAACAATTAGAAATAACGGCAAATTTAGAACTAAAATATTCTAACAACCATTAATTAACAATGACTAAACAACAATACCTGCATAAAATAAATAGTACAAATAG
>Ga0315914_1008568_pt1 | contig 13574 bp, 5 predicted proteins | sample MpolenodulesMG_FD_203920 | JGI IMG/M metagenome (GOLD analysis project Ga0315914, IMG submission 203920) | Medicago polymorpha root nodule microbial communities from Los Angeles, California, United States - elongated nodules | ecosystem: Host-associated > Plants > Roots > Nodule | place: USA...
CCATGACTAACTAAATCATAGGGAAAAAACTCATGAATCCAAGAAAATATACATTACCCCATATTATATATCTTTCACATAGATTGACTGTATCATGCCTACCTCTCTTTTATGTATCATTTTTTTATGCTGTCCTTTACACCCTATCATTGAAGATGATTCAGATCACTTGCCAGGCCCACTCAGTGAAATATTATCTGGGTTTTGAGTCACTTCCCTTGCTTCGGAAAGTTGAGAGTGAAAAGAATGATTTGGGAGCTGCACAAAATGGAAATTAATGTGTAAATTTTAAGTTGGTGTGTGAAAATCTGAAGCAAATGTAATGTTATTATTCTCGACATCAATGAAAAGATACTCAAAGACGCATTATAACAATAGCAGAATGTTACTGTTAGAGTAGTTAAGACTTGTCAAAGTAGTTAGTTGGTTAATTGATTAGTTAGAGATTATTTGTATAAATAGGAGTAAACATTATGAATAGAGTAGTAACTCTATTGTGAAGGGGAAACCCTTGGAGGAGAGATTTCTCTTCTATTCTCATTTATCCTTTATCAATATTTTCAATCAAATTGTTCATTCTTTTCAATTCAATTCTTAGATTCCTAATAGTTACCAGACAATTGCTATAGATCAGAGAATAAACTACTGAAAGCAATCAAATACAAAGACAGAAAACACATGTTGAGGGCTCTTCACAGAGCACGTGTGCACTTCATCAATCTTACAAAAGCAGGTGTGCAAAAAATGGATTGAACCAACATAAATAAATAAGGTTACACAGGCATCACCTTTTAATGAACTTCCTGATATATGATCATCCCTCAGTTTAAAATGAGCGGGAGGTGCAGGAATAGAGCTTTGTAAAGATTGAACTGCAAGAATTGAGAATCAGATTATCAATTACAAAGTACAAACTGATTCATATTTTATCCATTAAACAAAATAAATAAAAAAGTGAAAATTATAGAAGATAGATATCAACATGCATGGTCAAAAAGAACTAGCTGAAGAAAATAGAAATCAAGATAGAGAAACTAGTGGCAAATGATTGGCCAGTTGTAAGAACATGACAATTTCAAGAATACGTGTCCCCCCTCTCTCCTTCCCAAAGCCGCCTACCCCCTTCGTCTAATGGTTGGATAAAAACTAATTTAGTCAAGCTAAAAAAACCAAGACAATGTGGAATCATGTTAGGTTCATGAGATGAGAACCTAGGGAAGTGTAGAGGAAAGGAAAACAGAGAACCACAGAACTAGAAAAGCAAGATGAAGAAAGAATTAGAATTGTTATTATTCTAAATCACAAGGTTTGTCACAACCTTACAAGGGTGTATCCCTTGCGACCGAGAGTTTTGGTGTATATCAAGAATCAGTGGTGTTAAATGGAAGCCATAGCAGAATGGCATGGTGGGTTTTTTTACAACCATCATAGGCAATTTGTGAAGGGATGCCCACCACGGCAGCGCCGTAGGCCACAATGGCAAGTTTATATGACGGATTTTTGGCCTTCTTCCATATTCTGCTATCCACCATCAACAACACTGTCGAGAATCCCAATAGTGCCTTTTCCCTCTAAGGCTAACTCAATCTATTACAAAAAAATCAACTAACTAATCTAACAAATGGATAAACTGACCAATAGCTCTTCTTATTCTACCTAGCTGATACATCCCAACAGATCTGCACATTTATACAAACACGCATACCACCGGCATGGATTTGGAAGGATCTAAAAAATATATAGCATCTACTCAGCTATGATACCCAATGAAAAGGTACATCTGATACACTAGAAAATATATTGTTCAACTATGATTCACATTGATATTTACAAAAGAAAAATCATTCATCTAAATTGGCAAACAGAGATGCAAAAATGAAGGATCTATTTCCTAATAGCAGGCTGTCACAAGAAATTGGCAAAAAGAATTTTTTTTATAAAAAAAAAAAAAAGTTTAAGATTATATCCAAGATGTACTCAAGCACATTGATGAATAACAAGAAATTTCAGTAAATAAAAGGTTACCGTGTTCGTTGAACAGCTCGTTTTCATTGAAGCTTTCGTCAGAAGGATGGCCATGAGACAATCCCATTCTCGACTTCCTCAAGTCTTCTGATGACCGGTTGGCCAGATCTCGGCCATCTTCCATATCATCATCTCCTTCAGAAGTTGTAACAGAGATCCAATCAGCCAAAGTCTCTGTCCCACGAGTTTTTCTCCCAAACTTTAGTAATCGTTTAAAACCTTTTGCAACATCTTTCCGGGGTTGATTTTGGGAAGAATTAGCAACAAGATAAGGTTTTTGAGCACTTCCCCATTTTTTCCTCATTCGAGCAGCATCATTCTCACCCTGGATAAGGGAACGAGAATTCCAAGCAGGGCTGCCAATAGGAGAATCTATAGAAGCATCAATGTCAGAAGACTCATGCGGGTAAGAAAAAGGATGAGGCGCGCGTGAGTTCCAGGACACAGGACTCTCAACAGGAGAGTCCTGCCGAGATCCTACACCGTTGAAAGTTGATGGAAATGCATTAGGCATTTCACCCCCTAAAATAGGGTCTACTTGAGCAAGAGACCTTGTAGAATCACCAATTTCAGACCCAGAATTACCAGATTCCTGGCTCAGACTAACCTTTCCATTATTATGATTAAAAGCACTATCTTCAATGGCCATACTTTGAATATCATCTTGTTCGCCTGTGGCTGTATGAAATGAATCTTCCATATCATATTCTAGGTCATTGAATTCTTTCTCAGCATCAGGTGCCATTGAAGCTTTCATCCTGATAGCATTGCCTACAAAACCAGGTCCTGCAGTGTTGCCCTTTTTAAGCAAAGACCTTGATGATTGATCATAAGGGTCCGGATCAGTCTCTTCCAAATCAAATTTCAACGGAGTCAAAACAATCCCATCTGAGTTCAAAGAGGACAAATCCTTAAACTCGGCAGGGTTGGCAGAGCTCTTCCGTAAAGACAGACTTTGCCTTAGCTTCTCTTCCTTGATATTTTGCTCCTCTTCATTAGTGCTTCTGCTACGAGCATAGTTTCTCGCCTGAGAGCGGGTTGGTTTGCTTACTCCAGAAGAAGGCTTTGTGTTTTCTTTTCTTAAATCAGAGAAGTTTGGAACAGACTGCGCAAGGGGATTGTCTCTTCGTTTGCCAGATGAACGTGACATTGACACTACTGTTGTGCGAGGTGTACCTGAAGACACGTTTCTGTTAGGAAAATTTTTCCTACTTTGCTTTGAAGCACCATATATCTTTTCTTCTGAAAATTCAGAAAAATCTTCATCCTCTTCATTCTGAAGGGAATCTATAGGATGCTGTAGAACAAATAAGTGATTGAAATTAGAAACATGATGGATTTTAAGTTTTAAGTGTCAAAACAAGGTTTTGTAGAAGAATAAAACATAGAAGTTATCCCAAAAACCAGCAAGCAAGTAATGAATGAATACCTGGTCTCTCTTTATATTTGATTTGAAGTATCCAAGTTTTTCTGTGCGTTGAGAACCTCCTGCTGAATTTTGTCTAGTTATAGACCCTGAAAACTTGGACTTCATCTCAGCCCGACTCCGGTCAAGACTATCTTGCATAGCCTTCATCCTAGCTTCCTTCTCTGGTCTGTTCAAACTCCATTCTTCCTGAAGTTTAGCATTCCTCTTCTTCATGTACTTTTCATAAAACTTTCCTCTAGATTCATCCCCAATATTAAGCTCCGAGAAATTTTGCCTTACAGCACCCCCAAAATTCTGACTATCCACCGTCTTCATAAGCGACTTAGTCCCCAAACTCACAGCCGGTTCAGGCACACTGCTTCTGGAAGGTGGCTGAGGAGTTAAGTCTCCTACTCCAGATCTTCTAGACTGCGAATTAACACCCTGTTCTACGCGTGCATCAACAGGCTGATGAGTTGAGTCCCCTATTCCAGGTCTTCTAGACTGTGAGTTAACAGACTGTTCTACACGCACATCAGCAGGCTGCTGAGTTGAATCCACTATTCCAGGTCTTCGAGACTGAAAATTAACAGCTTGTTCCACGTGTGCATCCACAGGTTCGATTCTCCGTGCAGTACCAGATTGATCCCCAGGAACCCTCAGTTTATGCTCAGCAAAAAGCTTTTCAAGCTCATCTGCCTTCAGTTTCAGCTCATCATGCATCTCCTGATTTCCTTTAGACTGCCTTACTCTCTGACTCTGCTCCAAAGGTGCCGTTACCTGACTCTTACCAGGAAGGTTCAACTTAGCACTTTCATTACTACCACCTCGAATCTCATCCCTTTTACTCCGCTGCACCCCAGTTTGCTCCGAACTAGCAGGTACCGGTTTCTGAAACTTAGTTTTCATAACAACTTGAGAATCCTCTTCCTTAACCTGATTCTTCAAACCTTCAGCTTCTAAAGCAAAAGATGATCTCAAATGGGGTTGAGTAGTTATTGATTGATCAACACCATTTAAACCAACAACAGAAGAAGAATTAGAATTAGAAGCTTCCCTTGATTTGAATCCAACACCACCACCACTACCTTCAAACTGAGCTGAAAAAGATCTTGAATGACTACGGTGGACCCTACCAAGTGATGTAGCAACCACATTATTACTTTTCACACCCCCATCAAACTTAACATCACCACCATCATCATTATCAACAACAAACTCATACCTATCTGATGAAGAAGAGCCTTTCAGTTGATGATCCTTGAACCCCACGTCAGAAGAAGACCCTTGATCAGTTTTCACAACCTTGTCCAAATTATTATCATTAACAACACTTTCTGAACCTTTTTTCTCCATGCTAGCGTCAATGCTCATGTCACTACTACCACTCCACCGCCGGAAAACATCAGAAGACATTCTCCGAAGCTCGACAGGCTTTCCAGTATTCTCTTTTTGCTTCTTTTCAAATAAATTGATTCTGTCTTGTACACTGAGTCGTCGCCCTGCCGGTGCCGGCGTTGGTGATGACGGCAACGGCGTCGGCGACGACGCTGTCTGTTCTTTATTACTGCTGGTGCCGTCGTTGTCTTTGTCTTTGGCTTCGTCTTTGTTATTTTTGTTTATTATTACGTTGTTATCGTTGTTACGTTGTAGAGAGGAGAAGGTGGTGAAGGTTTTAGGAGGTTGCCACGTGGATGTTTGGGCTTGGTTATGGGCTTCGTCGTCTTCGTTATCGATGGACATGTCAGAGTTAATTGATGAACGAAGTTCTGTGTCATTGCCACGTGGCTTTTCGTCTTGTTGAGTAATGAGTTCTGGTCTTCTTTCGTACACTGACGAATATTTCGTACATGCTTCACTGAATAAAACACAAGGGTGTTATTAGTCATTTCATATTTTGTTAAATAATTTCATATTTCGTTAACTAATTAAATAATAATGATGAATGAATGCAACTCAAAAAATAAAAAATATTCAGCAAGAAAAGTATTATTATTATTAATAATAAATGAAAATTTGTGAGAGTAAATATTTACATTAAATATAAAATAATTACATAAATGATTAGTGACTTCTTTCAAAAAATAAAATTTCATTAGTGACTTTAATGACTTTTTTTTCCTTTCAAAAAAAAATATTACTTTTTTTAAAGAAAATAGAAATTTAATATAATTTTTAATCACATCTTTTATGTATAATTATGAGTTTAAGAAATGTGCACCGATTTTGTCTAAAAAAAAAGGTGCAATGATAGTGTGGAAAACTTTTCTCCATAATCATATGAATATTTTATCATGGCATTAAGGGTGCGTACATTCTGGATTTTAATAGTGTTTTCAAAAATCATTTTTTAAAAATAAAATAAAAAATTCCATAATCACCTTTATCATGACATTAACGAAAAATAATAATATTTTTCACCTTAAAATCAAAAGTGAATCCTAGCAGCTTTTTCAAAATCTATTTTCCTATAAACCAAGGATCTTAACTGTAGGAGCTTTAGATATTTTTATTTTAAGAAAATTATGATAGTAAACAATCGAAAATTAGCTTCATATTTTTAAAAATGTATGTATGATTTTGAAGGTTGGTAGTTACTTCAAGCGATGGGCACGAAATTGATGTGCAAAGTGTTTGAGTTGAGAGACAGTGTAAGGATTAAATCCAGATGCTGATGCATTAGCATATGCTGTTGTTAAGTCCTGCCTAACTGCACTCAATCTCACATCAATTGCCCTAAGCAGTTCCTTCCTGTACAAGTAATCATACAAATTATTAATAACAAACAAAATATGTGCAAATTTCATAAGGTTCAATTATATTTTTCATTTCACAATCAATATCAAAAGGATGATAGTCTTCCAACAACTACTGCTACTAAGAATGTCTTTTCCTGTATTTAAGTTTTCATTTTCTGAAAAGTTATACAGATTAAAATCACTTCTCCGATGTGTTATCTTTACCAATTCATATACAGAAATTGATCAAGATATCTTCCATAAATGAATCCTTTCTTATAAAGGCCTATATTGTCTTCTTCTCATATATGGTTAAATCATCTTCAGCCAAGTTTTCTCATCTTTTCCTATATGAGGTAATATCCAACTTTCTGTATGATATAATTGTCTGTTCTTAATCTTTTTTCTTATCTTGTAATGTCCACTCATATCTGTCTAATTACAGTACTAGAGACCTGCTTGGATTGGCTAATTTGAGTTTATCTATTTGTATAAGCACTTATGAGACTGTTTGAGAGAGCTTATGGCTAGACCATAAGTTATTTTCAGGTTGTTTCCATAAGCTCTTCAAGATAGCTTATGAGAACAGTTTGACTTTATTGATCTTTAGTTATAGAAATAGCTTAGGGGTGTTGGTACTTAGTAGTAGCTTAATTAAGTTGTTATAAGCACTTAATTAAATTGTTTATCCAAACAGAGGTGTTGGTACTTAGTAGTAGTGCTTGAACTGTACTAGCAGTTTCTAGAATAATAGTATAAATAAATAAATAGGTGCATTGGGATAGTGATAATTATATCTCACAATATCAACACAGCATCATTATACAATCATTCTGAGTTCTATTTCTCTCTGTGTCCTCTACTCATCCTTATTACCCTAGTATTTCAGTTATAACCAAAAGTTAATCTCTTATCTGATATGTAGCTTCAAAGTTTCTTATCTCTAATCACAATAGTGGATATATCACAGAAAAAGGAAACATGCAATGTAAGATATGGTGCAAGAGTGGATAGAAAAGTTACGTTGTTGCGTCTGCCGCTCCGATGACTCTTGTCCCATCCCCACCTGGAGCAAATTGACCAAAATATTGTCACCGTATTATTATAAATCACTTAAAATTAATTTCTCCAAAGAAACTTAGTATGAAACCAGAACTTTGAAACCAACATGCCCAATTCTTAGTCCTTTCCACATAGCCATGTATACCAACAAACTTCATGTAAAATTATAGCATAACAAATATCAACTGCACTTAGCATCCATAAAATCTACAGGATACGGAGTTTCGATATTTTTGGCTACATTGTTCATGTTGAGACATTGAAATAAAAATTTCAATCTCATCTTTTTTTGTAATCATGTTAAATTAAATTTGTAATTATGTTAAATTAAAATTTCTTCTATGGTCTTTACTTTCCTAACTTTCTTAACTTAATAAAAAAATTTCTCTGAATCAAAGCTCAGGTGATTCCTAGTCCAAGCATGACTTCCATTACGGTTTCTATTTCTGTTCAAGGTCAATATTGAACCTACAACCCAATTTGACTTGCTCTTATCAATGAAGATAATGCAATTCTGTTAGTGCAAATATAAGAGCATGTCTCATTAAGAATTAAGTATGTTTTTTCTTTCTTCTCTGGCTACAATTAACTTAACTCATTTTCAATCTATCTAGATTAGGGATCAGGGATGGATGGATGGAAAAATATCCGCACCCTGTGGATACCACATGGATTACTTACAAAGTTACAATGGAGGGGGAAATCGATATCTATGGGTGAGTGGGGATCATAATTCCCGTTCATGGATACCCACATATGCATAACAATAATTTTGTTATTAAATATATAATATGTATACGACATTTTTTATCACTTTTAGACAATATAAATTTGTTACTTCACTATTTTATTTTTTGTATGGGATGAACGGATATCAATAAAATTTGATAAACATGTGGTATACTATACAATGCCGACATGCCCCCCATTGTCATCCCTAATCCAGATATAGAACTTCTATCAAGACGACATCGGGTATAAATCAGACGATAATTAAACTAATACAGAAACGGCATAACATTCCAAAAGTGCCTAAATACTTCAAACAAATATCCAACATATAAATATGAAGATTTTATCATCATAACAAGATTTCCATTTTATGATCAACCAAGTCGATTAGTTGGCTTTACTTTAAGGTATACTCAAAAGGAGTATAACATATTACGGTTACTGATGAACCTTTACATTAACCAAACTTGCAAATTTGGACAAAATATCATCCTAACCAGAATAACTAAAAATTTATATATGTCCAATATGTTTCTTTCAATGTATCTCCATGCCTACATTGTAGGTGGTTCAGTGTCAAATAAAAGGAAAACATACCTAGTGAATCCATACGCTGATCTCCGGTCCCCTGAAATAAGACATTCAAAATATATAAGTAATGCTAAAGAAATAAAGTTATTGCTTTTGTCTGGTGTTTGCGGTAACTTCCTCTGTTGATCATAAGTTTGTTATTACCTGAGAATATATTTTTCGTGCTGCTTCCAATTGTGACATTTCTGCATCAAAGGTGTTCACCATTTCTAAGATTTCTGGCATGCCAACATACCGCACAAACCTGTGAGCATCAACGCCAACCAGTCATCAGAAAGTAAAAGCAAAAGGCCCGCCGCATACAAAGCAAGCAAGACCAATTAAAACTAATAAGGACTTCACCTCTCAATTGTTCCTTTCGTAAACCAAGTCTCAGCATTTCTATGCCTATCAATGTCTAGTCTGATTGACTGCACAGAATGTGCAGCCTGCTCCTCTGCAAACTTTAAATGGTCCAAGTATGGCTTCACTAATCCTGATGCTAGTTTCTCGGTGAATCCATCACTGGAAACAAGCAACTCACATCTGCCAATTTAACATATAAAGAAAGAAAAAAACCAACGAAACACGATCATAACTCTAATCAGAAAAGAAAAAAAAGCATATAACAATCAGAAAATCCAATGAGTGTTATCCGCACCTTGAACGCTTCGGAGACAATTGTAACACGGCATAGTCAAGAAGAGTGTCAGACCTCATTTTTCTCTATTTAAGGTAACACTTACACCACTCTTCAGATCATTTCCAGTTTCACCATCATTTTTGTCAAAAAACCAATCATAATCAACAAAACTGCACACAAGAAATCCCAAAGTCAGAATGTAGATTCTCTATAACAGCACAAAAAATAAAAATCTCAAAACTAAAACTTTTTGCTAAATTCTGCATCTTACCAACAAATGCCATCAGTGTATCATTCCCAAATTGGCATTACTTTAAAAAAATCTACATTTTCAGAAAAAACTTGAAAATTCTACAAAATCAAACAACAACCCAGATGCACAAAATGGTCAATAAACAAAGCCCACTAATTTCCATCCATAGATCCCAACCCCAAACCTCAAAATTCAAACTTTTTTACAGCAAAACAAAAACCCAAAATTCCCACAAAGAATTCATAAAAATAAAATAGATCTGATTCAACAAAAGACCAAATTTGACTAAAGTACTAAAGTTGCGTACTTCACAACAGAAACCTAAATTCCAACACCAACCAAACAAAACCCACAAAACAAAAACCTTAAAAAACCAGAATTTCACAAACATTATCATAGTAAAACACATAAAACACAAAACAAAAATGCATGGTACAAAATCAAAAATAGAAACAAAAAAACAAAACCTAAAAAATTACATTTTTCAATGAGGAACGATCCAATGCAAAGTGCAACAATGAAGAAATGAGATCTTTGATTTTGCTACTCGATCCTTCGATTCAGAGATGAAAAGGGTACCAGCATTTGCCTCTACTTTTCTCTCTTCCTTTTTGTGTCTCTCACTGTGGAACCAAATGAACCACTTTATTTTTTCCTCAATTTTGAAGATAAAAAATTGAGTTTTACGAAAACCCCACAATGAAAAAGATGGTTTTTGCTTTACTCATCCTTCATTTGAAATCTTTTGTTCTGGTTTCTCTCTCTACAACCTGTCTCTAGAGAGAGAGAGTGGAAGTGGTGGTAGTGTAGTTCAAGACAAAACAACTAAGGTAAAACAAAAAATGTTATTGTCACATTTGTAATTTGAAATAATGTTAATTAATACTATTAGCAACTAACTAGGATTTTTTTGGAGTCTTTTTTGTTAAAAAAGACAAGAGGAAAAACACTTGGTGAATGTTGATTGAGTAAAATTACTTCAGTAGTTTTTTGAATGATTGGGATGACTTGCATATTAACCAAAATTGTTCCTAGAAAGTTTAAGTAAAAACTGCAAGAGTATCACCGAATTTCTTATATCTTTTGCGTACGATTGTTCAAATTAATTTATTGATTTGACTAAGTTTGTAATAGATGACAAAACTCTGTCTCAAAAGATTTAAAATTGTTGTATTTTTATGATTGGATTGCAATCTATAATCTTAGTTAAATTGAAAGAGATATTTTATCATCTCATCTGGTAAATGTTTTTAGAGTGTAGACTCTTATTGTTGTTAGACCATTCACAACCGAACACCTTAAATTGGATGCTTAAAGGGTTCATCTAGGTCTCTATCATTAATTTTACGATAATACTTAATAACCACCAATTTTCTTCAACCCAGCACCTCAAAAGAAATTATTAAACAGGTCCCAAAAATAATTCTATATCATTACATTTCAACAAAATTTATTTAATTTATTAAGATTTATTAAATAGGACCAGCGAAAAATGAAGAGAGAGAGTGCTTCCATAGAAACCCTTCTCCATAGGCACCCATATATTTTACTTTACAATGGGGTGTCTATTTAATATGGTGCTAAGTAGGTTAAGCACCCACCATTGTGGATGGTCTTATTATAATATTTGTAAGGAGAAGGGCTAACAATGTCACTTGTTTAAAAGTTAGTTTTAAAAGTTAGTTTTACAATGGGGTGTCTATTTAATATGGTGCTAAGTAGGTTAAGCACCCACCATTGTGGATGGTCTTATTATAATATTTGTAAGGAGAAGTGCTAACAATGTCACTTGTTTAAAAGTGATAATTTTATATGAGAAATTGTGCATTCAAAATATTAAAACAATAAAAAGTTAGTTTTTCTACATAAAATTTATAATATTTCTATTTTATGTGTTAATGGAGTATTTTGCACTTGTTAACATAACCCAATTTATAATTATAATATGATGAATAACCCACTTGGGTTAGTTTGGTGGGGTTTGTTTCGGACCTTAAAATGTGTTCATCCTCAAAATCTCAAGTTTGATTCTCTCCAGTGTTAATTTGGATGAACTAATTTAGTTTGATTCTCTCTGGTACTAATTTGGATGGGTTAATTTAGATTTTACAGAAGAAGAAGAAGAAGAAAAAATATGATAAGAAATATTTTATATTAATAAGCCAAAGTTCAATGTTAACCAAGTTTGACATCATACTCACAGGGTTCGAATACAATCATAAAGTGATAGTGCATTTCGTATGATTTCACATTGTCTCGTATAATATTTTGTATTTTAAATAACCGATAATGTCGAATATGTTTAACGTATTTTATGTGATAACTTGGGTTTGAACTCGACACCTCTCTTTTATATGTGTAGATTTTAGATGATATTTATCACTTTATTTATAAATAAATAAATAGCTCAATTATAATGTTATTGACCTGTAGAAAGTACTAAGGTGTTCATCTAATATTATGGAATTGTAAATAAAATAATTTAAATAAGAGAAATGATATTTGTACAACCACTTTTTAACAACTTTTGAAACAATCATCTCTCTCATACTCAAGTGTGTTTTTATTCTATCTTTTTTTCCTTCTCTCTCCATTGTTTTTGTCCAATCACAAAAGGAGAAAAGTGGTTGTCACCAAAGTTGTCTAATATTAGTTGTACAAATATCATTCCTCTTTAAATAAATAATAGAATTGAAAGAAAAAATGTTACATTAAAGATAATTTTTTACACATGATATTAATTACCTCATAATTCATATTCTCTTTATACTCTTTCCGTCTCATTTTAACTGAGCCCTTAGCTCATTTCACACTTATTAAGAAAAAGTGTATAAATGAAAGAGAGAGAAAAATGGTTTTGAGTGCTCTTATCAACTATTGATGCATTCTTCTTTATAATGAATGCAAAGTAGAATATATTGAATTGAGAGCGGTGAAAGTAGTATTAATTAGTGTTATAATTAGAAAAAAAGTAATTAATATTGTATTGGAAAGTGAAATGGATCAATTTTTCTTGGACAATATTTTTTTTACAAATAGCTCAGTTATTATGGGACAGAGAGAGTATAAAAATTCAACTATTTGGTTCCCGTGAGCATAACTCAGTTGGCAGGGACATGCATTATTATATACAGGGGCCAATGTTTGGACCCTGGACACCCCACTTATTCATCTTGAAACAAGGTGAATTATAGCCACTAAACTACTTGACAAAAAAAATTAAACCATTATAAAATAACAAAATTGTATAAAAAGAAGTAGCTTATGTGGAAGTTAAAAGTGAAAAATAAAATAAAAATAACTATACAAGAAAGATAAAAAAAAACCCTTTTTTTTAGGGGAAGAAAGTATTTTTAAGTTTACTAGACCATCGACCTGTGCGAAGATAATATTTGACGGTAATATGTAACAAAATAGTTTAGATGAATGTCATGATTGTCATATAATATTTCATAAAAATTAGGTTAAGTATAGCGAGACGGGTTAACATTTATAAGTAAGAGATAGCAAGACGGATTAACATTTATAAGTAAGAGATTTTCAAAAAAATAACATATAATTAAGAACATAATTTTATTTTACTTTAGATAAATATTAAATGCAAAAGTGTGGAGAGAAAAATTAGGTTAACATTATATTAAGTATAACAAGACGACTTAACATTTACAAATAAGAGATATTGGTACATCTGATGTTGTTACCGTGCAATTAGTTTTTTGTTCAAGTTATGGTGGTGGTTAAGTTTGATGGAAATATCGAATCACTTTCCCTCTTTTTTTTTTTTAAAGGATCCAATCACCTTCCCCGATAAGGTTATAAAATAATCATTCAATTTCATGACATAAGGTATTTCATTCTCACTCTTTAATTACGTTATTGTCATTCAGGTATATAGAACAGACCCTTACATTTATTGGACATAATGGACATTTCGATAATTTCATAAAGAAGAATGTGATTAGGCTGCGGTCAACATTTTGTGCATTCATTGATCGAAAATTCAAAAGTGTCAGGATAATTATTCTTTCTGAGCAGAAAATGACGGTGATACGTTAATTATTGATTAACTTAAACGCAGAGTTTTAGAAGGAAGATATGGTCACTTGTTTAATACTCCCTCCGATCTATATATAAGAAAAGATT
>Ga0315914_1008569_pt1 | contig 13573 bp, 7 predicted proteins | sample MpolenodulesMG_FD_203920 | JGI IMG/M metagenome (GOLD analysis project Ga0315914, IMG submission 203920) | Medicago polymorpha root nodule microbial communities from Los Angeles, California, United States - elongated nodules | ecosystem: Host-associated > Plants > Roots > Nodule | place: USA...
AACTCTTTTGTGAGTTATTAATATTCACTACTATTCTCTTGTTTCTATTGATTTATTTTGTTTTATTAGCTCTGCTCTATCAGATATGTTCTTTAAAAATCGCTCTTTTCACTTTTGAAATTATTTTTTCTCCAACCACCGTTGACCCATCAATAGTTAACCACCCCCGGACACTATTAAAGTCAGTTGAACAATTAACAAAGTACCGACGACAGTTAAAAAAAAAGATCAATTTCAAAAACGAAAAGAGCAATAGTCGTGTTCTTTAGGCCTCCACATTGTTCACATGCCTTCCAAAAATTTGAAAAGGCTACTATACATAACTATCAGAAGTTGTGTTTCAATGTTCTTGGAATTATATTTCCATTGGTAGCCTAAATTATAACTTGCATATTTACTATGGCTACTACAGGACACTAACTATGTATTTTCTACTTCATTGCCAAAAAAAATCATAAGATGATGCTCGTTTGAAGATGTTATACATTTTCAAACGTATACATATAAAATTCTATACAAGAACATCAGACCGAAAGAGTTCTTCAATGTATACATTAGAATGAAAAATGTCTACTGTTTATAGATTCAGCAATTGCATTTCAATCATAATCAGATTACCATCAAGGATAAAACATTGAAAGGTAAATGCATTATTCTCCAGTAGACCAGCACAAACAAACAAATAAAGCCAAGAAGCAAATACAATTTTAATAGCTAACATACAGAGACACATAAGAGCTTAACAGATTTTGGACTAAATTAACAATAACTCCTATATTGATGAAAAAATGGGAGCCAAAGAAATTGTGAAATCAAGAACTTTCACGTCAATACCATCATGATCATCTAGTAATCTCAAAAGAAGTAGATTTTACAAATTTAAAATGGTACTCGTTACTTCAAAGATCAGAAAAAGGCATTGTAAGTTCTTGATAATCCAATCAGAAAGCAAAAACCAAAGATTTGTATAAAACATAATAGTTAATAGTGGAGTGCGGTGGCAGTGGCCATACACCTTGAAAGCATGTATACAACATGGGACATGGGTGCAAAAGGACACACGAACACATTGATAAACTGAATTCGAAAAAATTATAACACACATGGCTATAATATAACATTTGAAAAGTAAGCATCAATTATTTTAGACATATTAAAATGTTATTGTGTATCTAAATTTGTAGTATTCTGATCTGTACGAGTAGAAAAAATCTAAAAAAGTAAATTAAAAAATCATAAATTACGACTAGATGTCTGCGAACCTTCAAACACAACAGGATTCAATAAGATATGACTACTATTTCAAAGTTTAATAGAAGTTTGACTAAAGAAGTTAGTAGTTACGATTCTATTGGGAGTTTGTCACAAAATTGATGCATTAGAATTCTATAGTAAGGGAATCATGTACTCACTTCATACTCAAGTATAAGCATAAGTACTTTTTTTCACACTTATTAAGGATGGTAGTTAAGTGCATATAATTTTCTCGATTTCATGTACAAAGAGATTAAGAAATGGGTGGTGCTCCACTGGAGAAGCTATAGTTAGTGACAATCCGAAAACAACATCACCTAAGGGTTGTATATATGTTAATTGGTGTAACTTTTCATTTTATAGTTTTCATAAGTGACTAGTAACAAATTCCATTCCATACCCTCCAAAGTTGGGTATATGATATATACTAGCAATTCCAAATAAAAAATGGACTAGAGATAACTTCAACCGACAATTCCAAATAAAAAATGGATTGAGCGAAAAATCTAACAATGAGGATGTTAAACATAAGTTGGAGGAATAGAAGGACAATACCTGAAATTCGTTATACCACAAGTCCGCAAGATCCTTGTCATTTTTCCTTAACTCTGTATAAGTTTCCCAAGTACCTTGAAACAGACGTTTCATAATCTTTGTAATGGCACGTGGGGGCTGAACAACAGGCTCAAACCTATAAAAACAAAATTAAACAAGTAGTAAAATACAAGGATACAAGTTATTATAGAATTAAACGAAAAATATTATAAAAAATCTTACGTTAACTGTGGTCTCAGACGGATCCATATACGCCTATCAGTAGGATCTGTACTCCAAGCTATCGGATACGAATCATCACATGATGATGCGTGTGGATCACCACCAGATACAACATCAGATGGTAAATGTGGCGGGCTATGTGTATTAGAAAGATGTGGACTTGGAGTAGAGTGGGGAGATTGGATATTTTTAGGTATTTGAGAAGTGGGAGCATGAATTGTAGACATTTGTGGACTTGGAGCAGAGAGGAAAGGTGGGAAATTTGTATGTGTTTGAGATATGGGATGATGTGTCAGTTGCCTTGTAGGTTTGGGAGGTTGGATATTTGAAGGTATTTTAGATGTAAGATGATGTGTAGGTTTCCTTATAGAGTGGGGTTGTTGGGTATTTTTAGGTATTTGAGAAGTGGGAGCATGGACAGTAGACATTTGTGGACTTGGAGTAGAGAGGAAGGGTGGGAAATTAGTATGTGTTTGAGATATGAGATCATGTGTAGGTTGCCTTGTAGATTGGGGTTGTTGGGTATTTGTAGGTTGCCTTGTATATTGAGGTGGTTGGGTGTCTGCAGGCCTAGGTGCTTGAAATCTGGAAGAATGTGACAAAGTAGTTTTATGCTTACCTCCCCCATTTCCCCTAACTTTGTTGATGCTTATACCAACACCTCTTCCACTGCCCCTTGTAATATCATTGTCTTCCATCTGTCTATATAAATATAAAAGTAGGTAATTAAGTACTGTACATAAAAAAGTTAAAAGACACACAAAATTAAACATGGGTATAAACAAGTTAAAAGGCACACAATTAAAACATAAGCACAATTAGCATTTTTCATTAATATGCATAAGAATCACACATAAGGATTTGTTAAAAAAAATTAACATAACAATAAAAAAAAGACTAGTTTGAATATGGATATTCATCATCTTCTTCTATTTCTTCTTCTTCTTCTTCTTCTTCTTCTTCTTCTTCTTCTTCATAATCCTCCTCCTCCTCCTCAAACTCGTCATATTGTTCTTCTATCTCTAAATCAAGTTGGTCCAAGACAGAGATTGGTACTACTTCTTCTTCTACACCATTAGTGTCAACAATGCATTGTTGAAAATCATCATCTGAAACAAACACATGCATTTGTTGTTCAGCATCATCCTGGTATACATGAGTTGTTTCAGGTACATTTTTTTCCAAAGATTGAATTGTGCTGCGTGCTTTGGTTTTGATGACACTGAGCCAACCTTGTTTCCCTTCAGGAAAGGATGTAAAATACACTTGCTCTGCTTGTTGGGCTAATATAAATGGATCATAATTGTTATATCTCCTAGATTTTTTTATTTCAACATTTCCATAGTTATCTATCCTTGTCCCTTGAGAACTAGGATCAAACCAATCACATTGAAATAAAACCACTTTGTTTGATGGGTGACCTGTGTACTGTAACTCAACAATGTCAGTCAAAACCCCATAGTAATTATTTTCCAAAGATTCATATTGCCCTCCTCGAACGCATACATTGCAATTTGTTGTACTCATCCCTTCATTTTGAGATTTTGTCACAAACTTGTATCCATTGATAACATAATTAGGCCACTTGGTGACGGATCTACTTGGGCCCCATGCCAAATTCCTTAACAGCGCATCATCTATTGCATTTTTGAAATCAAGCACCTAAGCGCGAAAAAGTTTTGTTAATTTCAACCTAAAAAAGAAGGAGGTTAATATACTTTTAACGAATAGAGATTCACATACATATCTTTTAAACCATACTGGAAATGTCGTGGATACTTGTTTGTCCAAATCTGCTTCGTTAAGCTCAGGATCGAGTTCCCGTAACATATTGGAGTACATGCTACACACATAATAAACGGATCAGACTTCAATTTACATATGATAAAGTAGTCATGCTATGATTTGGAAATACTTACGTAATATAAGGCGTCACCTCGGGACAATTTAAAAGAATATACAAATGTGCCGCTTTCATTTCCTTATCATTTATGAAAGAAGTGGTACATTTTCCATAAGGACGGCCTCGATAGTTAAAGATTGACAATGGAGGATTCATAGAAGATTCTCCTCCATCATCATTCCGTAGCACTCTTGTTCTCCTTGATAGAATATCCGGGGGATGATAATACGAAGCAAATGTTGTCGACTTGTCAAGTAGGTATTCTTTACACATTGAACCTTCAACATATGCCTTATTTGTTACCTTTTGTTTTAAAGACCGTATGAACCTATTGACAAAATCAAGGTTAAGCTTAGGGAAATGAAAAGAAATAATAAAAGTAACAAGGAGATTGTATATTCTGACCTTTCAAATGGATACATCCATATATACTGTACGGGACCGCCGACTCTTGCTTCATAAGCTAAATGAATAGGAAGATGTTCCATTGAGTCAAAGAAGCTTGGAGGAAATATTTGTTCTAATTTGCACATAATGATTGGGATGTTTTGCTCCAAGACGCACAATTTATCTTCCATCAATAATGATGAAGTAATTTCTCTAAAGAAGTTGCTGAATTCAGTAAGTGTGTTCAATGTAGGTTTAGGCAAGGCTTTGAATGGTAATGGTAAAAGACGTTGCAAGAATACATGGCAATCGTGACTCTTCATACCAGATAACTTTGCTTCCTTCAAGTCAACACATCTACTCAAATTAGAAGCATAACCATCCGGAAGCCTGAGATTTTTAACCCATTCGCATACTGCTATTCTTTGTTGTTTGGTTAACGTATATGGTGCCTTTGGTTTTACAATGTTACCATTCTTACCAGGTTGCAGCTCTAGTCCCTTACGCTTACAATGTGCTTCTAAGTCCTTCCCAGATTTGTAAGTATATTTTGTCTTATCTTTGGTGTCCATTACTGTGAACAAAATATTAAGAAACACATTTCTCTCTATGTGCATCACATCAAGATTATGTGGAAGAAGATGCGTTTTCCAATATGGTAGTTCCCAAAATATACTACGCTTTGTCCAATTATGCTTAACCCTATAGTCTGAAGGATAATGTTCTACAGATTCCTCAACGCTTGGTAAGTGTCTAAATTTTTCCCACACTTCTTCACCGCTCAGCCTTCGCGGAGGAATTGACGTCTCAACTCTATCTTTTGTAAATGCAGTCTTATTCCTACTAAACGGATGATCCTGTGGTAAAAACGGTCTATGACAATCAAACCATGAGGTCTTTTTACTAGTATCAAGGGTAAATGCCTTAGAGCGCTCCATGCAAATTGGGCAAGCTCGTTTTCCCATTGTCATCCATCCACTTAACATCCCATATGCTGGAAAATCATTGATCATCCACATTACAGCCGCCTTCATCAAAAAAAATTGCTTCAACGACACATCATAAGTCACGACTCCATCCTCCCACAACATTTTCAATTCATCTATCAGGGGGCGCAAATACACGTCAATTCTCCTCGTTGGGTCGAAAGGACCAGGAATTAAAATGGTCAAAAACATAAACTCCCTTCTCATACACATCCACAGTGGCAAATTGTAAGGAGTAATAATGACAGGCCATGAAGAATAACGCCTTCCTGTTTTATCAAATGGAGCAAAGCCATCCGAACACAAACCTAATCTAACATTTCGAGGTTCTTCAACGAAACAAGGCCATGCTTCATCAAAGTGTTTCCAAGCTTCTGCATCTGATGGATGAGACAAAAATCCGTTCTCCCTTGGTTTCTCACGATGCCATCTCATTTCGCGAGCTGTTTGTATCGAGGAATACAAACGTTGTAGTCTCGGAACAAGAGGGAAGTACCACATATGTTTTCGTGGAACTAATTCATCCTTTCCCCGTCTTCTAACATGTGTATATTGTTCCTCTCCGCATATTTTACAACTTTGGAGCACTTCATCCTCCTTATAATACAGCATACATCCATTTGGGCAACATTCAATCTTCGTACATCCCAAACCTAGCTCAGCAATTGATTTCTTCGCTCGGTAATTTTTTTTAGGCATAGTATTACTATCTAGCAATGCATTTCCGATAAATTGCGCCAATGCATTTCCGATAAATTGCGCCAATGCATTAAAGCAACCCTCAGAAAAACCATATTATGCTTTTAGACTTAATAATGTTAAAGAAGCTGACAATGTGGAATATTTACTACAACCATCCCACAATGGAGTTTGTGCGGCCTTCAACATTTCAAAGAATCTTTCTGCTTCTTCATTAGGATCTTCTAGCATTGTGTCTCCCTCGTCTTGACCTTCTTGCTCTAGGTAATTACCAATTTTTGGTCCTGCAGCATCCATTACTAATTGCTCATAATTTCCAAATAATTCTCTATGGCCTCTACTTCCATAATATGAGCGACTTACAACCACCGGGGGAATTGGGGGACTCGGTTCACCATGGCTCGTCCAATGATAATAATTACTCATAAATCCCATCTTACAGAGATGCAACTTTACCATGTCTGGAATTTGAAATTTCGTACACTTGCATTTCTTACAAGGGCATCTAATACTCCCTCCTCCAATGTTATCTTTATCATGTTCCAAAGCAGACTCAATAAATTCAAGAACTCCGATTTTAAATTCTTCAGTAACTTCCTGATTACAATCAGTACGGTTATCCATCCACTTTCTATTATCAGGCACTTCCATTGCTGATGGATTATTTACAGAACTATGCAATATTAGTCATGGACAGTATATAACTTGATAATGTAATATTAAGTGTTAAGAACTTACGGGAAGCTAAGATTTTGCTTATGTCTCCTTCTTATAAAGACTAATCACGGAAAGGCCAAATAAATTGGTCTCTCTGTAAAAGTAATCATGGACAGAGTTCCATGTCAAAGAACATAAACTAAATCATAGTAAAAATACTATGAAAAAAAAAAAACACCAAAAAGAGTATATGTGGAATACCTCGAGCCCAAGACCAACTGTTCTCCCTAATTACTCATTAAAAACAAAAACAAAAGAGTTTAATTAGAATACACTGATAGTGTAAAGAAACTTTATACTGTCAACCAATTAAAAATTACTCTTTAAGACACATAAGCTTAAGTGTTGAAAAAGAAAAATCAAATAAAATATAAACTAATAAATGTCATTAGCCTAAAACCCCTATGCCCCGGTAAACAAAATCAACGAGAAACAAACCTTGCGTTTAGCTGGTATAGTTGTATGGTGAAAGTTAAAAAATAATTGGTAATGGTCAAGTTGTGATAGAGGCTCTGTTCAAACAATTTTTCTCCATGACACTCGATTTTCATTTTTAACCTCTTTGATTCTACAAAATCCTCTATGGGATGTAATTATAATGTTGATTTAAACAATGAAAGTCTGCAATTTAGATTTAAACTTTATGGACAGACAATTCTGAGTTGTAAATATAATTTAACCTTTTCAATTTTAGATGCGAGAATGAATGTCAATTTTAGGAATTAATAAAACGTTGTCTTGCAAAGGATGAATATATCAATTTGAGATTTGAGGAGGGCAGTAGTGTTCTAAAAGTTGAAAAGAGATTTAATCAAACATGTAAATGAAGAAACATGGGATTTGACATTTATTAATTTATATTTTGCTTTTGCATCATTTAAAATAAAAAAGCGAAAATCTCTTTGTGACGGCATCCAAAGACGTCGCTAAGCATTATTGGAATATGCGACGGAATATGTGACGGAAGAGTTATAGATGGAATAAAATCGTCGCTGAATCCCTCACAAAACTTGGTAATCTCATATTTCTGACGGAATTTATGACGGATACGTAGGGACGGAAAGAACCCTCGCAAAACCCGCCGCTAATGACATCTTTACAATAACCCTCACAAAATCCGTCACAATTTGCGACGGCGTACAATACCTTACAAAATTCCGTCGCAAAATCCGAATTTTCTAGTAGTGATATATGTATGTATGTATGTATATGTATTTTACAAAGATTTTTTCTCCAATTATAATATATTAAAGGGTATTTCGAATATATCAACCCAGTTGCTAGATCTTGATTTTCTAACATCAAAGGATAGAGCTTCAATCCCACCTAAGACAGTTGTAATACGGTCACTAGTGTCACTTTTATTTATGAAATTTTCCATTCCCTACTTTTTTTTTTAATAAAAATAAATTAAAAAAAATGTTGTTAGGACATTTGTTAAATAATTTTTTATTTGAAATTTTGAGTGGAAAAGAACGAATTTTCAACTCTTATATAAGAAATTGAATTAATACACAAATACAAATAAAATATATTTTATTTGTTTTTTTAACAATACCTTATTATCATCTTGCTTATAGTAAATAAAAATGATTTTCTCTACATTTATTTCTTTATCAATTAAATGTTATTAAATTAAATTGGATTGTATACTTTACATAAATGCTAAATTAAGTATCTTAATTTGACACCACACACTATTTTATTTTTTGAAAAAACCACACATTATTTTATTAAAATTAATGAAAATATAAAATTTGGATTTGATCACATTTTTTTTAAGAAGCTAAATTAGCTCACCCAAATTGATACCGAAAAGAATCGAACATGAGACCTTGAGGAGGAGCACACTATCAAGTTTCAAGTTAATAACACCAGACCAACCCAAGTGGTTTTTGGATTTCATCACATAATAATTGTCACATTTGTAAAAATAATTATGTCAACAAGAGTGTCACTATCAAATTGGAATGTAGTTTTAATTGATGTTTCCAGACGTATAGGTGCTAGTTTAGTGGTATGATTTTAGTCTTATAATGAAAGGTTATCTTACGTTATTTTCGACATGTTTTTTAGTCAGTTTAGTAGTTAATTGAGTTAACAAAAAACAGTTTTAGAGAAGTTGCTCAAGGTTTAAAGGATATTTTGTAATGTTTTCAAATCGAGTCATGTAATTTTGTTTCTTCCCTAAATGAGACAATTTCCTAGGTGTTTTGAGTCTTGTAGTGAAAAATCATGTAATTCAGCAAGGGAAGACACCTCATGGAAGTCTTGGAAGACACGTAATGAAGTTTAAGAAGCCTATGAAGACATTACAAGTTGGTAAAATTTTGTCGCAAAACTACAGCAAAGAAGGAAAACACTCGAAAATACGAAGAAAAATGTGAAATCAACACTGGAGGTTGAGGCCGTAAGCCTCACACCTTCCTCACAAGCCCAAGCATGTGGGATAGAGAGCAATCTTCTTTCTGTGTGCTTCTATGTGCCTCATGCATCTCTTTGCGCGTAGCACATGCTGTTCCGGGAAAATACTGATTTTTGTTGTATTTTCTCTGTAAGTTTGAGGAAAAAGTCCATTTCTCAACCCAACCCCTAGCTAGAAATATGACAATAAATACAAGAGCTTTCGTTCAAAAAATTTCATTCAGAACTTGGCGTTTCAAGAAGAGGGAAAGCGATGAGAGCATAAAAAAGAGTCTATCTCGTCAACCTTTGTTCTAAAAGTATGTTTAATTTCTTTTGTATTATGTCTTTTATTATCATGAGTAACTAAACACCTGTTTATTAGAGACATAAGATTAACCTATATTTGTTTTTTCGATTTTTTGATTCAAGTCTTTCATTCAGTTATGATTTAAGATCTATTTCATTTTTGTAGGCATCTCCTATTAATGCTTTCGTTACCCTAGGAGTGTGACATGCCTAGTTAGTGTGAATTATCTTAGAATAGTTGTCAATTGGTAGTAACTGGCTTACATCAAAATCGATGTATATGAACTTTATCCTTTTTCCTGTAGTAATATAGAGTTTGGTCTATCCATTAAATCAATTATGGTCGATCAATGTTATGTTGTGAAATTCTAAGATTAATAGGTAAAATTGGTTCCTCTAGATGTCAATTTAGAAATATCTACTATACTTAAGTTTCAATTACATGTGGAAGTGTAAGTCTTTTCCTTAATAACTATTCGACAATGTACGGTACCATAGAGGAGTGACGACCCTTTACCGCGTATTGCACATGTTATGGACCACTCACACGACTACACATGTACAATAATATGCCGCCTTGAGGCTACACACTCAAAGGAGCATGCCAACATGCCTACGCCGTGCCAAACTGGACCACGCCTTATTGTTGGGATCACGCTACACGTGTCCTTTCCCGCTCCTAGTCATACGCCACATAGGAGACGGTTATGCCACGAGTGCGCCTATATAAGGGTGAACTTGTTTCACCCTTAAGATACACAACACTTGTTACACTTTTTCTATTAGTTCCCATATTGACTTGAGCGTTGGAGTGCTAACGTGCCTTCAGGCACCCTTCGTTCCACCGCAGAAGACGCATTACTGCCGCAACGGAAGCACTTACCGATCATCGGAGCACGCTATACAAACGTTGCGACTCAACCGTTCCTATCGGACAAATGATTTGGCGCGAGAAGGAGGGGATCATTTGCTAAACCACCACAGTCCAACGATCCTCCACTGTAACCATTTTCAGTTATGCATATCTCCGTCGTAATAGTTTTCGGTTACACGTTCTTCCACCGCAACGGTTAACAGTCACTGTTGATACCTTCGAAGTAATGGTTGGAACTCGCAGAAGAACCACCGTGAGTCGTTCCGCCACCTCTCAAGCACCGCGTTGGACGATCCAAATTCTCCAAAGTTGAACGGCTACGATTCTTGACCGATGAACCTTGAAAAAAACGATGTTGTCCTCGACATTGCAACTGGTGTTCGTGCCACAACCTCCTTTAATGCGACAGAGCTGCCTCCACCTCCCCCGCAGTCGGAGTATGTTCCTCTTCCTCTTCATCCGTCTCCTCAAGCTCCACCACCTCCAGAAACAAACGAAGTCCTCACTGACCTAGTAAATTTACTCTGCCAGCATAACGATAGACATGAATGCGTGGAGAAGAATCATGAAAAAATTCCGACGGTGATCGCTACACATATCGAAGAATCTCAACGGAATAAACACCAAACCACACCTTTGGCGGCTGACTGCGCTACCTCCACGATAGTGGACCGCCAGAGAAAAGGCAAGAAAACTCTCGAGGATTCAGATGAAGGGAGTAGAGGAACACATCCACGTCACTCAGAGCAATACGAACCTTCGAAACGCCGTGGAGAAAGAGACTCTCCCCCACACCACAACCGACCAAAGGAAGGAGAATACACTCTGGAGCGTCGTCGTAGCGACCTCCACAAAGGACCTTTCACCAGAAGAATATCAGATGTTTACCGGTGTTTTTGGTAAACAAATACTGACTAGTTTTGATTACAACAAGAAGGACCAAACCAGAGATGCTAGGACATGTTGTGCATACTTTTGGTGTGTGTTCATCAAGTTCGTAGGTTGCTTAACGAACGGGACGAGACCGTGCGGCGCCTTTCGACAGGTTTTAAAACATTAAGTTTAAAATGTAGAAACGTAAGAAAAGAAAAAAATTTAAATGCAAGTGCATTAAAGATAAAAGTGGTTCGACAAATCCTTTACAGACATTCGTTATGACTCTTTTCTCTCGCGCAGGTACTTCAAGTGTTTTAGAATTATGTATAGGCGATTTGTGACCTGTTTTCCCTATGGAAAACTATTATTTATACATAGGAAATAAGTGGAAAGAAACTAATCCCACGATCAGCACTCCTTCCATGTGCCCATACATTTCAAAAATTTCAACAAAATGGGGTTGCCGAACGGAAAAATCATCATCTCATTGAAACCACTTGAACTCTTTTACTTCATAGTAATGTTCCTTTTCGTTTTTGGGGGGATGATGTTCTAACGACATTGTCATACCCCAAATTTTGACCAGTTAGAAATTTTTATTCGTACTTTAAAGTCTTTATTCGTATTTTTAAACAGTCAGAATCTTTGCTTTGTTTTTAGATAAGTTACATGTTTCTTTTAGTCGTTTTTGAAGTATTTAAACATTCTATTTGTACCGTAGATGGTTAAAATATTTTATTCGTTTCGTAAGTAGTTAAAACTTTTTTGTTCGTATTTTAGAATTATTACTCGTTTTTTGATCAGTTAAAAAGTTTTGTATTCGTATTTTAAAATATCTCATTTGGTTACCGAAAGGGACAATTTTAATTGTTTTTATCATTTTCTTTTTTTGATATTTATTATTATTTAATGCTATTTATTTTACATTTATTTCAAAAATTTTAATTGTATTCTTCTTTTTATTTTACATTTATTTTTTATGTTGTTTTCTTCTCTTCATTAAAGGTCACGTTTTTTTCCCCTTTCTTTAAAATTTTATTTCTTTTATTTTTATTTTGTATTTTGTCCTTGAGTCAGGTCCATGTGTCTTGTTCCCATTGGTCTGTGCCTTCTTCTTCCCCAAGTCTTAGCTGCAGGGGCATGTTAGTCTTTGCCCTGCAGCAGAGAAACCTAGCTATAAATAGCAGCAATTAATTCTGACACTGGTCACCAATGATTGACTCTGACACAGCCGCACAAATCATTACACAAACCCTAATCCTTTTTCTTCCTTCAATCATTTAGATCAAAACACAGAAAAATCACCAAAAAAATAAGAACATGAAGAACACATGAGTAATCAATAGTCTTCCAGATTCGTCCAAAAACCATCAAACATGAATCTAAACTCTCCATTTCAGCAAGAACAATAAATCATACCTGCACTGAAACGTTAGTAACGAAATTAATACAAACAAACCCTAACTTCATCAAGATCGAACCAAATCCGTTGTTGTTTTGTACCCTTTGTTCCAGATCGGACAAGTACAAAAGCATGGAGTAATTTCCGAACAGAAAAGAGGAGATTGAAGTTTTCTTTAGCAAGCACAAAGAAGAATTTGAAGTTTTCCCGAGTTTGAATCGAAGTTTTCCGAAGCGTTCCCTCTTTTCTCTTCTCCGTTTGAACTAGAAGGTAACCCGAGCTCTCCTTTCCTCTTTCGTTTGATGTGTTTCTGTATGGGTATGTAGCTTCTTTTTTATTTAAAAACGTTGTGAAAAGGAAAACTTGGGGGTTTACAAAAAATGATTTCTCAAAGTGTAGATCCGTGGTGTATCGGTTCGCTTTTGAAGAAAATAAGACCGGATCTATACTTTGTGAAGAAAAAGATGCCTAGATCTATGTTTGTTTTAAAAAAAAGGGTTGTTTGAGAATTCTGACGCGGCGGCGCCGCCCTTTTGGGCCAGAAACCACCGCGTCGGAGCGATCAGACTCGTCGGAGAAGATTAAGATCATCTTCTGTTTTCCAGAAAAGTTAGAGAGAAGGGAGAGCTCCTCTCTCTAAGTTGAGTAATTTGTGTTATGTGTTTTTTTTTTGTTGGATTTCGAATTTATAGTATTTTTTTTTAATGCTTCTGTGCACATGGATTCATGGTATTCAATATACCTTCAGGATCTAGACCGTCGGATCTAAGAGCCAACGGCCGATGATGATCCAGTTACTAATCATGTATGCCTCTTTGTTTCTTTTATCATGTGTTTGTTTATTTGAACCGTCATATCATAAATCTGACAGCCCCTGTGTTACCTCCTCTTTATTTCTATGTTAAAACCTTTTTTATCCCCATCGTGTTCTTTTATTTTTAACTTTTTGATCCTGATCAAATGGGATCTATTGGCTGTGATGAAAA
>Ga0315914_1008571_pt1 | contig 13572 bp, 12 predicted proteins | sample MpolenodulesMG_FD_203920 | JGI IMG/M metagenome (GOLD analysis project Ga0315914, IMG submission 203920) | Medicago polymorpha root nodule microbial communities from Los Angeles, California, United States - elongated nodules | ecosystem: Host-associated > Plants > Roots > Nodule | place: USA...
GTCTTAAAGGCTAGGTACGGTGAGGAGGGGGCGGTTGAAGGAAGGGGGGAGGAATAGCTAATCGTGGTGTAGTGCTGGGGATGGGGAGTTGGTTTGATGACAATTTGCGTAGGGTGGTTGGAGGAGGAAGTAGCACATACTTTTGGACAGATAGCTGGGTGGGGGGGCGCTCCTTTACGGGTGCAATTTCCTCGCCTTTTTGATATGGCTGAAAACAAATGGGTGACGGTGCAGGAGATGGAGAGGAGAGGATGGGAGGATGGAGGTTGTGCCTGGATGTGGAGGAGGCAACTTTTAGCTTGGGAGGAGGAGACGGTTACAGAGTGTTCGATTGTGCTGCATAATATTGTTTTGCAGGAGCATATTCATGACAGGTGGCGGTGGAACCTTGATCCTGTTAACAGTTATTCCGTCAGGGGGACTTACCAGTACCTTACGACGGTGGATGCCTCTCTGGGGCGTGGTTTGTTCGATGCGGTGTGGTAGAAGCAAGTTCTGTCAAAGGTTTCAGTGTTTGCTTGGAGACTTCTTCGAAATAGACTTCCAACAACCGAAGACAATCTTGTTCGTCGGCAAGTCCTTCATCACGATGACTGGTCTTGTGTTGGGGGTTGCGGTTCCTTCGAGATGACGTTTCATCTTCTTTTCGATTTTGACATCTTTAGCAACGTGTGACATCTCCTATATCGGTGGCTCGACATCTCTTTCATACCACCAGATACAACACGCGATCACCTTCATCAGCTTGGTCATATGGCGGGGTTACCGCGATTTACACATTCTTTCCTGAAAATAATCTGGTTAGCTTGTGTCTGGGTTATTTGAAAGGAAAGGAACAACATGATTTTAAGCAGCAGACTTTGGATCCGAAACAACTAGCGGACAAGGTCAAGTTTATGTCTTTTTTATGGCTAAAAGCCAATATGCACACTTTTGCTTTCACTTATCATGACGGGTGGCGGCACCCTTTCCATTGTATGAGTGTTATGGTGTAATCTTCTTTTTTTGTTATTACTTCGTCGTGTTTATTATGACAACATACACTTAACTTTGTATTCTGCTGAGTGGTTCTCTTTTGCACATCTTGTGCGAGATGAACCACTCTTAGTGTTTCAATATATATTTCATTTTGTCTTTGTTAAAAAAAAAAGTTTAAATATTTGAAAGTTTATATGTTTGGTAAAAAATATATGGTGAGTGAGAACACAAATATTTTTACAATACATTCAAGCACAAATGTTTATTAAATTGAAGAATTTATGATTTTATGATATAAGTTCTTAGAAGTGTGTTTATAAAATAAGTTTTATTTTTTTACAAAAATATTGAATAAATACGTAGTCAAACTATTTATCCAAACATATCTTCATAGTGAAATTCAAATGCTAGACAACAATGCTCCAAGGTTTCCTCAAAATCAATGCTACAAGGTTTGTTAGCACATAAATTAATGAGCAAATATAATTTTCTTTCGTAGTGATATTAATTGTTCATCATTGATTTCATCCAATAATAAAATGTAAATATATAGTATAATTTATCAGTACAATTTTAATAAGTGTCACCCATCTTTACAGGTTCAAATGTTAGATGGAGGGATCATGATATAGATTATGCTTATGCATACCCAATAATCATTCTCATAGTAGTCCCATTGAATTGATTTGACGAATTAAATTAAGTCCAAAACCAAAGGTGAAGTCTTAATATGCAACAATAACATAAGTTAATCATACTCCCTCCGTTTCTAAATATAAAAAAATTCACTTTTTAGATTCATTCATTTAATAATGAATGTGGTTCATAATATGGACCACATATATCATTAAATAAATGAATCTAAAAACTCAATTTTGCTTATATTTAAAAACGGAGGAGTATATCCTGTCTAAGGGATTATATATATGAAAGTGGGTAGGATTCTCTCTATGCTTTTTGATTGGCCTAGAATCTTATAATGTACAGTATAGTGGGGTTTATATGTTACATTGCATTGAAAAAGAATAGAGAAAAGCTGCTGTATCAAATCTCAATATCATTAGGTAATTATTATGCATTTGTATCTGAAAGATTTCATCTTCTTTTTTATGGGATTGGGAATAAACCAGAATATCTAACAATAAAAGACAAGTATTCTCTATAAGATTTTTGAGATCAGTGGGTTGATAATATAAAATTGAAATTGTAGGCATGAATCCAATAAATGGAAGGCATAGTTTGACCCAATTTCAATACTAACAAACCAAAAAGCATCCGCGTGTTTCATTTATTTAACATCAAGTTAAATAGGTATCTCGTTATATATAATGAAAAAATTAGATGGTTATAGAAAATGGTGGTTATAAAAAAAGAAAATGGTGGTTTTAAAAACACCCTCTCAACTTTTTTTGCCCACCTCATCTAATAAGTTATAGTAAAATATGAGTTTTGTTGAAATATATTATTTATACACAGTTATTAATAAAACTCATTTACACTATTTTTTTAGGTGTTAAATTGGAGAGGCTGAATACTTCTTAAATACTATCATTAAAAATTATAAAATGACTCATGTGTTTTTTCTTTAAAGAAGTTAAACTAAATTGAGATCTTAAGATGAGTACCTGACCAACTCAAGTGGGTTAAAATGAATGATGAGTATGTATATGAATAAACAATAATCAAAGGAACAGTAGAAAGACATGAATGTGCAATCAGAATCATATAGTTTCCACATATGGTTATGCATAATAACATAGAAATCTCTACTTCAAGAAAGGTTATGGCTTATAGTTTACCCTTCACCCTAGTTTTTCCATCAGTAAGCCTAATCCATGAAACATATATAATAATTGAAACTATAATAGCAAATCTAAAGCATAATATTAATATATAGGAAAAATTACATTTTTAGTCCCTTAACTTAATTTCAGATAACAATTTGATCCTTTATCTTTTTTTCATTTCAATTTGGTCCTTTTTGTCCATTTTCATATGAATTTTTAAGCTTAAAATTCATGATTTTATTTTCTTATGGTCTTTGAGTCTTCAAATCTATGATCCTCGTTTATGTTTGCACAAGAATTTAAGATTTGAAGCTTGAAAATGTATATGAAAATGGACAAGAAGGACCAAATTGGAATGAAAAAAAAGATAAAGGACCAAACTGTTACCTGAAATTAAATTAAGGGACTAAAAGTGTAATTTTTTCTAATATATATATATATGTCACACCACAGAACAGGAAAAGGAGAAAACATTTATGTTGGAAGATTATTTTTTCTTTTTTATATCAATATTCTGGATGATGGACATCAACCAGGTGTAATTCACTATAATATATTTTTGGCTCTTAGGGTAGGGGGAATATGAATCTTTAGACTCCACATTACTCAAACCAGTACAAACAAGAAATTCGCCTTAAACATATCTGAAATGCTTTTGTTAAGAAACAAAATCTGATTAAATTAATAAATCTTGATTTAAGGATAAAAATTTATTGTAGGTGTGGGACTAGCCATCTATTTCATTGTGTATAGATTCTAAGATGTAGGTTGTAGTTAGCAATGGGAATAGGTTAGGCCGAGTTAGACTTTGTAAAGCCTACGTATAGTCCGTAAAAAATTTCTGAGGCCTAAGTTTGGCTAGCGGCCTGTCATAGACTAATTTTTTAGGCAAGAGCCTGGCTTGTTGAAAGCCTATATGACCTGCTAGTCTGTTTAAAAATCTATTTCATATAAACATCTTTAAATAAGTAATGTGTTCTAAGTTTCAATCAACTAACAAACTAATAAATCAATGAAATTAAACTCATTTTTTATATTTAACAAGAATTTATAGAGAATTTGATTATATACTATATATCAAATTTCAATTCTAGTTTACAATAATACATTTAAATATGCAAAAATTCAAAGTATGCTAATAAACCTAAATTACTAAAAAGGTTAACAAATTTATAATTTAATTCAAAGTGCAAAATATAATATAATAATATTAATAATAAACAATATTATTCATATTTACTTAAGTAGACCGACCTAATAGGCCCATAAGGCTTTTTATATGGCCTATGACCTGACCTTTTTAGCTAAATAGACTTTTAAAAAAGCCTAAGCCTACTCTACTTAGAAAAAAAGTCTGGCCTAGCCTGACCTGTCGTAGGCTAGGCCATAGGCCCCTGTAGGCCGACTTGGCCTATTGCCATCCCTAGTTGTAGTAGCTCAGGTCTTCAACAAAAATGAATTCTCTTTATTGAAAAAAATTGAAAAAATAATAAATAATATGAAAATTTTGACCATTAATCTCCATGTTATTGTTCCCAAGTCTTTTTTTTCACTATGGAGAGAATCTTGTTTTTAGAATGAGAAATGTTAATGATTAGTTGTTAGATTAATTTCTCATTCATTTGAGTTTTAAACTAGAACCCGAACAAAGCATTCAATATAGTTCTTTAAATTTAATATTTGCACTGACATCATTATATGCAATTTATGTGGCTAGAAATTCATCTTTAAATATGAATAAATGGAGTGTTTGAAGTTTGAATCGTTACTCCTTTATATTACAATGCATTATCTTCAGTTAAGCTAGTTCACAAAAACGATTATGCGCTTTATATATAGTTCAAATGATAATAATGAAATCTCGTATTTGTACCGACACCATCTTTTCTGTTGATGTTGATAACAATAAAAAAAGTTGAAAATTTTGTATCAAAATAAATTAGAGCCATAAAACCTTTGATAGAAGATAGTAACAATTTCATTTCCCACCCCAAGAAAAAAAAAGCAATATAAGAGATTAGATAAATCAAACTAGATTGACACTCACATATTGCACCGGTGATTTTTTTTTCTTATTTTTTAGGGGTATTTATTTGTTTTTTTTATTTATTATATTACAAAGTATAGTATTATTATATCAATATATTTTTTTGGTGATATTATTATATCAAATATGATAACAGTATAGTAGTTGCTACTGTGATATCAAAAGCCCTTAAACTTTATATAAGCTTTGCATATATGTTTGACCATCTACACTTTAGATTGAAGGTATGTGACTGATACATACTAGTGTCTCACATGTGTAGTTACATTCAATCACTTTTATTTTCTCAAATTATTATTGTTGATGTCTATGTTTCTGTGTCGTATTCACGTATATGCTGGTGCTATATAGCACATATTCATTTATTCATGTAGTTTAGCCCAAAACCAAGAGGAAACAAAGGTTCACATGCAGCAACTCCATCACTTGGTTGATCAAGCTGTTCAACGCTTCGAAACCAAGTGACTGGGAGCTGACCTTTGAAGTCATGGCTACCAAAGATTACATCTGTGATTCCATCTCCTTCACTACCCGGCAACCAAGCAGCAACAAGAGCATCTATCTTTGCCAAAAGCCGTGGCTCTAAAACTAACGGTCTACCAGATATCAGAATAACCAATGTTGGAAATTTGTCGGCAACTAAGCTTATAATATCAGTTCCACGGAAAGGGATTGTGAGCTCTGAATTGTCGCCCAATGACTCGGCATAAGGAGCTTCACCAACGACTACAATTGCAAATGAGAACTCATTACGTTCTATGGTGTCCTGTGATGGATATTTCTCGTAAATAACCTGTGTTTCAGCTCCGACGGCTGCTTTAACAGCATCCAAGATTGTTGAACCTAAAATGGTAAGGTATACAAGTTAATGTGGTACTATGACAACCAAGTTTAACAAGGGAGAAAAAAATACAGAATAGTGTGAAGCAGGAAAGATATAGTATTAACATTTCACCATAAATGTGTTTTGGTATGTAAAAGGTAGTTCAAAATAATTAATATTATTTTTTTATGTAAAATGTAGTACAAAATTTTAACCAAACACAAAAGCATAAAAGCTACATTTTATCACTTTTGGTCAAACCAAGGTTTCTGAACAAAATCTATTTTGCCTTGCAATAAATAAACATATGTATTTCCAAACACACTGAAATTAATCTTCATATTCTCTATAAATATCATAGCTTACCAATTGTGATCCTCCCACTAGCACCATACCAAGTTTTAGTCCAACCTCCACATTGAAATCCAAGATTATCAGCATGAGTTCCGGTAACAAGAATTCTTTTAGCATTCTTGTTCAATGGAAGAAAAGGTTCATTAATATCTTTTCCATTTTTCAACAAAACCAACGACTTTCGAACTGCTTCACGTGCAAGATCTCTATGTGGCTGCAAAAGAAGTATTAATATGGTAATACAAAGTTTCAATTTTTTAACACGTTATGGCACATGCAAACAATTAATCGGGGAACATAGAATATTAAAACGTTATAATTTGACTTACCTTGCAACCAACTGTATCTAGCAAAGATCTGTCACTTAATGGAAATTCAAATAGACCAGCAGCAAACTTTACTCTCAAAATTCGCTCAACAGCATCATCGATTCTGCTCATTGGCACTTCACCGGATTCAATTAAAGAGGTCAATTCTTCGATGAATAGTTTGTATCTGACAGCCACCATCACCTGCGTAAATATTATTGAATTGGTGAAAACATAGTAAGAAAATACACTATGATGAAAGATAATTGGAACTGAAGATATGTACCATGTCAATTCCAGCATTGACGGCAGAGGAGATGCAGTACCGATAATCTGACCCGTGAGGTTTACAAAGTCGGTCGAGCCCCTCCCAGTCAGAAATCACAAAACCCTACAGAAGCAATTGTCAATAATATGCACAAAAAAGACAAAATTTGGTACATACTTTGAAAGCATATTGATGCAAAAGCAACTTGAAGAGTTAGCCAGTGATAGATAATCAGTCATTTTACCTTAAAACCTAGCTTTTCTTTCAAGATTTCGGTTAAAAGAAAATGGTCGGCATGCAGTTTGCGCCCATTCCAGCTAGTATAGGACGCCATAATGGTTGAAACTCCCTGGGAAATGCAGTCAAAATACGGTGCCATATGTATTCTCTCTAAGTCTTCATAAGACAATATAGTATCTCCTTCATTCACACCCTTATGAGTACCTCCATCACCAACAAAATGCTTGGCACATGCAATAACATTTTCCCTGAAGTACAACTTAAACATAAGGTATAAATATTGATAAAAGATATCAACTGTTTTTGGAACAGAAATAGTTAATTTTTCAATATTTTAAACTAAAATCTTTTGTTAAATTTTATATGAATGTTTTTTGCCTACCTTCCAGCCACAAAAGGGTATCCATGTTTATGTCCTTGTGGCGGCTGACCTTGCAAACCAGAAACGATGGAAGTCATCTTTCGGACTATTTCAGTGTCTTCACTGTAACACTCATAGCATCTTCCCCACCTAGGATCTTTGCAGACCTGTATATTTAACCAAATAAATCACTTTCCTTTATTGTCTAGATAGGAATATTTAAATAAGAAAAATTAAAGAAATAAAAAAATTCAACCAAGTCCTTGTTTTAACTCGTGTCAGAACTGACATATGTAGCATAGCATATGTAGCTAGCTGACATAATTCATTCATGCATTCAATGACTAATTGATTGTAATGCCTTACCGCGACACAAGGCGCAAAGTTATAGTGAATTCCACTTGCTTTAACTTCAAGCGCTGTTGCAGCTCCTATTCTTCTAACTAAATCAGCATCTCTATAGAAACATTCCATCCAAGAAAGTCAAAAACTGGTACCAAATTATAGCAGCATTATCATCTCATTAGATTTGCATAACGGAAAAGCTGGATACTAACCTAGTAGCTCCAAGGCCAACATTGTGCGGAAATATAGTAGCACCATAGACACTATTATTACCATGAACTGCATCAATTCCATAGATGAGAGGTATCCCAAGTCTAGATTCTAGAGCTGATTTTTGATAGCCATCTACCATATTAGCCCAATCTGATGACGGTGCATTCTCAAATGGGGCACTGCCTCCGGAACTTAGTATGCTTCCTATAAAATGCAGATATAATCAAAATTCAAACAAAGTCCAACCCAAAGCAACACAAAAAAAACAAAACCCTCAATTTAGTCGCTCAAATTACATTTTTCGTTCTACTTAGTCCCTAAAGTATATGAAAATTATAAGTAGATCCTTAAAATATATGAATTTATTCCACTAGTACCGGATAAAGTGATACTTGTGAAGGTTACTAGGTGTGTGTTTGGTTCTCTAGTGACATAAATTGATTTTGTAAAATTGGTTCCGGATAAAAGTGAGTTGAATGTAAAGTGATTTATGTTTAGATGTGTTTATGTAAAAGTGGATTTAACAATAAGTTGAAGGTTAAAATCAATTGCAAAAGCCAAAAACTACAAATTATAGTTTCAAGTAGAACCAATTCTCCTTTAAATCATCCAAACATGATAAATCAATTCTACAACCTCTAGAATCAATTTTGACCCCTCGATAATTGAAACCAAACATACACTAAAATGAAGTTTGTTTGAATGAACAACTTAATTAAGCACTTATCATACGGTGCTTATGTATAACTTATTCCTGTACCAAAACATACAATAAAGTCAAATTGTTTTCATATAAGCTATATTCGAGAGCTTATATAAATAAGCTAAAAACAACTCATGGACATGTTTTCATAAGCTCTAGTGAACAGTCTCACAAATTCTTATGTCAATGAAAAAGTTCAAATCAATCAATCCAATTCATGAACATGTCCTAACGTGTTCCATAAGCTCTTCTAAACGGTCTGCATACCTCAGTAGATAAGTTCGAATAAATAAACCAATCCAAACAAACTTCCACATTCAAACATTAAAATCAAAGTTCATATTTTTATAACAGACTCAATTAAGATCATTCAAATTAATTTCATCTTAAAAAAAAAGATTGACTATAATGATGGCATGTCAAACACAAATTACACAGAGAAATGATCAAAGTTTTGAGTTCTAAGTCAAACTCCCAAATGGGGTTACTACCAATGGAGAGGTCTTTGATGACAGAAGGGGTAGCAACAGTGCGTTCAATTTGGATCATTTGACCAATCTTCTCGTTGAGAGTCATGCGTGAAAGAAGGTCCTTGATACGAGCTTCAATGGGTTCGTTGGGATTCTTGTACAAGTAATCCATGGCTTCTTTGGACTTGGGAGTTCTTTGGTTGGAGAAGTTAAGGAAGTTAAAGAAGGACATCTATAGATAAAGTCCGCGACAACAACTGCGGTTGTTTTGTGTTTCATGTAAAAAAGGTAAGACAAACATGTTACAATAATTTCATCACTAAATCGCAACACAATTTTTTATTTTTTAGTAAATACCCAAATTTATCTTTAAATTTACAAGGATCAGCCAAATTCGTCAATCAATTTGATGAAATATCTAATTTGTCTTTGAATTAAACAGACGCTCATCAAATTCATCTTCTCGTCCAATATCTCCGTTAGTGATGTTGAGTTGTCGTCTTGCATGTTGTATTGAGTTGTACACATGTCATCTAGGAAGCCACGTGTACAAGAACTAATTTGATGAAAACACAACAAATTTCAGTTTTAACTTTTCACTTTCAATTTTTGTTGTTTTTCCAATTTTACCCCTCTTTTACCCATTCCTTCCATCCTCACATTTCACTCGGTCTCTCTCTCAAACGAATTCCTTCATCTTCTTCAAACCTATTAAAAACATCAATTCACCTAAAAATAAATGTAAATCTAAAAGAATTCAGAGAAACAGAATATTGAAAATCTTCACAAACAACAGTTCAAATTCATCCCCCAATTATGCGAAATATCAAATTAGTCCCTGAATTTGTCAGACGTCCATCAAAATGGTCCCTCCGTCCAAATGCTCTGTTACTGCTTCTGATATGTCATCTTGCATGTTGTGTTGTTTTGTACATGTGTCACCAAGGAAGCCACGTGTACAAGGACCAATTTGATGGAAATGAAAAAAAATTTAGTTTTAACTTTTCAACTTTTTTTGTTTTTCCAATTTTACCCCTCTATTACCCATACCTTCCATCCTCACATTTCACTCAGACACATCAAACACGTCCTTGACCTTTCTCCTTCCCGCTAAAACCTTCACCATCTTCACCTCTCCAAAATCATCACCATCTTCGGTGATCAACGTTGGATTTTTGAAGGAAGAATTTGTCTATGGTTAAGGTAATGCTGGATTGATACTGAGCCAGAAGAAGAAAATGCTGAAAATGTTGTTGCTGAAAATGCTGGAAATGTTGTGCGAGGAAATGCAGAAAATATTGAAAATGTTGTGCCTAAAATGCAGAAAGTGTTGGAAATGTTGTTGCAAATGCTCCAAACACTGACAATAATGTTGCAAATGAAGTTGTGTTTGGACATGTATGACTCTTAAATTTTAAGGATCGGTTTGCTAGTAAGTGTAATAATTTAAGGACTGATTTGATTGAAAATATAATTGCAGGATGTTATTACAAGGGGGTATGACATAAGATGACAAATTATTTCAAATGAGAGGCCTAAGGAATTACCAGTGAGGGGCTCAATTAGGGTTCCAATTTATATATTTGGGGAAGAAATAGCCGTTGTGGAAGAAAGAACAAAACATTTTCTGCAAATCAATCAATTTAGTCCTTGGAAAGTTTGGTCACTATCGGCCAAATTAGTCCTTGCTTGTGTGGCATCTGACATGGAGACCCATGTGAGAGGTTAACGACCATGTTAGCACCGTTAACACCCAAATTGGACGGAGGGACTAAATTGATTAACATATGCCAAATTCAGAGACTAACTTGATATTTCACATAATTGAGGGACGTTTGACTGATCCTTGCAAATTAAAGGACGAAGTTGATGATTCACTCGACCAAATTCAAATCAAACCCAGAAATTGGAGTTTATTCACACGGCAAATCCAACAATGGGAAGAAATGCATTTTTCAATCCAAATGAAACATAAGAAGAATTGTATTGTTTCAAAAGATCAATCGAAATGTTCCAACTTCAAATCAAACCCAACAACTGAAATATGTATTTTTCGTTTGAATTTATCTTCAAAATTAAATTTTGAGAGTAAGACAAAATGAAATTAAATTATGCCAAAAAAATATTAATTTAGTTTTAGAGTTAAATATGTATTTGTTCTCTATAGATATTCAAAATTTTTGTTGTAATCCCTTAAAATTTTCCGTTCGCCATTTGAGCCCCTCGAAGTTTTACACCATCATTTTTTGTCTTTACTTTTAAGGTAACTTGTGTGTATCATTTAAAATTGAGTCCAAAATAAAATACCATTTTAACATTTTGAGTATCAATTTAATTTTTTTTTAAGAAATCAAAATGAAATATATAAAAACCAACATACTATCCCTCCAGCACAAAGTGTGCTAAAGAGGATAGCCAATAATTACAACATTGTTTCAATGAAAATAATAACGATTAACCATTACCCAAACATAAAAATGGGTTCTAACACTAATCATAAAATTTATAATGGAAAGCAACAAATTGAGCTTTAAAACCAATTTAAAATATGTAACTTAGCCAAGTTATATTATCATGTTATTACTATCCACAAGATGTAACTTAGACAAAAATCCATAATATCTCGAGGGAAGAGTGAATATGTTTGTTTGTCCTTGAATTTTGACCAATCAATCAATTTCATCTTCAGGTTAATCGAAATAGCTAAAATGTCCCTGAATTTATAAGATTCAATCATATTAGTTTCTCTATCAAGTTTCGCCGTTAACAATGTTGACGTGTGCTATTAGCATGTGACTTAGAGTTCCAAGTTAACTTCTATGTATAAACAGACAAATTTGGGAAAATTACTCTTTAAAAAAAACCATGGGAAAATTACACTAACCTCCCTTAAGGTCTTCTTAAATAACACTAATCTCGCTTTTTTTTTTTTTTTATCAAATTGACAAACACTTCCCTTATAATATAACACGGTTTAAAATCTCTTAATTCTATTTTTTTTTTTTAGCAATTAACTTCTTCATACGAGAATGAACTCACTTAATTTCTGAACATTTTTTCTTTTCATTTTTCACTTAGGTGATTTTTCTCAACTTATTGTTTCTCAATCAAGGTGGTTTAATTTTTAAACTCTGATTGAATAAAACGGATATATTAAAGTTTAAAATAAATATTGCACACCAAAAAAATTATCATTGATACAAATTTTAAAATAAGTGTCATACACTAGAGAAGTTGTTTAGTGTAAACAAAAGTTACTATACACATAACAAGTTAACGTTGAGTTATATTTTAAAATGATTATTATGCACGAGACAAGTCGTAGCTGATACTAATATTTATTGAATTAATATTTATTTGGCTTAGTTACACTTTTGATCCTCGCATTTTGACCAGCTTACGAAAATGGTCCTGCCTCTTTCAAATCGAACAAAACTGTTCCTAAACTATCATGTTTTTATACAGTTTTAGTCCTACCCCACATTTTCTCCTCAAAAAACGCTGATGTATCAGATTTTCAGATGAGGTGTCCAAAAACATGCTTATGTGGCAAATCATATATGAAAAACCAATTATTTTATTATTCAAAAAACATTTAAATAAATTAAATAGTAAAAAACAATTAAAATCATCTCTTTCTTATTTCTTCTTTCTTCTCACGTAGGTGCTTCCTCCATCATCATCATCATCATTCCATTTCTCTTCAACATCATCAAGTGTCAAAAGAATGAGATGCATTCCTTGACACTTCAATACCTTCATCTAAACCAAACTAACAAGAATTTAATCTTTTGAAAGGAACAATAGAACTTTCGGGTGAATGCTTGGGAACTGTCGTTTAACAAATTTGAATTATCCCATTTTAGAGGTAAGACAATTGTTGTAGTTGGAAGGTGCATTCTCTATCTAATCACGATCTTCTGGCGGAATCAAACTATTTAGAATATCTTCAGTTGATCTCAGAATCGTTACACGCATTTCGATCCACTAGAAAATGTTGTGCTCCCAATACCTGGTTCTCACGTCATCGTTGTTCGTTAATTCCATCCATCTGAATGATATTCTCCCATCGTTGAGCGTTGAACGTTTATACCGAACGTATTCCACCCTTCTTATGTCTCCGGGGTTGACTCCTTGGTTGAATTCATTCAGTTGATCATTGATACCTCTTAACGTGACACCAAGGTACTGAACCTTCAACCTATGAGGTTCTCCACTGTTGAATTATGCTTGAAGGTCGAACATATCAGTCATTGCTTCAAATCTACACAATAAGAAATTAAAAACAATCAATGAAAAACTCATTCAAATATTTCATCAAACACTTGGGGTGCAAATTATACATAAACCCTAAAACTCATAACTATAACATAAACATCATGCAAACATTTTAACAAAACTAGACTCTAACCCGTGCGATGCACGGATTTATTAGAGTTTCATGTATAGGTATCAAATTGATTATATTATTAGAAATATTTAATGAAATACAATAGTGTTTTAAAAAACTAAATCGATTCATTAACTAACTATATGATGTATATATTCCATACAAAAAAAATAAAGAATATGAAATCAGACATATATATTCCCTAACTTGAAATGAGACATATATATATTGCTTATAGAAATGATATAAGTGGCTATCTTAAAATTATGTAGACAATTTGTCAAA
>Ga0315914_1008572_pt1 | contig 13567 bp, 5 predicted proteins | sample MpolenodulesMG_FD_203920 | JGI IMG/M metagenome (GOLD analysis project Ga0315914, IMG submission 203920) | Medicago polymorpha root nodule microbial communities from Los Angeles, California, United States - elongated nodules | ecosystem: Host-associated > Plants > Roots > Nodule | place: USA...
TAGAAGAACATCATCGTACTCTCTCCCTCCCTCCCTCCCCCGCTCTCTCTCTCTCTCTCCCCGTCTCTTCGCACCCCAAGTGTGAAAAATAGTGTTGAAAAAGCAATGTTTAGAGCACTACACGCCAGGAGCCTAGCCTCACGTGCGGCGCACTTGCCCATCTGTGAAAAAACAATATTTTGTTGTTTTCTAACTGGTGGTTTGGGGAAAAGGCCCAGTTTTTCAGCCCAAATCCACTGGAAAATCAACCTATAAATGCAACTCTTCTCATTCACAAATGATCATTCAGAATGAAGCAGCTTAAGAGGAATGCAAGCACTAGGAGCATCAAGGGAGTAGTCTCTCCTTAACCTTTGTCTATCTAGGATATGTTTTATTTCTTTTGTAATTTGCACTTGCCAAATTTAATCATCGAGTTTTTGGAGTAATTGCTGAGGATTGTTTGTTGACTTTTTCGACAAGGCAATTCACTTTACTTATTATAACTATAGTAGTTAGTTTTATTTTATGTTGTTACTAACCGAAAAATCAATTTTCCCTTCATTTTATTTGACGGGCTTATGTCTGGGTTCTCTGAAAGGAAATGAACAGTTGTCTTTGAGAAAAAGAAAATGTCATCACAACAACTTTTTGACAAAGTGAAATTCTTCTCTTTCAGATGGTTGGAAATGGAAAAAAACGTTACTTTTTTATTTTCATCACTAATGGATAATCCCCTTCGGTGCTTTAATCATGTTAACTAGCTAGTGTTTTGTTTCGTGTTTAAATATTTTCATTAAAATATTTTCTTTCGTGTTTAAATAATGTGTTTAAACTCATTAATTATTCTGTCTTTTATGCATGAATCTCCTGAGCGAGACTTTTCCTGTTAGATGGTGTGTGCTTGGTGAAGAATAGTAAGCTCGGGTGATGTAATATCTTTTCAGCATAGTCTAGTTTTCCTCTAGTAAAAACGTGCACTTGGTGAATAAATACGGGTTTCGCTAACACGTGCGTTTTGAAGATATTGGTTAAGAAATTCATTAATAAAAAATTTATCTTAAAAATACAAGTTTTTATTATAAAGTTCATTACAAATTTTTACTTTTGTTTTAACAATAATCATACAACTTTTATTACAAAGTTATTTATTTTAATATTTTAACCAATGTTTTAAAAACACTCATCGGCATCCCTCGATAAGTAATAGGTTTAACATAATTTCAGCCTAATGTCACAATCAATTAAACGAAAGTAAGTGAATACTGAGTTTAGTTGGGACCAACCTGAGTTTCTTCCCCGACATGCATATTCATTTATTTTTTGAAAGGAATTTTTTATGCATACAAATTATAAGTAGTAATTTATTTAAGGAAAATGATAAATCCCATTTTCTTTTTAAATATCATTTTATAATAGTACACTTTATTTCTATTATATCATTTAATCATCAATTTTTTTTTTTGCATATACTACCTCTTTTCAATAATTTTGATGTGTCATTTTCTTTCTTCGTTTTTTCAAGTCTACCCTTCTCACCATCTCTATTGCGCTGCACTATTATTATGATCATCATCACCAAATACCGATCCATAAAATAAATCATATAAAGCAATTTTGTAACATAGATTTAAATTAGCATTACAGAAAAAGTCTCTTTGATTTTATTTTCATGGTAAAAAAATATTACTGTTAAAATTTTACTACCTACTAGGTGAGTGAGATAACACACCTCATCTTTCTCACCACTACTTTGCCATAACCAAATTATTACCACCAAAGTACCAAACCCATCACAAATCACTACTCTGCACTGTAAAAACACGCACTCACCCTCTTCACTCCAATTACAAAAATAAAAAAATTTAACAGCAAAATTTATTTGTTGATTATGGATAAAGAATATAACAAAAATTATGAGATTTTTTTTGGGTACAAATTGAAATTTCTTAATCTGAATGAAATAAACAAAACAAACTAACACTAATTAGGATATTGATTCAACACTAGCTAGGTAGTAGTGAGATAACACAATCTTTTTCTTTCCTTTGACTTTACCAATATTCCATTACTAATTATGAACCAACTTGGAGAACGTCATTACCAATTGAATACCACCAAAAGGTACCAGCACGTCATGCCACTACTCTTCGCTACGCTTCTTCACTCCAATTGCAAACTTTAGTTTTCTCATATACACACAATAACCAATTTGTTTTTTTAGGGGGATAGCCATATTGTTTTATTCCGATTAATTAACTTTTCTATTATTACTAGACTCTAACCCGTGGGATGCACGGGTATCGCACGGGTTTTGAAAAATATAAATATCATATTGATTATACATTCAATACTATGCTATGAAACGACTGCAAAAAAGATAAAAAAAAAATGCAAAATATACATCAATTTAAGCTATTAACTTTGTTTTCTTACCAAATAATATTACCAGTTGTGTTCCTGAATTTCTTCTTTGTTAATAATGAAAAGAAATTGCAATCAGAAAAGGAACCGCTAGGGCATTTGTGACTTTAAAAAAATGTTTTAGTACGGTATATCAATTTTGGAAGCAACAATATATCAATCAAAATGGAAGTAGCTTAGTGGTGAAAATTGTAAAGTGTAGTCATATGGTACCTGGTTCAATTCCTTGCAAAACCTTTTTTTCATAAAATTTATTCATACCCGCCAAAAAGGGCGGGATTAGGGTTAGGTTCCGCTAGGGCATTTGTGACTTTAAAAAAAATATTTTAGTACGGTATATCAATTTTGGAAGCAACAATATATCAATCAAAATGGAAGTGGCTTAGTGGTGAAAATTGTAAAGTGTAGTCATATGGTACCCAGTTCGATTCCTTGCAAAACCTTTAGGGTTAGGCTCAGCACTTTAAGCCTTTTATGACAGTACTAACTTTTTTTTTATAAAAAATAAACGACATTCTTTCCCAGTGCATTTCCACAAGTATAGAAGTGAAATTCCTTAGGAAAATCCTCAAGAATTCCTGCGGAAGATTTTCCGTTGGAAATTCCGCATGAAAAACGTTAGTTTCTAACACATCTCCACAAGTATAGAAGTGAAAGAAGCAAAAAGTGTTGCATCTAAAAACTCAAAGGCTAGTGGTTTCTTCTGAAAGTCTTTTAACGAGCTGGAATTGAAATTGGTGCCTTAATTGATGAATATGTGAAGGCATATATCAACAAATTAATTAAGGAAATAGAACCATAAATATAAGAAAATTAGTATTTTTGTACCAACCGCAGTCATTTGCAAATAGGCTAGCCTAAATTATGATGACCTGATATAATTTCCCAATGAACGGTTGCTAGTGCAGCAGCAGAAACAATGCTGAATTTATTAATGTTAAACAGTCACGGTCTAGTATATGTTAAACAGTGTTGCAAGCAACCTTGACTAACCCTAATCCCGTCATTTTTGGCGGGTCTAAATATTTTTTTTGAGAAAAAAGGTTTTCTAAGGATTCGAACCAGATACCATATGGCTACACTTTACATCTTTCACCACTAAGCCACTTCCATTTTGATTGAAATATTGTTGGTTCCAAAATTGATATACCGTACTAAAATATTTTTTTTAAAGCCACAAATGCCCTAACAGTTTCATTTCTGATAGCAATTTCTTTTCAATATTAACGGTTCCTTTATTGATGGTCATTCTTTTTCATTATTATTATTATTATTATTATTATTATTGTTATTGTTATTGTTATTATTTTTATTTTCATTTTCATTTTTATAAATTTAATAGGTCTTGCGGTTAGGATTAGTTTTTTGGTGTAAGCTTACTACAGTTACGATATTTAAAATTGTTGATAATTTGACTGATTTAGATGATAATTTTATCACTAGAAACTTAACTTCTTAGTGTAATTTTGTTGGCCTCTTCGTTTCTCGTATACTCCCTCCGGTCCTTAATATAAGAGAAGATTCTTTTTTTAGGTTCATTGAATAAATGATGTATTTAGTCTATATTGTAGTCCACATACATTAATTATTCAATGAATCTAAAAAAAGATTCTTCCCTTATATTTTGGACCGGAGAGAGTATTATATTACTTGAAGTTATTTATTTTGACTTTTTATTTGCAAAAATCACTACTTGATTATAACATTACTTTACTTTCTCCCTTAGACTTTTCAAACATGTTTTCTATTTTTAATTTGTTTATTTTAGTTGTTCTTTTAATATGAATGTAATCGAAGATAAAGGTTGAGAAAGAAGAACTTCGGAACACAACCTAGTAATATTATTTGGTAAGAAAATAAATTTAATAGCTTAAATTGGTCTAATTTTTGCATTTTTTTTTTGTTTTTTGCAATCATTTTATAGCATAGTATTAAATGCATAATCAATATGATATTTATATATGAAACTTTACAAAATTCGTGCATCGTACGGGTTAGAGTCCAGTTAGATGTAAATGAGACAACGGGTAAAACTACCATAATAGGATATGTAAAAACCTAGAATTAAAAATAATGGAGGAAAAATTGAGGTAGGTAGTGAGGCGCATGCTAATTCTACAAAAGGATCATTCCAAAATAGTACTTTATCCAATGTTGTGACTCAACATAAAGAAGCTAAGAGGCCATTCTGATGGCATTTGTGTTCTATCAAATAGAACTAATCTTGTTTTAATTCTCATTAGTGAATGTCTCAATTCATCACCATCAGTTTAAGTAATGTGCTTCCAAAGTGCTAGTCAAACGTATTAGACCTTTCTTGGATGATTCTATTGGCCCTCTTTAAAGTTCTTTCATTCCTAACATAGGCAACGTCATTATTGCACAAGAGATTGTTCATCACATGCACAAGAAGAAAGGTAAAAGAAAAAAGGGAGTTTTATTATTCAAGGTGGACTTTGAGAAGTCTTATAATAAGGTGGATTCCGACTTCATGAGATTAACGTTTTTTGAATTTGGTTTTCTTTCTCCCACTATCAATTTGATCATGATTTGCATCACCACTTTTTCTCTTTCTCTTATGTAGAATGGTGAAAATCTAGATAGTTTCAAAACCGATAGGGGTTTAAGGCAAGGTGATCCACTCTCACATTATTTATTTGTTCTCTACATGGAAAACTTATCTCTTATGATGCAACATGTAAATAACAATATTTAAAAGCCGGTCAAGATTTCTTAAAGATGTCCTAGTTTCTCTCATCTATTGTTTGTTGATGATTGCCTTCTATTTACTAAAGCCAAAAGTTCCCAGGTTAGATTAGTCCGGGATGTGTTGCAAAAATGTCAGGTTTAAAGATTAATATTCTGAAGTCTAAGTTTATGACATTCACAAATGTGTCTCGACCTAAGAAACACAAATTTGAGACATTTATATGTAGTATAATCATACTTCATATCTTGGTAAGTACCCTGGATTTCCTATGTTGTCTGGTAGAATTAAAAATTTCAATTTCCATTACATTTTAGACAAGATAAATGGTAGGTTGGTGGGTTGTACAATGAACATTATGGGTAGATCAAGACGTGTCACCTTAGCAAAAAGTGTGATGAAGATTTAGCTTCCATGTGATATTTGTGATAATATTAATGCTAGTTTTTTTTTTTTAAGGCTTAAAGAGAATTAAATTAAAACACATAAAAAAGTCTCCACTAACATAAGGTGTACCATATAAATTAAAGGGTTAATAGTGTTTTACCCCCTGTAATATAGGGCACTTTTGGTTTTGCCCCTTGTAAAAAAAAATTTTAGATTTCGTCCTTGTAAAATAAAGATTCTTTGATTTTAGACCCCCAAACGTATGACTGTACATTTAAGCTGATGTGACACGTTGAGTCGCATGTGACTGTGTAAAAAGGATGACGTGACATGCTTATTTGGCATTTTTTTTTATATTTTTTTTCCACTTGTATTTTCTATTATTGAAAAATAATTTTAAATGATTAAAAACATGAAAAAAAAGGTTTTACATGTCATTTATAATTTTTTTTTAAAAACAGAAAATTTTAAAAAAAACAAAAATCTTTTTTATAAATGAAGTAGAAATAGGAAAAAAAAATCAAAATAAATGAAATAGAACCCAGAATCAAAAACCATGAATCATCTTCTTCTCTATTCCTCTTCTATCTTCCTCATCGTATTCTTCTTAAATATCTACTACACTTATCATGGTGCCAATGAATGAACAGATTCTATTTTAAAATACTATGTTTTTGATCTAAAAAATTTCATATTTTTAATCATTTAAAATTATTTTTCAATGATAAAAAATACAAATGGAAAAAAAGATATAAATAAATAATAAATATGCCAAATAAGCATGTCACGTCATCCTTTTTACACAGTCACAAGAGACTCAACGTGTTACATCAGCTTAAATGTACAGTCATACGCTTGAGGGTCTAAAATCAAAGAATCTTTATTTTACAAGGACGGAATCTAATTTTTTTTTACAGGGGACAAAACCAAAAGTGCCCTATATTACGGGGGGTAAAACACTATTAACCCTAAATTAAAAAATCACAACATTGCAAACCAACTAACCACGAAAAGCAAAGGAAGAAGAACTAGGAAACAACTATTAAACAATACTATGGGTTGTTCCACCAAAAATGCGGCCCCACACCATAACCAGCATACAAAACATTCTCTACCAAGGCATTCATCAAAACATTTATTCCTTCAACAACTAAAAGAAACGAAAAAAAAGGAAAAAGAGGGTCAGCTTGAAGAAGCCTTCTTCAAGCTTAAATTCGTCAATTGGGCTTTCATTCACTAAAACTAATGTCGTTGATGTAGTAATACATTTTGAAATGCATTTTTGCCAAAGTGGTTGAAGATTCATTTTAATCATCACATCATCTAAATACTTCCAATCCACCGAATTATATACCTTCTCAAAGTTAACCTTAAATAACAACAATTTTTTCTTCACGTTACGTGCATCACCCACTAACTCATTCGCAATAAGAATGTCATCCATAAGTTGTCTACCTTTAACAAAAACTGTCTTGAGTTTCGAAAAGCACCTTACCAACAACTTGTCTCAACCTATTAGCCAACACTTTTGACATAATTTTGTACAAACACCCCACTAAGAAAATAAGTCGAAAATCAGCAATCTTTGAGGATTCTCAACCTCAAAAATTAATACTATAAAATTACTATTAATTCTTTTAGTTAACTTATCATTCTTGTGAAAATCATCAAAAGAGTGCAATAGCCCCACATTTAAAATATCTCAAAAATCCTTTATAAAACAAAGATTAATGTCATTTGGCACTAAATTCTTAAAACTGTCATAGTTCCACGCCGCCTCTTTAATTTCTTCCAACGAAAAAGGTTTAATAAGATCCAACTCATCCTTCCTACTAATAGATTTAAAAGAAAGATCCCCCATCTCTGATAGATTAATGATAGTGTTTTTTATACGAGGGAGGAGCAATACTTTTTTTAAGAGAAAATATGAACAATATTTAACACTATTAAATTTTTTTATTAATTCGCTAAAAATATATAATCATAATAATAATAATAATAATAATAATAATAATAATAATAATAATAATAATAATAATAATATGTACAATTAAGTATAATAGTTTTTTTTTATAGTGTCTAATACTTCTATGTCTATTTCCTCACAGAAAAATAATCTTTATATATATTGTAGTGAAATAATTTAAACTAGACCATCGACCCGTGCGATATCGAAGGTAATATTTGGCGGTAACATGTAACAAAATAGTTTAGTTGAATGTCATAATTGTTCTAATTAAATTCATAATATTAATTATCATAGACATTGGTATTGTACCATATCATATTATGTCCATGACATCGACCTTGTTAAGTATAGCGAGACGGGTTAAGCTTTATTAATAAGAGATATAGGGCGGGGTAATTCCTTTCTGAAAAAAATTGCATAAAATTAGGAACATAATTTGACTTTAGATAAACATTAAATGCAAAAGTGTGGAGGAAAAAATTAGGTTAAAATTAGGTTAAGTATAGCGAGACGGATTAAGCTTTATTAATAAGAGATATTGGATGTGTAAGAGATATTAACCTAGGTTTCCCCGAGATATAATGTCTCATTCGAAGGATATAAGAGATATTGGATTCATTAAGCTTAATCCAATATCTCTTTCCCCGAGAGATATTGGATTAAGCTTAATGAGACATTATATCTCTTAAACCTAGGTTAACATAATGAACGACCATGATTACAATATGATACGATTATGATATGTTATGAGACATGAATAAGCTTATGTACAAGTACAAGTTTATGAAGATATATTGTCGACGGTCTTAGTACCACCCCGATCGTCCAGTTTAGGAACATGTCATGAATGATTTATGATTAATCCTCGATGCGGTTACCGTATCTTGAAGTAGCGGTCTTAGGTTCCCTTGACCGCCATGACATGTCGAATGTATGACAAGACTATGATATGTAGAACCTTATAACGATCCTAGTTATGTACAATCGTTTAGGTAAGCATGCTCCACACACGTATAATCAACCGAATGGTTGTATTGTAGACACGTGGCAACCCTAGGTTTCCTTGAGGTTACCTATAACCTAGGATTAGGTAGAACTTACTGAGACATTATATCTCATCTCAATCCTATTTTGTTTCAGATCAGCAGGTTGGTTTAGCAAGGTGTAGCAGATATGTGACCGGATGGATAATCAGCAAGTGCTCGTTCGTACCCGCTGCAGAATATTCTTAAGAATTCAGGGATGTATTTCTATGTTTTGGATAGATAGCATTGTATAGTTAAAAGTACAGACGTGAATTGTTGAATATATTATTCATTTCGAAGGCTTTATGTTGTAAATTTTAATGTATCCAGTACTAAAGAAAATACACATGCTAAACTTTCTAAATACGTTTAGTGTGGGCGTTTCAAAAACTCTAGACTCGGGTGATCCGGCTCCAACTAACTTCAAAATGGCTTATACTTGAAAAAAATCAACAAAGTGGGATGATATACTACGGTCTTAATGAGTTTCCAAAATCAGGATAAAACACACAATATGTCACATTGAAAAAATATTTACAAAATATATTATAAATGCATTACTTTTCATTGATATAATTCTACCCTGGGTAAATTATTGGTATTGTAATCAATACTATACATAAATTAACTTGACTAACTAACACGAGCACAACTTCTCATTGCGTCTGCCAAATCACTTGGATGTGAGTTACCTAATGTGATCCGTACTACTGATGTAGTATGCTAAAATAAAACTTTGCAAGTGGCATCCCACTATTTTCTTCTCATTTCTAATCTATTAATTCTCTTAATTAGGTACTAATATATGATTTAAATTTGAGATATTACATAATCATTGTTCGCAAGATTATATCATTTTCAGCTCATGACGGGATCAATGAGATCTACAATGCAATAAACATATTTTTATCACTCAATTATGAGTCAAACGATCCAAACTCTTATATTTAACTTCTGTAATAGAAACAACAAAGATCTGAAGCGTCTATTTTTACAACTTACACAGTTGATATCTAAACATAACATGTATTCTAGACTGCGATCTGGATATATTGTACACCGATATGAAAACTTTCATCCTTGTAACCCCTTTACAATGATTCATTTTATATCCTCTCAAGAAACAATCATAAGTCGTTTAAGACATCTATGTATATTCTTGATAGTGATCTAATGTCAAACACTGGAATCAATTTTGGTACTTACTTTCATTAAGAAATAATTATCTAACCATGTCTCACATGTACAATCTTGTGCTACATGAACTTGTGATTCAACAACAACCCTTTCTTGAATAAGTTCATGTACTAATTTTAGAGAGACATATATTTGTAGTACTTGACTTAATTTAAGTTATGCATAAGTCTCACTGGCTTCTGTATAGACATAGTCCTTCAAGAGGAATACTTAAGTTTTAAAGATAAACAATATTTTTCATTGAGGATGATGTATAGTTAGTATCTCTTAGTTTCCTATGGTACCACCACAAATATACATTCATCCAATTTGGAATTTAGTTTATCTAATAAATCTTATAACCCAAAAAAGTCAAACTAAGTACTCTTACTTCCATATCAAATATGATATGTTTATGATTACTTCAATTGAAACTTATTGTGGGTAAAGAATAATTGTAAGTAAAGCAAACTTAGAAAGATTCAGAGTTACAATTGAACTATTTCATACCGAACCATGTAAAGCATGACGCGGTATAAGTAATTTCTTAAGTATTTACCATGACAACATATTCAGATGGTCTTTATACCTTTTCAAAGTTGTTATAGATGAACTTATCAATATTATGTAACTCAAGTGCATTACTTGATTAACACACTGGTATGAAAATCATTGTTTGGATAATGGGACAACACTTGTCTATTAGTGAAACGTGCAATCCTTCTCTTGTATATACAAGATTTAGGATTAATGCTTCTATTTTAGATGAAACTTAATAACAATTAGTTGGTTCAATACCAAGCTTAAATTTAAGTCCAAGCATAAGCTCCCATAGTCAATGAAACAACTTGTTTCATTCAAGACGTAGTTGGACTTCATTTATAGTCAATTTCGTACTTCTTTGAAACTCTCCATGTTTAACAAACATGAGATAAACATCTAGTATCATATATATATGATGCAAAAGTATACAACTTTACTTCTTATAACAAGATGTGTAAAGAAGAAATCTTACTTCTTTTTTTTAATTTGACTCTTTCAAAAATCATTAGCAATTTTCTTTTCAACGTTTGAAATAATTGATTTTCCTTTTAACAACCGTGTTTAACCTTTCCAAGATAGAGAAACAGAATGTAAATGTTATTCTTTTCCGTGTCCATCTACTTGATAGGCATAAACAATTCATCTTATCTTTTCGTTGTTGGAACAAAATGTGTTTAACATTACCCTTTGAGTTTTGATGATAACAAGGTATTAAAAATTGTCAATTGGATATGCTAATATTTGTTCAAGTGTGCAGGACCATAGAAAAAAATTTAGTGTCTCTTTTAAAGGATAGGTTCTGGAAGAACAAATGAGAGCAATGGAATCAACAAGAAGGAAGCTTGAAGCATATGAAGAAAAGAGGTTCTGAAGACAAAATGTTCCTGAAGTGCTGACGTCATCAGAAGCACCTCATCAAAAGCAAGATCACCAGAAGCAGTTTTCGTCAGAAGCTCTGAAGATCATCAGGAGTTGAAGATCATCAGAAGACTGAAAGAATTAAAGCTTCAAAAGCTGTTCAAGAGATTTAATCACGCCTAGCATTGTAGAAGACCAAAAGAGTGAAGCAACAACTAATTCAAAAGGATTTAGAGGCATTGGATGCTTGTTCTTTAAAGAGCGTTGAAAAATGACAATTAAATGAAGTGTACAACCACTATCTCCACTACTCTGTTTTGTGTCTACAATAGGACAAGAATAACAACCATGCCTGCACCAGTGTCCCTCCAGACTTGGAATGAATTTGAAATTGATCCTTCATAGGACAATAACCATATCAGGCAAAAGATCATTGGTGATTTGATCAAGCTCCAAACGACTCTTTTTTAATTTGCTGACAATTCACAACGTCTCTTTTACATCTCTATATAAAGGAGTGAAGACTTAGAGAATGGCACGACTCATACAATAATTTACAAGTGCCAAAACTCTGCTGAAATTGTTCTGCATCAAAAGTTCACTTAGAATCTCTTATCAAAGTTCATATCTTAGAAATTCTAGAGTCTTAAGAGTATGTATCTGATTTGTATTGTGAACACCACTGATTGTATATCAAGTGTTCAACCTCAAACAAATTTCTTTGTAATTCTGTTTGAATAGAAGTCTCTTGATTTAATTCAGGAGCATAAGAAATCTCTTGCAGTTGTGCTTGAGTAATTTGAAGTGTCTTGCTAGTTGTAGCAGTGAGCAGTTGTAATCAGATATTATATTTTTAGTGAACTCTCCTTGGAAGTGCAAGGGGGACAGGACTATTTCCGGTTTGTGGAAGGAACCTGTATAATTGTTTTGTGTCTTTCTTCTCTCTCTCTCTCTCTCTCTCTCTCTCTCTCTCTCTCTCTCTCTGTGTGTGTGTGTTTTTATCTGTTGCATTTAGATTATGATTATCACTTCAGTAGTTGAACTCTATCTGCTTCTGTTTAGTGACTTTAGTAGGAGAAAACGAAGAAAAAGCTAACACAATTCAACCCCCCCTTCTTGTGTTTTTCTCACCTTCAATTGGTATCTAGAGTCTTGGTTTGTTGTCTTAACACTTAACAGTGTAACAGAAAAAGATCTAAGCAAAACATGTCTGGTGAAGACACCTCTACCAGTAGAAACAACAATGTTGTACCATATGATTATGGTGACAAGAAAACTGAGTCTGGTAAAGTTCCAAAGTTTAATGGAGATCCTGAAGAATTTTCTTGGTGGAAAACCAACTTCTACAGTTATGTCATGGGTTTAGATGAAGAACTATGAGACATTCTGGAAGATGGTGTTGGTGACTTAGTCCTTGATGAAGAAGGAGCTGCTATTGATAGAAATAAACACACTTCTGAACAGAAGAAACTTTACAAGAAACATCACAAGATAAGAGGATCACTTGTCACTGCTATACCTAAAGCAAAATACATGAAGAAGAGTGACAAATCTACTGCAAAGGCAATGTTTGCTTCTCTCTGTGCAAACTATGAAGGTAGCAAGAAAGTCAGAGAAGCAAAAACTCTTATGCTTGTTCATCAGTATGAGTTGTTCAAAATAAAAGATGATGAAAGTATTGAGCAAATGTACTCAAGATTTCAGACTCTAGTTTCTGAACTTCAAATACTGAAGAAAAGCTATGTAGCATCTGATCATGTGAGAAAGATACTGAGAAGCTTACCTGCAAGATGGAGACCTAAAGTTACTGCTATTAAAGAAGTTAAAGATTTAAACACTCTAAGTGTTGAAGATCTTGTCAGCTCTCTCAAAGTTCATGAGATAGGTCTAAATGAGCATGAACCTACTAAGAAGGTTAAATCTATTGCTCTGCCATTTAAAGGGGAGTCATCAAAAGCTTTTAAAGTTATTGAATCCGAAGATGAATCACCTGATGGAGATTCTAATGAAGATCTTACTGAGAAAATGGCTATGCTTTCCAACAAGCTTGAGTATCTGACAAAGAAGAACATAAAGTTTCTAAGCAAGAGAGGTGGCTACAAAAGCTTCAAGAAAGAAGATCAGAAGGGATGCTTCAACTGTAAGAAGCCTGAACATTTCATTGCTGACTGCCCTGATCTTTGAAGGAAAAGTCAAAGGACAAGTCAAAGAAATCAAGTTTCAACTCAAGAAAATTCAGGAAGTAGATTAAGAAGAGTTTAATGGCTACCTAGGAAGATTTAGACAGTGAATCTGGGTCTGAAAAGGAAGAAGCTGAAGATGAAGCAAATGTAGCTGTGGAGTTAGTAGCTACATTAACATCAGAAACTGAACCTAACTCAGACTCTGAAGATGAAAATGAGATATGCCTAAGAACAAAGGAAAAGCAAAAATCATGGTACCTAGACAGCGGTTGCTCAAGACATATGACAGGAGAGAAGTCTATGTTCCTCACCCTCA
>Ga0315914_1008573_pt1 | contig 13563 bp, 9 predicted proteins | sample MpolenodulesMG_FD_203920 | JGI IMG/M metagenome (GOLD analysis project Ga0315914, IMG submission 203920) | Medicago polymorpha root nodule microbial communities from Los Angeles, California, United States - elongated nodules | ecosystem: Host-associated > Plants > Roots > Nodule | place: USA...
AAGAAAGGCATTGTTTTACTTACCTATTATACCAAGACTACAGAGGATGTATGCATCAATGCAAACTGCAGAGAAAATGACTTGGCATTCTCAAAACTACGAAAGAAGAAATAATTCAGGTGAGCTATGACATCCGTCTGATGGTCTCGCATGGAAGCATTTTGATCAAAAACATCCCATAGTTACCACCTTCAAACCTTTCCATACGTAACAACATCTCTACCTTCTTGTCTTCCGTCTGGCTTCAAAGACACCCCACAAAACTACGACGTAGCTCCTCTAACACCCCTTCCGTCGGAAAAACCTCCAGCATCGGACAATCCTTCTGACCACCGTCGAGATGGTTGGCCACTCCCTGCGCCACGTCCTTGAAAGAACGTTCAGGTACCACCATCACCTCCTTAACCTCCCTATTTCGATGGACCTCCGGCACCGTTTGCTTAGCAGCTTCACGGCCAAATCTAGCAATGCTAACTCTCAATCTCGTCTCCCCCACCCATACATCTTGCAGCCTCCCCTCCAACTCCTCTACATCCTCCACCTTCTTGAACTTAACAAAACCAAACTTCTTTCCCCTTTTGTCTACTTTCATAGGAATATAGACCTCTCCCACCCTTCCATATTAAGCGAACTTCAGCCAAAGCTCACTGTTTTTTGCATCATCAGGGAAGTTAGAGAAGAAGAAGGAAGTCGTTATCTCTAACTCCTGAACTTTTAGCCGCCCCTTTCCCATTCCCCCCACCCAGTATGGACTTGATTGAATGTTTTAAAAGAAATTTTAATTGATTGTTTTGATCCATCTATTATAATCTAAATTCATTCATTTTGCCACCTCTATATTAGATTCATCCAATAACTGATTAATTTCCTCATCATTCAATGAATTCAAAGTTTGATCTCTCACTAATAATTTTGATTGATGTTCAACTATAATTTTCAATTTTGAAGTGATTTTCTCAGTTTATAATTTTTATGATGATGAGAAGGCAAAATCAATGATTGATTAATCCCCATCAAATCAATGATGATGAGACATGCTATATAGTACGGTGCAATATGTCTTACGAAATTTGACGATAGTCTAAATAACTTTCCATACATGGATAGTTTGGTGAAATAGAAAATCAACCATGGGCAAAATGGTAATAGCAAGTCAATAACAATACAGTTTGTTGTTTTTCGTCGTAACACCCAACATTTGCCATCCAAAATATTGCAAGATAGATTTTCATCCACAAATGTTTGTGATAAATAGCAATGGTGACTATCCTCGTGAGTTTAATTCAATTGGTAGGGATATTGCATATTATATGCAGGAGTTGGGGTTCGAACTCCGGACACCCTACTTCTCCATATTTAAATGTGTGAGCTCTAACCCCTAGGCTACTTAACCAAAAAAAAAATAGCAATGGTGACTTTACATAACTGCGTTTTTTTATTACTCATAACTCCGTGATTATTTTAGACATTTTCAAAATATAATAAGCTTAAATATGCAATTCGTCCCTGTAATTTGAGCGCGCTTTGATTTTCGTCCTTGTAAAAAAAAATTAAAAACATCCCTCCAAAAAAAAATTTGTTCTAAAAAGGTCCCTGACCCCACTATTCAGTTGAAGTGACATGGTTTTGGCAACGTGGCATGCCACATAAATAATTTTTGTTTTTATTTCTTTCAAAATTCTGAAAATTCTTTCTTTAAATTAAAAAAATCTGAAAAAAAATTTTAAAAAAAAAAAAAATTAAAAAATCTGAAAATTAAATTTTTCGATTTTTAATTATTATTTTTTTCTAAATTCTGAAAATTCCTTTTTTGAAATTAAAAAAATCGGAAAATAAAATTAAAAATCATAAAAAATTAAAAAATCGGAAAAAAAAACTGAAAAATTAAATTTTGGAAAATTAATTTTTTTATTTGAAAATTATATTTTCAGAAGTTATAAATTTTGAGATTATATAATTTTTAATTTTATTTTTCAAACATTTATTTCCAGATTTAAAAAAAAAACTAATTTCCAATTTTTTCTTCATATTTCAAAAAAAAATTGGAATTTTTTTTATTTTTAAATTTATTTTCAGTTTTTTTTATTTTAAAAAATAATTTTAAAATTTTTAATGACGTGGACTGACGTCAGGGCCACGTGGCCAAAGTCATCCCATGTCAGCAAAATAGTGGGGCCAGCAACCTTTTTAAAACAAAAATTTTTGCAAAGATGTTTTTAAAAAATAAAATTACAAGGACAAAAATCAAAATGCGTTCAAATTACAGGGACGAAATGCATATTTAAGCCAATATAATAACTAAATAACAGTCACCCCTCAAAAAAAGAAGAAGAAAAACACTAAATAACACACTGAGACGTGTTAGGTTGGATTTGACTAATTGGTTTCAAGATGAGGTTGGGGTCCAAGGTAGGAACTAGGATATTTCTTGATTGTTCTATCACGTGAAAGTTTAGTGGATGTACTTTAAGGCTCTTTGTGGTATGTAAAGAAAATTGATTGTCTATTTTTGAAATATATTTTATTTAGCGTGAAACTCTGTTCTCATGAGTTCAGTTCAGTTCAGTTAGTAGAAAAAATATATAATATATGTAAGGTTTAACGTTCGAACTTCACACACCACAAAAAAAATGTGAGACTCTTAACATATTTATTTGTTTAAAGCAAAAATTTAGAACGTGGGCTTAACTCAATCATACAAAATCGATTTGATAAAATTTAAAACGTAGACTTAACTCAATCATACAAAATTGATTTGATAAAATGAAATATATCTTTAACTTAAAAAAAATATTTTTGAATAGTATCTCATTTAATGCGAGACTTGTAACAAAATTATATAATTAAGACTTGACGGTCGAAATCACGTGATTGTGTGAATGTAAAATTATTTCAGCTAAAGGAAGTCCAGGTCACTAAATAAAGCACAACATGACATGATGACAATGTGGCCTAAGGTTAGCCTAGTATTAAAAGCATATATATATTTTTTTATGAAGATATTTCCATTCCACTTTGTCACTCCTGTCACCATCTTTCTAATATTGAATTTAGGAGTGGATGGTCCTCAAGGGACCAAAATCTATCTTTTATAGATTGATTTCTAATTTGTCCTAACAACGTCAACGACATATCTTTTTAGGGACTGAAGAAAGCACGCATTAAGTTGTATTAGGTTAGGTTATTAGCTTTTCATCAAAGCATATACCAATGCTTAATTCAAGCATGTATATACCCTGTTGTGGTACACATAATCATTGAATAAAGAGGTTGAAGGAATTTATTTCATCAAATAATGTACCTCCTTGTAAATTAAGATATAACCCATTGTGCTAATTAATTAGAATAACATGAAGGTCTTGTAGTTATGTGCAAGTGCAACCTAGCTACTCTACTTTTAGCACATATTCTATTTATAGAAATGACATGCTCTAATTGTGGAGGGTGGACCTAGCAAGTAGCAACCACCACTTTTACCATATGTCCTTGTACATGCATATTTACAAAGAGATATTCTAGTATAAACTTTTCTTTTGACGAGTACACATTTTTTATAAAATTGAGTGTGCTAACTTTCAAAAAACAAAGTTGGGTGTGCTAAGTTAATCACAAAACAAATTATGATATTTTAATTATTTATTAATTATAATGGTTAATGAAGTGTGTTTAGTGAGTTTGATTATGTAGCTTTAAGGGATGAAATTCAAATCTTATCTGATACGATTGTAGAAATATCATTAGATTAACAAAATATCTTATTTAAAAAAAAATCATAACTAAATTGATGTGTAATTGACTTAAGGCCCCCTAATTAATAATTTGGGTCATGCAAATTAGTGTTATTATCGAGAGAAAAAAAATACTCAAGTCCTATACTAAAAAGAAATAAAGTATGAATTATTTGTTGGTTTGGTAAACATGAGTTAAACTTGATATGAAACCTAATACATTTAACCACGTCTCAAAAATAATGTAACCTAAATATGGCAAATCCCTATTGCTAATCTATTAACCCCCTAAAGACTTAATTTCCAACACCTCCTCTGTTTGAACGTGCAAGGTCTCATCACTCAACGACCACAATTGTGTCTCAAATCAAGCATAACATTGAAAGAGACAAAAAATATGCTGTGTTTATGCGTCAACTACTTGTAGCTTTACAATTAAACACGTAAATTAAAGATTGGAAAATCATTGTAGTATATCTATCAGGTTGCCAATATCCTTAGGTAGTGGAGTGACAATAGTATTCTTACTCGAAAGTGAGTTTCAATCCATTGGAATTGGATTGGCTAGGAATGGTCAAAAGTCTCAAAATTTCTTATTCTTCAAAAAGGAAGCAGTGCAGAGGAATAATTGACCAAACTAGTCGGCTCTATTAAATTGTCTATTCGAAGATCTAAATGATATTTGAGGGGATTTTCTAAGTTAATGACAAAATTTAAAGTCTAAGTTGACACAAAATTATGACAACACGTCAAAGATTTAAAAAAGAAGTTTGGCAAAGTAGAACTCGCAAAATTTAAAGTCTAACTTGTGTATGAACCTTGGCAAAGTAGAACTCGCATACAACTTCAATATTCACTCTCACCCAACCTTAGGGTGAGCCTATGTCTAATTCCCACATGAACTACAAATTTGGCTCTTAAACCATCATAATCACACACACATATTAAGATTTGATTTGAAATATAAATTAAGTTTACATCAAAACTGATTTAATTTATATAAAAAATAAAAAATATATATAATTATTTGATAAAATAGAACTGTAAATAAAAGAGTTTAAAAGAAGAATAAAATTAAAAGAAAAAAGTACACAAAAGCCTAGTATTCTTTAATACATATTGGTATAGATGTGCATGCAAAACGGGCAGTGTCAATTAGAAAGTTACACACTTCAATTCATAGTTACATTGTCTATAACATAAACATAGTATGGTTATGTAAGAAGCAACCAATGAGGAAATCTAGATAGAGGGTCTAATTTGTGCTCTTGGGTTCCCACGGAGAAATTAAACCATCATTTTCTTCTATAGTTTGAGTACAATCGTTTGCTTAGACACTTAAATAATACTTGGATTATAATTAATTTTTAATTAAAATCCTCCTATTACATTTCTACTAATGATTTTAAATTATGGTTAGCAATTTTCTTCAGTACATTTTCCACAATTATTCACAATTTATGTAATTTTTTTTGACAAATTCACAATTTATGTAATTGTAAATAAACTTGTAACTAAAACTAACTTAAACATAAATTGAAATTAGTAAACCACTAAAGTGTGTCGACAGTACTATATCTAAGACATATAAAAATAAAACTATATATAGTAGATGAGAAAGAGTGAGAGGGACATTTACACGGGTGAGGGGTAGCATTGATGTTTCAATTGGTGCATAAGTTTTGCAGCCTTTTAGATGCTGAAGACATCATAATTATGTTGATAAAGTCATGGACATTAATAGTTGTAACAATTGTTATTCCTTCCTAAGATGCTTCACGCAGACAGGGCTCCCCAAACATAACCAAAGAAAAGAACATGTCAATGATAGTATGATATGATAGAAGACATTACAAGGTGTGTGGCAGGGTTCTTTGATTGCATAGTAGAATAGGAGTATTTAGTACAAGATTCTCCCAAAATAGAAAATAACTACTGCTCCCCTGTTGTTGTTGGAGTTGCACCTTTCACCTTAGTCATTTGACTTGGGTTATTATCATTATTAATTTTTGGTGTTCAAAATAGAAATTAGTAGATTTAGATTCAATCGGTAAACTATTCCTTCCATCTCTATTTATAAAAATTTATCAAATTCACATATATTAAGACAAGCCGGTAGTATATAATAAATGAATGACTATTACTTTATTACTATTTCTGATTAGATATATTTTATATTGACTTTTCATATTTTGCTTGTTAAAATAGTTGTGATCTATCATAGGATTGCAATGTAAAACTGCACTTAGTAGTTGTTACTTCAACCGCAAGTTATTGAGATCGTTGAAATTAACTAACTATTTTGAGTTTGTTAGCAAAATTATAATTAGTTTTACTAAGTAATGGATTAGTTAGAAGAAAGTTAGAGTTAGTCAGAAGTTGGTTCGCATTATGAGTTGAATTGAATAAGAGAATCATCAAGTTTCTCCCATTTTCCTTCTATATCTGTCATTTTCATCTTAGTTTAATTTCTTTGGTAAGGTATCATGAGCCTTGAGCTTTGATCCGTCTTCTTCAACCATAGTGTGCAAAATCATAATAATCCTAAACTTGTAATGAGCAACTAGGGTGTCAGATGATTCCCAAATTAATGCCTTGAGTTGAATTGAATTCTTGCTATGAGCAACCCTATTAATGCAGATCCTTTGCTCGAGAAATAATGGCAGCATCATGGGGTCAAATGACTCCCAAAGCTTTGTGTTATGACTCTTCCAAAGTAACATTACGATAATTTTCTGGTGCTGAGTGGATAACCTGCTAATAAAATAAAACAATAAAGTGGAGAAATTGTTGGCTTGATGGACCAGCTCGCGAATCAAGTTTCCCATGTCAATATGCTCCCAACATTCGTGAACACGAAGAAGATATGCATGTGGGACTCGACAAATGACTCGCACATAACACATGAGTCGTCACATGGGATACCTTAAGCAGTGAGATTAGTACGAGTGGGATTCAATGTTGGTTCCCTTCCAGAGGGAAACCAAAATCTGTTTATTTTCAACCTGTGGTAGATAGAATTAAGCACAAGCTGCCTTTTGGAAAGCTTCACTACTCACTTATGCTGGTAGACTGCAATTGTTGAAGAGTGTTATTGATAGCATGATTGTTTATTCCATCACTATATGATCTTGGCATGTCAGTCTCATAAAGCAGTTAGAAAGATTGATGAGAAACTTTCTCTAGAGTGGTAACTTTGAAAATAAGAAGTTAGTAACAGTCTCTTGGAAAGTAGTTTGCTCTCCTCTAAGAGAAGGTGGTATGGGATTGAGATCCTTATCCAAAATCGATCAAGCTACTAGTTTAAATTTGGGATGGGAGTTGCTGCACTCTCAAGATCAATGGGCTTCTTTTCTAAGGAGTAGAGTTAAAAGAGGGCACAAGTTCATTTCTTACCATATACACTCTTCTATTTGAAGTGGTATCAAAGAGCATATGCAAACCATAATTGACAACTCTTCTTGGCTATTGGGAAATGGTGATTCCATTAATTTTTGGCTGGATGACTGGTGTGGTGGCCCTCTAGTTCATATGTTGAATATTCCTCCTTATCTACACCAAAACCTTCATGCTTATGGCAGTGATTTCATCCGAAATTCTCAATGGAGAATCCTTTTGGATCTTCAAAACATGTTTCCTTCTCTTTTGCAACATGTTACCTCAGCTTTTATCCCCCTTTCCCTTAGAGAGGATGAGTTCTCGTGGAAACACAATACATCAGGGACTTTGTCTATGAAGGAAGCCTTCCAATTTATTTCTCCCATAGGGACTCAAAGAAATTGGGCTAAGCTTATTTGGAACACCGTTATTCCGCCCTCCAAATCTTTTTTGATTTGGAGAGCGATTTAAAAGAAAATTCCAACAGATGCCAATCTTTCTCTCAAAGGTTGTTATATGCCATCCATGTGTTCAATGTGTAACAACCACCAAGAAACTGTTGATCATATTTTCTTGCACTGCACGTTCGCTTTATCCCTCTGGAATTGGTTACAGAACATTCTCAACATCAATATAGACTTAACCTCTATTTTGACAATTTTTTATGCTTGCAATAGAGGTTGTAGTCCTCATGTTAAGTCAACTGTGTTAGCTGCCTTGATCAACGTCATCCACACAATTTAGTTTACAAGAAACAATTATAGATACAATAATATTAAGCCTAATCTCATTACATCAAAGGTTTTGATCATTGCAAATGTCTCTTTAACTAGTAACCTCACAAAAGCATTCATTGGTCATGCTATAAGAGACTTTGTTGACCTAAAAGCTTTCAATATTAACACTCACCATCCTAATGCTCCAAAAATTATGGAATTCTTCTGGCATCCTCCAATCCTCAACTAGGTGAAGTGTAACACTCATGGTGCTTCAATTGGTAATCCAGGTCCAACTGCTTGTGCATGTATTTTCAGAAACAACCATGGTGAGAGCAAAGGTGGTTTTGCGGCTAACCTTGGCATAGCTAATGCCCTCTTTGAAGAGATTATGGGGGTTATTCTAGCTATTGAAATTGCTTATTATGGAAATTGGGATCATCTTTGGATTGAATCAGACTCTAAATTAGCTACCTTGGCTCTCAAATCTCCTATCATTGTCCCTTGGGAATTGAAGAACAGATGGTTGAACTGTATGAGGAAGTTGAACTCCATGCAATTCATTTTGACTCACATTTATAGAGAAGATAATCACTATGCAGATAAACTTGCAAACCTTAGGCTGACAGTAACTAACTTCATTTGGTGGCAGTCTCCTCTAGTTGTAATTAGAGAAGATCTAGTTAGGAACAGACTAGGTCTCCCAAACTTTAGGTTTTGTTAATTGTTCCTTTTGACGGTTTGGTTCTGCCCCCCTCTTTTTGTACATCATTTTCCTCTTTAATATATTTTGAATGATGCCTCTCTATTGTTAGGCACATCAGTATAAAAAAATGTTAAAAAATGTAATTGATTATAAGGGTAATTTTGTCATTTAATATGATAAAATAATGTTATCTTGATGGTTATCATGTGGGTACCAAACACATGATATAATAAGTATCTATCATATCTATATCATATAATGTCACTATCCAACTTCACATCAAATCATGTATCTATCCCTTCCCTATCATCAAACAGACCTAGAAGTGGCTCAGGCGCGGCCACACCTGCTACACACCTTTAGACCTGCCTTTGATGTTGGTTGGGAGTGAAATGGAGCCTCAAAGCGGTTTGTGATACAAGATGAAGATTCCATATTCCCTTTTTTCTACCTCAATCAAATATGCATGTAGTATCAACTTGTTACTGTAGTATTTTCTTGTTTATAGTCTATAGAATTTTGTTAGATGGTAGCTCAAAAATTAATGTTAGATGCATTGGATCATTTAAGTTCTAAACAAAGATTTCATAAATCAGATATTACCTTAATGTCATGTCATAACTTGTAAGAAAATAACTATAAGAGAGCTCAAATAACATTGCTCCAAATTAAATTTAATATAATGCAGTGATTTAAATATTTGAATTTATTAAAAAGCTAAACTCTAATTAAATAACTTTTTTTGGGTCGAGAATTGACTAACCTTTGTTTTTTATGTCAAAATTTAATAACCTTTTAAATTTTTGGTCAAAAATTGATTATACTTCTTTTTCGGTCAAGAGTGAATAACCTTTTTCACTAGAGATTTAAATATTTGACTCATTTATTATAATTAAAGTTTGTATTTTTTAATCATGCAATGGTTTTCACATCAAATTGTTCCGATAGTATGTTGTTGGTATTTTTATTAAAGTTTGTATTTTGTAATCATACAATGGTTTTCACATCAAAACTGTTCCTTTAGAATATTGTTGGTGAAAGTTTTTGAAAACCAGCATACAAATCCCACGTATGATCTATATTTATTGGTCGGGGGCAAGCATAAACATCGTAAAAAAAGGCCTACAAAAAAATTATGTAGTATATTATATTATAGTTAAATTACGTAGTATTATTCTTTTTTAGAGCAGTCGTAATTTCTTACAAGAACACATCCATGAACATATCCACGAACAATAACATCAAAGAAACAACCAACATTATTCAAAGAAACAATATATATGATTATGACTCTCCCAGACGCGCAAAACTTGTCTGTCACCGCATAAAGATTCACTGCGGCCTCCAATTCGATTGATGCAGTCTGGATCCATTTCACCACGTGTAACCATAATTACGGAAACAGTGGATGTAATGTTTCCAGAACTGCACCAAACTAATTAGAGAGCGAAGTGAGAAGAAGAATCATTATCACCAAATCTACAATAAACATCTCTCTTTTGAGAGAGAGAAAAATGATAACTAAACTAAACCCATTGAAAGTGTTTTATGAATATTGGGTTAAGGTGAGGTTGGTTATTTATAAAGAGTTCATATGAAAGGGATTGTAACACGTGGAAGTGTTGTTACACGTTGATGGGCTTGGATTTAATTTAATTCAAAAAAGGAAAAATAAAAAGGAGAAAAGCGAGGCAGAAAGATAGATATGTGGTTGGATTTTGTTGAAATTACTTGTTTTCCGTTTTTGATAAAAATATCTTTTTTATACTATTTTTGGTTTGCGAAATGCATAGAAACATAACAAGTAAAAAAAAATAAAATCTTACAAAATTAATTACATGCCTTTTTCTTTAAATAAAAAACAATACTGCATGCCTTTTTTTTGACCATTTGATCACTTGATGGCAAAGATAGAGAGACAAAATATGATTAATACATCCCTTCATTTTTCAATCTACTGTTTGATGAGTCAATGAGATATGATAAATTATTCATACTACTTATCATATCCTATCAATAGTTTGTAATTTCTATCTAAGTTTAGATTAGGTTAAAATTAACCTATCTGATTTGATATAAGCAATCCTTATTTTTCTCTCACCCTCTTGCGCCTCTCATATCCTTTCCACCCTAATCATCCAACCCCTTCTACCATCTTCCTTTCACTTACCTGTACAATCATGTATGTTATTCTCTATCATTTTTTTAAATTCTTCTTCGTCCTCAATCATCGATTTCAATTTTTTTTTTATAGATTCCTTTTTTTCATCTTCTTTTTTCTTAGACTTCTATTTTTCTTATAGATTCCTTTTTTTTTCATCTTCTTTTTTTTATAGGCTTCTATTTTTCTTTATTGATTTATATTCCTATTTTTTATCGATTTAAAAAAATCTTCTTTTCATAGATTTCTCTCTCTCTTTCTCTAAATTCATCTACTTTTTTTTATCGATGTGTCTTTCTTTTTTTAAAATTCATTTTTTTATCGACTTGAATTCTTCCTCTTGTTTTTGAATTTTTTTATTTTTATTTTTAAATTCCACTTTCTTTTGTGTTTTATGGATTCCAATTTTCGTCTATTTTGTGATGTTGTAATATGTATTATGTGAAAATCTTTTAAAATACGTTAAAAAATGTAATTGATTATAAGAGTAATTTTGTTATTTAATATGATAATTTAATGTTATCTTGATTGTTATCATGTGGGCATCAAACACATGATATAATAAGTATTTATCATATCTATATCATATACTGTCTCTATCAAACTTCATATCAGATCATGTATCAATTCGATCCCTACCATCAAACGGACCTAGAAGTGGCTCATCGTGGCCGCACCTGCTACACACATTTAGACTTACCTTTGATGTTGCTTGGGAGTGAAATGGAGCCTCAAAGCTGTTTGTGATACAAGATGAAGATTCCATCTTCCCTTTTTTCTACCTCAATCAAATATGTGTGTAGTATCAACTTGTTACTGTAGTATTTTCTTGTTTATAGTCTATAGAATTTTGTTAGATGGTAGCTCAAAAAAAATTGTTAGATGCATTGGATCATTTAAGTTTTAAACAAAGATTTCATAAATTAGATGTTACCTTAATGTCATGTCATAACTTGTAAGAAAATAACTATAAGACAGCTCCAATAACCTTTTCAATCTTTTAATAATATTGCTCCAAATTCAATTTAATATAATGCAGTGATTTAAGTATTTGAATTTATTAAAAAACTAAACTCTAATTAAATAACTTTTTTTGGTTCAAGAATTGACTAACCTTTGTTTTTTTGGTCAAAATTGAATAACCTTTTAAATTTTTGGTCAAGAATTGATTAACCTTTTTTTTTTTTTTTATCAAGATTGAATAACCTTTTTTACTAGAGATTTAAATATTTGAATCACTTATTATAATCAAAGTTTGTATTTTTTTTAATCATACAATGGTTTTCACATCAAATTGTTCCGATAGTATATTGTTAGTATTTTTTAAGTTAGTATTTTATAATCATACAATGGTTTTTCCATCAAAATTGTTCCTTTAGAATATTGTTGGTGAATGTTTTTGAAAAACAACAAACTAATCTCACGTATGATCTATATTTATTGGTCGGGGGCAAGCATAAACATCGTAAAAAAGCCTACAAAAAAAAATGTAGTATTATAATATAGTTAAACTACGTGGTATTATTCTTCTTTAGAGCAGTCGTAATTTCTTATAAGAACACATCCACGAACAATACCATCAAAGAAATAACTTGTATTATTCAAAGAAACAATATATAATTATAACTCTCACAGACGCGCAAAACTTGTCTGTCACCGCATAAAGATTCACCGCGGCCTCCAATTCGATTGATGCAGTCCGAATCCATTTCACCACGTGTAACCATAAACTACGGAAATAGTGGATGTAATGTTTCCATAACTGCACCAAGCGAATTAGAGAACGAAGTGAGATGAAGAATCATCATCATCAAATCTACAATAAACCATCTCTCTTTTTAGAGAGAGAAAAATGATAACTATACTAAACCCATTGAAAGTGTTTTATGAATATTGGGTTAAGGTGAGGTTGATTATTTATAAAGAGGACATATGAATGAGATTGTAACACGTGGAAGTGTTGTTACAGGTTGATGGACTTGGATTTAATTTAATTCAAAAAAGGAAAAATAAAAAGGAGAAAAGTGAGGCTGGAAGATAGATATGTGGTTGGATTTTGTTGAAATTACTTGTTTCTGTTTGAGAAATGTTGTTTTTACGAAATTCTAATAACACAAAAGCTAAGAATGTGTTTAAAACAACTAATAACACCTACCCCTCCTTGTTTGGTATATTTAACGCATTCATGATTTCCGTTAAATTCTTTCGTAAAAGATAGCAATGCTCTTGCCGTTTTTGATAAAAATAACTTTTTTATACTGTTTTTGGTTTGAGAAATGCATGCAGCTTGTTCTAGAAACATAAAAAGTAAAAAATTAAATCTTAAAAAATTAATTACATGTCTTTTCCTTAAATAAAAAACAATATTGCATGCCTTTTTTTTTTTGACCATTTGATCACTTGATGACAAGGATAGAGAGACAAAATATGATTAATACATCCTTTTATTTTTTAATCTACTGTTTGATGAGCCATTGAGATATGATAAATTATTCATACTACTTATCATATCCTATCAATCGTTTGTAATTTCTATCTAAGTTTATATTGGGTTAAAATTAACCTATCTAGTTTGATATAATGAATCCTCATTTTTCTCTCACCCTCTTGCGGCCTCTCATATCATTTCGACCTGAATCATCCATCCCTTTCTACCATCTTCTTCCTTTCACTTACCTGTACAATCATGTATATTATTTTCTATCATTTTTTAAAATTCTTCTTCGTCCTCAATCATCGATTTCAATTTTTTATACATTTCTTTTTTTTTCATCTTCTTATTTTTAGACTTGTATTTTTCTTATAGATTCCTTTTTTTTTTTTTTTTTTTTGCATGTTTTTTTTGGTTGTTTTTTTGTTTTTTGTTTTATTTTA
>Ga0315914_1008574_pt1 | contig 13561 bp, 9 predicted proteins | sample MpolenodulesMG_FD_203920 | JGI IMG/M metagenome (GOLD analysis project Ga0315914, IMG submission 203920) | Medicago polymorpha root nodule microbial communities from Los Angeles, California, United States - elongated nodules | ecosystem: Host-associated > Plants > Roots > Nodule | place: USA...
AAATTAAAAAAGAAAAATAGATTTATAATTATTACCTTCGTCGTTGTTCATGTGTTTGGTCGTAAAATCGACCTGGTAGCGATTTGCGATTGGAATAGAGGAAGAGGAGAGCGGAAAAGAGGATGAGAAGAGAATGAATTTGTAGAGAGAGAGAATGAGATATTTGAGGGGAGGATTCAAAATTTGAATTTGAATTGAGTGAAACTTGTCTGAGGGTTGTGCAGATTTGGTGTTTATGGGGTTTGTCTCAAAGCTTGCAAAGCTGTTTATTTTCAGCGTGATAACAGGGAAGATTGTTGAAAAGCATCCCTTTTATGTTTATTGCATTAAATGTTTCTGAAAAAAGCTGGAACAGTGATGGGTTAGAGGGTTGGGCTGAGTATAAGTTGGGCCTCATTTCAAATTGGATTTTGTTTGTTTCTGAAAAATAGGCATGAAAATGATATTTCTTGGAGGGAAATTAAGCAATTTAAATTTTTTTGGTTAAAAGTGAATTTTGATAATTTAAAAATGGGTGAAAATGATGTTTTTGATCCAACTTACTATAAGTGGTGATATAATGAGATCATAAAATATGATGATTTATTGTAGGAGGCTTAGAATTGTGACACATTGGATTGAAGGAAATTTTTTTGCCATTTGATGTTCCATGTTTGTATATTATTAAGATATATATATATAGTGGTGTGTGTTCAAGCTTTTGGTTGCAATCCTCATATCAACTTTCTATAGTTTCCTAACGCATGCATATCATATCATGAGAGAAAATGACATTGAAACTCTACTTGCCTTGCATCGCTTAAAAGGTACATTTTCATGTGTTTCTATTCAAATCTTATCGCTTCTTGCTAATTTTTTCTAATAAGTTTTTTACTTCTATTTTCACAGCTCCATTGGGTCCGAATTCAATCACTGATTTTGGCCAGATTGTGAACAAATTGCGTCTTCAATGATGCGAGTATGCAAAGATATGTTTGTTTTTCGTTTTTTATGTGCAATAGTTGCTATAACGTCATGCTGTTTTTGTGCATCATAATGCATGGAGCAGTTTTTGTTAACTAAGAGACATAAATGCGATTAACTAAAAGAGACATAAATAGACAAAAGTTGTTTGATTTTACGCTGTTTTTTTCCATTTTGTTTTCATTAGCAAGCATATAAAATTGTTAGCTTGAGAAAATATCACCAATTCAACTGCACATGATTTTGTTATTCACTACGGTTGTACACTTGGTTATAAGACATGATTGTTTTTCCCTTACTTTTTACACCTTATAGCTTACATAGAATTACAATTGAACTGCACATGATTCAATTGCATATGATTTTTTATAATGTAGTGCTTTTTTAATTGCTATAAATTATTGTTGTTTATTTTTTCTTAGTGCACCTTATAGCTTACATACAACAAAATTTATAATTAGAATTAAGGATAGTTTTGTATATATTCTACAAAATTATCTACTTTTAGGCCTAAGTCTTACCAAGGAGATTGAGTATGAATTGTATCACTATGATACACTGCTTGATCCAGCTTGCAATCAATTTGAAGTTATTGTTGACAACAAACATGGAAAGATGTGTTTTACTCACAGAATAGTCGAATTGGATCGATTCAATTTTTTTCTCCTAATGTTATCAATGGTTTGTAATTTTGGATTATAATTCCAATTGAATTTCGTATTGATTTTAATTATCTATAGTTCATGTATTAAATCTGATATGTCCATTCTCATAGTTTATGATCTATTCAAAAAATAGAAAGTATTTTTTTAATGAAAAAAAAACATTTTAAACAATGACGTTTGGGGTATAAAGAAAAAATTATCAATTTATGTATGCTGCGCGCTGACCATGTATAAAAAAGGATGCCAAATCTATCTTGAAAGAATACTTAATAATAAAGAAGTTTAATATGGTAGCAATGATGTTTACTTAAGAAAGACCAATGAACATATAAATAATATGTCATTAGTAGTAAGAAAGTTAAATTTTCATTCCATTAATCTTCGACAACAACTGATAAATCTAGGGGTGTTCGTGGGTGGGTTTGGGTTGAGTTTGACCAAAACCAAACCAAATAGGGTACTCCGGTTTGGGTGAGGTAAAATAACCACTCGTTATACAATTGAGTGGGTTTGAGCAAACCCACTAATTTTTGGGTTGAGTTGGATTTGGTAATGGGTTACCCAACTTGTTTTTCTATTTTTTTAATATTAAATGACTAAATGACAAATCCTTGTAATTTTGTTTTAAAATAGTACTCTACCTTTTAATTTTCTTAGAAAAATGTTTAACTTATTTTACTATAATTTTATGCATCATAGAATATCAAATAATAAACTCCATCATAAAGTACTTGCAACAAACTAAAGTTGCATGACATAAAATTGCGTTAGTATTAAAATAACCAAAAAGTGCAACATATTAATTTGTAACTCTAGTATGTTTTGATTTTCAATCTATAGGGTACAATGTGTATGTTTTGATGATATAACTTTCTTCTACCCTATAAAAATAAAGATAAAAAATATTAACATTATTGGGTAAGTGAGTTTTTTGGGTTTGAGTTTGATTTTACCCACCCAATTACCCAACCCAACCCAACCCATTTTTTTGGGTGGGTTTGACCGGATTTTCATGTTTGACCCAACCCATGAACACCCCTAGATAAATCTGTTTGATAACAACTTGCTACAAACAATAGTGATTATTCAAATTTACATTAGAGGGAAGCTAATAGTTAGAGACAAATAAGTTATAATATTCATTAAATGCACTCAATGTTGAATGTTGTGTATTGTGTGGCTCAAGAACATGTATTTAGGATATTTGAGCTATATAATTAATGTGCATAGAATCCTAAAAGGTGTAATTGATTCATTTTAGAGAATTGGTGTGGATATGATGCTTCGAATTCTACATTGTAGTGTGCATGTTTTTTTTTAAAGATAAACATGCCTTCTTTATTTCTATTGATTAATGCATAATTAATGATGTTGTCCATTGATTCATGTCAGACTTTATTTTGACATCAACTCACATTTGTTGATTTTAAAAGTTAATTCTAGAGATGGGTTGAGAATACTTTTAACTACTGAAAATTGTGAATATACTAACGTCACTACAAATGTCGTGTACACAGAAGTCTTTCGTAATGTATGATAATTAATGTTCAAAGTAAGGTTATGGAACTAATTAATCTTACCACGAGTGCCATTTGTAATACATTATCATCACATCACCTATTTTTTTGATGTAAACCGAGTATCCTCCACGCGCGCAACTGCAGAGACTAATCTCTCGAGCATTGTGATACTTAAATGAGCGGCAAACTCTTCCTAAAAGTTTTCATCACATCACCTATAGGAATACATTTATGTGCTTTATAACTTATTTGTGATTGCTTTAGTCGGTAGGACCCGTGCATCACACGGGTCGGTGATCTAGTAATCAAAATGGCTTAATAGGTCATTTGGTCCTCTAATTAATTTCAAGTTTTCATTTTGGTCCCATAACTAATAAAACTCATGTTTTGGTCCCTCACCTTTACCTCCGTCGGTCAAATAAATCCCTTGCTGTTAAGTTTAACCCTAAATGTCTATAATAAACCAACTTTAAGAGTGACCCACCATAGACTTTCTTAATTTTAACCGTTTGATTTTTTTTAAAGAAAGAGGACCGTTGGATCGTTTTTTTTTTAGGGAAGGTGTGGGATTGTTCTTTGTCATCATCATTCATCATCTATTATCTACCTTTCTCTCATTCAATATTTATCATCTTCAAACATAAACCCATAATTTTTTTACTTAAAAAAATCAATAAAATTAACAAACAAATAAAAATTTATCTCTTTCTTCCCTAAACTCTCTTCATCTTCTGTAACCAAAAATAAAACTCTCTTCCTCCTCCGCCACGTTGCCGTTGTTTCCTCCTCCGATTTCAACTAGTATGAGTTCAAATCTAAACACTACAACCGCTTAGATTGCCTCCGTATCAGTGATCGTTCACCACCACACCACAATCGTTCAGATCTGACCACATAATCAACCACCATCACGCCTCCGGTGAGTGTTTGTAAGAGAGAGAAAGGAAGACACTGCCATTTAGATCCAACGGCGGTGGAGAGAACACGAGCGAAATAGAGAACGTAGAGGAAAGTGTTTGTGGTGGTTGGTGGTGCGACGGTGTGATGGTGGCCGGTGGTGCGACAGTGTGGTGATGAGATTGGTGGTGGTGAGAATGCTGCATCCAATCCCAATTTCGGGAGAAGAAAGAGGAAATGAAAGAGAATGAAGTGGTTGTGAATCTGATGAGTGAAGGGAAGATGTTATGTCTTCTTTGAAGTTGTTGATGTTGGTGAAGTTAACAGTTGCGTTTGGAGTGAGATGGAAAAGAGAAGAAAAATTAAAAGAGAATAAAGGGTTTGATAGATATATTAAAAATTCTGGATTTTTTAATTTGAGTGATGATAGTGTTTAAAATTCTTTTTTTTTAAGCAACAATGTTTGAAATTCTGGATATTGAAAATTTTGGATTTTTTTAATTTGAGATATATTAAAATTGAATTCCATTGTTAATGTTTTGTGTTGTTGATAGTTGTGGTTGTTGTTTTTGGAATTTTTTATGGTTTTTTTATGAATGTTATTGAAGATTATGAGGATGATGAAGAAGAAAGTAGTTTGGTTTGGTTTGTGATGAATTTGATAAATTATGGTTTTTTTTTGTTGATTTTTTTATGAATGTTCTTGAAGATTGTATGAAGAAGTTGGGGAAGAAGATGAAGGAATGAAAAAAAAAAAAATTAAGTGTTGATGATTCACTGAAAGATACAATAGACTTGCATGATCCAACGGTCCTCTCTCTTAAAAAAAGATCAAAGGGTTAAAATTGAAAAATTAATTAGGTCTATGGTGGACTATCTATAATATTGCTCCACAGTAGAAATTTGAGGTTAAAGTTGACAGAAATGATTTATTTGACCGACGGAGACAAACGTGAGGGACCAAAACATGAGTTTTATTAGTTATGAGACTAAAATGAAAACTTGAAATTAATCAGAGGACCAAATAACCTATTAAGCCGATCAAAATTTTAAAATAATCCTCTACTTTCCTAAAAAAAAAAAAAATAGTGTCCTCTACTTCGTTACTAAGATAAAATGACTATTACAAACAAAAAAAAATTGAGAAAACGACGGCGTTTAATAGAAAAGTATCAAATAATAATAATATTCCAGGAAGAGTCGAGTTCACAGCAGAGAAAAAGCTCCGGCAACCGATAATGGCACTTTAGTGCGACGGTGTCTACCATTTCTTCCTTCGCTAAAACCCACACTCTTCAACCGATAATGCGCTCCAAGGACAGAATCTCTTACTTCTACGACGGTGCGTTTTCTCTTTTCTTTTTATCCATTTCCACTTTTACACTCTAATAATCGCGTTTTCTCCTTCAGCTGAATCAGATTATTCTGCGTAGAAGTGATTTTCAAAATTTATTTATAGCTCTGTTAATTCATGTTCCTCGAAACCCTAGCTTCATTCATGTGATGTGTAAGGAATTAAACTTGCGTTTAGAACTGTTTTAGGTTTCGGATCCAAGTCGTTGTTTAGCTGAACGTTAAGGCTTTTTCGTGTTTTCGAAAATGCAACTGTGAGAAATTTAGGTTTATTTGTTTTCCGTTAATTTAGGTTTAATCAATTTCATTTTCGTAAATTATTACCTGTGTCTACTTGTTAGAGTCACGTCTCATAGTTTTTGAATTATTGAGATCCGCTCCAATCGAGGCTTGTTTGGATTGACGTATTTGAGTTTATATTCTGACGTAAGTTTTGTGATGTTTGGGAGAGCTTGTTGAAACAGCTTATGACACTGTCGATAAGCTGTTTTCAGCTCGTTTTCATAAGTTCTCTAAAATAGCTTATGAAAACTGCTTATAGCTTACATGAAAACAATTTAATTTAATTTAGTTTTAGCTTTTGGTATAGAAATAGCTTATAAATAACCGCTTATAATAATAAGCGCTTTTGATATAAGTTGCCAATAAGCTGTTTATACAGGACCTTGATATTGGTGATGTACAATTGAGTGAGTCAATGAGGATGACATTTTCGATAGGACAAGAAATTCCACGAAGTGAACTGTTATGACATTTTCGATAGGACAAGAAATTCCACAAAATTTGTCCACATTAACTCACTACATTATCAATTGGACTGACAATGCATTAACGATCATATCGGGTTTATAGTTTTAATCGATAATCATGTCATAGGAGACTGTTTTAAATCATCCTCTCTCTCTCCTTACACTTATAATTTTGTATGGAGGGGAACATAGTAGTCAATCCTGGATAGTGGTGCGTAACGGCCGATCCCAAAAGTGGGATAGCGTATAGCGGTATGACAAATAGCGGTCACCGATATTTGATTATTTTTTTTTGGACAAATTACATGAATAATACTATAAAGTATAAAAAAAAAAAAATATAAAATTAAATATAACACTCAAATCTAATGAAATATTCATAAATCAAAACACCAAAAAACAAAAGACAGAGGAACAAATAAAAAAATCATAAAACAAGAGAAACCATAAAACAAGAAAACAGAGGAAGAAAAAAGAACAGTGAAAGAGAGAAGAGATCCCCAAGTGGTGTTTTCCAGTTGGAAGAGAGAAGAGTGTGTTTTCTGGCGGATGTAAGAAGAGAGAAAGAGTTGAAAAATGTCATGGTTTATGAAATCCCCAAAATTCCCTCAAAAAGGTTTTGAAAATATGGTCAATTTAGAAATTTCCTACTAAAATCAAATAGCGGCTGAAGCGGCCGCCATCCACTGCGTTCTGCCACACCGCTATAGCAGCTGAAGCGGCATCTATTTGATTCTGCACCGCTACTAGGGGTGGGCAAAAATATCCAAAAACTGAACCGAACCGGTTAACCGAACTGAACCAAACTAAAATTAACTGAACATTACATTGGTTATTGAACTGAACCGTTATTTTAAAAACAGTTCATTAACTGAACCGAACAATTAACCGAACCGAACCAAACTCAATTAACTGAACTAAACCATTACATCTCAATTAATCACATCAGTGCTCACTTCTCACACAAAAGTTCATTTTCACACAAAAAGAACCCTTTTCTAAATCCTAATTTCATTTCAATTTCAATCCAATCCACCTCTTATTCTCTGATTCTCACTCAATCGAAGCTCACATGATTAATTGTTGGTGAAGTCTTAAAGCTTTTTGCATCTGTTGGTGAATACAAGATAGCTGTAGAGTTGTTTAAGACACTGGGTTTTGCTAATTAGGTTTCTGGTATGTTAATTTAGAAATTCTTTAGTCAGGCATCACTATCTCTCTCATTAATTGTCTCTAGGCTTTGGTATGTTATATCATATAATTATCATGTCTAGTTGGAAATCACTGCATACTGTGAACTTTATATTCATGTTGGAAATCGGTGCATACTGTGGAATTGATAGAATGTTGATTACATGTGTAGCTCATTTGCATTTTTGCATGTTTGATAAGATGTATCTTATCAGGTTTTTGACAAATCTTCTCTTAAATCCATATTAAAAGTGTCAGCAATTGATTTTTAAGAAAAACCTATGTAGAACATATTTGTCTGGTTGTACAAATGTTCTTGAAATAGGACAACTCTTGTTTAAATTTGCCAAAGTCAAATACTTTTAGATGATAAGAAAAAACTATGCAGGATACGTAAAAAAAATACTAAGATTAAAAAGATATATATGTTGATAATTTGGTACAAAATTGAACTATATTTTTAAGTATCTTCCATTTTCTAAATGGTTTGACGAATTTTGAATCATTCAAACTGTTGGGTCATGAGAGAGTATGGAAGATCATCACATTAGGCCTTAAATAATCATACAAGTGAGAGAGACACGACACTAACTTTGGTTCGGTTTGGTTCGGTTTGGTTCGATTAGTAAGTTACGAAACGGTTAACCGAACCATAACTTTGGTTCAGTTCGTTCCAAATCTTAAACGGTTCGGTTCGGTTATTCCGAACCATTTCAACACTTTGGTTCGGTTCGGTTAATATGGTTAACCGAACCATGCCCACCCCTAGTCGCCACTATGCTACACGTGGCCGCTATAGCGCCGCTATTGACTATGGAGGGGGAGGAGGGTCCATTTTCCAAAAATTGGATAGAGTAGTAACGGTGGTCACATTTCACTAATGTGAAAAGTATGTGAACTTGGTTTAAGCATTTGAAGTTGCATTGACCGAAATAAGTCATTCGTCAAAGTCAAGCTACAAGGACCAAAAATGTAATCTGAGTTATTAATTATTTTGCCGACTCTTTGTCACTATAAATCAATTTGCATTTATTTTTTAAATTTTCATGCTGTTAGGCAAGGGAAGTAGTACGTTTAATACCACTCGAGTTCTGTGAGGAGCTGATCAATCTTAAGTACTTGTTAGTTTTTTTATTTTAAGTATTTAATAGACATTGTTTATTTGCATGTTTTCTTGAACTAAGTTACTTAAATTTCCTGTTGCAGGTGATGTCGGTAGTGTTTACTTTGGGCCAAACCATCCCATGAAGCCTCACCGTCTTTGCATGACTCACCATCTTGTTCTCTCGTATGATCTTCATAAGAAGATGGAAGTTTATGTCAGTAACACATGTTGTCTGTTTCATTTTCATTTGTATGTTTGGTATTTTGTTGCCATATGTTGATTGTTGTGGCTGATTATGTAAATAATGTTATTCGGATTATTTCTTTTTTATATGATGCAGCGTCCACACAAAGCTTATCCTGTTGAGCTTGCCCAGTTTCACTCTGCTGATTATGTTGAGTTTTTGCACAGGATTACACCTGACACTCAGCACTTGTTCTCAGATGAACTGGCCAAATGTATGCTTTTCTCAATTTTAAACTGATAAGTCCCTGTGATTTAAGTTTTTCGATTTACACAATAAGAAACATTGATAGAATTTATCGCTGTTTATTATATTTTCTATGTCAGAGAAATAGAGGAAAAGTGGAACTTAATCTATTTGTGTAGAGACTGAAGTCTAATCAATTTGAGTATATATTTGATTTAATTTCTTTTGCCTTCTAAATTTTTGACATAATTTGTCTTAGATATTATAGTCATTAGACTTGTGTTCCGCAACCTTAATAATTAAGCTTTGAACCACTGAAAACTATTTCATATTGTTAGTTTTGTTTTGTTGATTGGATTCAAGGTTTTTGTTTTTTAAACTGTCTTATACATATCTAGCTGGAGAGTAAGGATAGTTCATCTTTTAGAGAGAAAAAGGAGGCGGTGGTTGGGAAGTTCTATGGAAGATAGCAAATTTTTATACCCTCAACTTGTTACTTTTCCTCTCAATTAGCAAATTTTTTTACCCTCAAATTGTTATTACTTTTCCTCTCAATAATAGCTTAGCTTGCATCCTCACTTTCAATAGTTGATATCTAATTTCTCAAGTTAACATTCTCCTATCTAATGTTTTTATCTTAATATTTTCTGTTCATTGTTTAGCTAATAACAAGATCCATCTTTATTGTTGATCATTCATGTCAGATAATCTCGGAGAAGACTGTCCTGTGTTTGACAACTTATTTGAATTTTGTCAGATGTACGCTGGTGGAACTATAGGTAATATGTTTATAGTTGAAACTATAGGGATTTAGATAGGGGAAGAATAAAAAGGACTAAAGTAATTGATATTGAATTGATTTATACTAATTCTAGACTCCTATAAGGAAAGGAAACAAACCATGAAATATATGATTACATGCATCAATCTTAAGAGATTATCTTATATACAATGAAGATATTACAAGCTACTTTTCGTTTATTCTAACAGTCATGTTGAGTCTAAAGTCTATTATGCTTTAATCTTGTTACAACTTTGTGAGTGGCTGGAATAGTTACCAGCCTGAAGAGCCGATTGAAATGTTGCATGAACAAGGAAGATGAAAATGTACTGGAATGATCATAAGTGGACATTTCCTAGCAACCAAATCATGCACAGCAAAATATTCTCCAAATTCATTATAAATGGCATCTGGACGCTATAAGAACTACACGAAAATTTAGGATTAAAAAAATTGAAATTGTGGCTGGTGTGCTCCATACCCATGGATAATTCATCAGTGACATGCCTCATAAATGAGATAGGGGGGATACTGTAAATTTCCCAAGATACAATGATGATATGATTACATTTTTTTCGTACATTCTTACCATGATTTTGTGATTCTCTTGAATTTGGCATGCCTTGTTTGTCTAATTTATGCTGACTAACATGTACCTGCAGATGCTGCACGCCGATTGAACAATAAACTGTGTGATATTGCTATAAACTGGGCTGGTGGACTACATCATGCCAAGAAATGTGAAGCCTCTGGATTTTGTTACATCAATGACTTGGTTTTAGGGATCTTAGAGCTTCTTAAACATCATCCCCGTGTTTTGTATATTGATATAGATGTGCACCATGGAGATGGTGTAGAAGAAGCTTTCTACTTCACTGACAGGTCTGCTACTTTCTTATATTTTATCAGATTTAGGAAGTTCAAAGTGTTGAGAACCTTCAAGTTATCAAAACAATATCATTATAAATTTCACAACTATATTTATTAGTCTAACAGACCTTTAAATGCTTTCTTTGAAACCATCAACTTTGACCTTGGAATAGAATGGGTGCTATGTAAGCTTTGTATTCATATCATTAGATGATTAGATTTGAATAGCCTCTTTACAACAATCATGCCATGCCTTATTCGCTCTCCTCTAAATATAATATTCTGAGTTGGTACACAGAACTTGCTTTTCATGTTATATTCAGAGACAATATTTTTGCCATACTGCACGTGATTTTTCTCTACTTCATTAAATGTTAAAGTTTGACGTGACAGGGTTATGACAGTCAGTTTTCACAAGTATGGAGATTTGTTCTTTCCAGGAACAGGGGATGCTAAGGTGATTTTCTTTATTCTGTTTGTATTTTTAGTGTTTTTCTTGTTTCGATTGTAGTAATCACCTCTTTTTATAAGATTGATGTTTCAATTGTATAAATTGTTATGGATTGGGATATCACTGTTCCCTCTGCATATGTTAAATTGAATATCCTGTGTTTGAAACATTTCGGAAGCTCTCAATAGATTGGAATGATTTGAACTGATTTTACCTTATTGAAGGAAATAGGAGAAAGAGAAGGGAAATTTTATGCCATAAATGTCCCACTCAAGGATGGAATTGATGACTCTAGCTTCACCAGACTTTTCAAGACTGTAAGTTCTTATGTTCTTTTGGCCGAATTGCAACTTCAATAAGGCATTCATTATTGTTACTTTTGGCTTGATGGTTTGTTCTCTGAACCTTTTTAAATTCTTGCGATATAGATCATTTCCAAAGTAGTTGAAACATATCAACCTGGTGCCATAGTTCTACAGTGTGGAGCAGATTCACTTGCTGGAGATCGCTTGGGCTGCTTCAATCTCTCTATTGATGGTGCTTATTTCCCAGTAAATTTCCCATTCTGGTGAAAATATCATCATCTGTTACAACCCTTTGGCCTTGTTCTTCCTCACAATTGTTGATACCTATTGTGCAGGACATGCTGAATGTGTTAGATTCGTAAAGAAATTTAATGTGCCCTTACTGGTGGGTTTATATCACTTTATTTTTGCCTTCCATTCACCTGTACAATGAGTGGGATTTACATGAGTGGATTTCTGCCACAGGTCACTGGAGGAGGGGGATACACAAAAGAAAATGTTGCTCGATGTTGGACAGTCGAAACTGGAGTTCTTCTAGATACGGAGCTTCCAAATGGTATATTAAGTTAGCCTCTTTGCAAATGTTAAATTGCGGCATGTTTTCCTGAAATTTATGTTCTTTATGAATTGGATTTAATATTTTTGTTCTTTTACCATAAAAAAAATATTCACTGTTAAAAATTTTAAAAAAACATACAGAGATAGATACTGCCATGTGAATTGTGAAGCGATGTTTTTTTTTTTTGGAACTATTTTTGGCTTTACATCACACTCTTGGAACAACGGAGAAAACTTTACCAAATACCCGTTATGAGGCATATGATATGAGAGGTTGCAATGTTGTAATTTCTTCATTGTAATCTCCTGCAATATCTGCCTAGAGAATGATTTGTGACCTAACTAGTGTTTATCATGATTCTAATATGGTTTGCTTCTCCTTTTTCCAACCTCACTGGTTGCTTTTGCTTGAAGGTGACCTGATAGACTATGTAATCTGTCGTCACACTGCAAACTACTAAATTATTTTTTAGAAGCATAACAAAAAACCATTCATACTTCTCTGACTAATATCTTAAGCGTTCGGGATAATCAGCTCATGTAATGGTAAGAGCCTCTACGGCTAAGTGATAAAACATTTGACTGTCACCATACCCACCTTCTAAATTTAAAAAAAAGATTGAGTTGTAGAATTAGATAGGTGTTCACGTTTGAAGTGCAACTAGCTCTTATGTGAGGGCGTATTAGAAACTATTCATGTGTTTACACCTATCAGGTTGGGTTTTTTAGATTTTGGTTGATGGTAGTTTCTTGTATCTCTTTTCCAATGCGTTGAATTTGGATTTCAGATGTAAATTATGTCGTGTTATTTCTAAAGTCAACATTTTTCAACTGCTTGGTCTTTCTTGTGCAGAGATCCCGGAGAATGATTATATCAAATATTTTGGACCAGACTTCTCATTGAAGATTCCAAATGGGTTTATAGTATGTAATTGTCAATAGTCTTGTTTATATTATTATCTATATATTTACCTGGACTTTTATTTATTTTTAAAATTGACTTGAGACTCAGTTTCTGGTTTGAATTTTGATACTTCAAATTACATTGTTATAATTTTAGTTTAGACTCTCCAATGTGCAGTGAAATGTGTTTATGTTCTCATTAATTTTCTTTGAATTGATCAGGAAAATTTAAATAGCAAATCATATCTTAGCACTATAAAAATGCAAGTCATGGAAAATCTGCGCTGCATCCAACATGCTCCGAGTGTGCAAATGCAAGAGGTGAGTTCCTCCTTGAAATTGGGATACCCCGCCCAGAAGGCAGTCTCAGTTTTTTTACATAAATTTCTTTGTTGTGATGATCTGTTTTGTTTTAAACTTAGAGTGATCATGTAGTGAAGTATTAGCTCTCTAAATCAATTATTTGCCGCGAGAGGTTTATTTTTAAAGAAATGAATTAAAAAAGAGCCCTCATGATGGTGCTTCTAACTTTAAAATGAGAATCGTTAGTAGACTGGGGACAGTGGTGATAAAAAGTCGTGCAGAAGACTGAAATCTATCGCATAGGTCATAAGTTATAGCATGTTAGTGAACATTTAATTTCAGGATTTATCGATCATTATCTCTAGCTAGTAGGTTTTTGTTTTTGGACCAGCGTGGTTTGAATTCAACCTCCTTCTGTGCTGTCATGATAAAACCACTTTTAACCAAAGCTGACACAGCCAATACATAAACTAATAATATGTTCCAAATGGCGAGACTAACTTTTTGTGGGTTGATT
>Ga0315914_1008576_pt1 | contig 13561 bp, 6 predicted proteins | sample MpolenodulesMG_FD_203920 | JGI IMG/M metagenome (GOLD analysis project Ga0315914, IMG submission 203920) | Medicago polymorpha root nodule microbial communities from Los Angeles, California, United States - elongated nodules | ecosystem: Host-associated > Plants > Roots > Nodule | place: USA...
CAAAATTACACTTTTAGTCCCTTAACTTAATTTCAGGTAACAGTTTGGTCCTTTATCTTTTTTTCATTTCAATTTGGTCCTTTTTGTCCATTTTCATATACATTTTCAAGCTTCAAATCTTATATTCTTATGCAAACATAGACGAGGATCGTAAATTTGAAGATTGAAAGATCATAAGAAAATAAAATCATGAATTTTAAGCTTAAAAATTCATATGAAAATGGACAAAAACGACCAAATTAAAATGAAAAAAAGATAAAGGACCAAACTATTACCTGAAATTAAGTTAAGGGAATAAAAGTGTAATTTTGTCTTTTTTTTTTTAAGGGGGTTATATAAATTTATAGAAGCGTCTTTCAAATATTTACTACATATTAATTTATTGAATTTGTCCATGTTGTACCCTAGTGGTTTGACTGTATGGACATTTTATGTAGAATCTATAAAAGAATGTCGAAATTGTTCATTTTGTAAATAGGGCCAAGTTGGAGCCAAAAAAAAAAAAAACTGGAAAAACAACCACAGCTATGGACCTGCCTTGAAGTTTTGATGTTCCAAATTGATTCTTTTTGGACATGTTGTGGGCATGAACAGCACAAAAGTTGGTGCATTACTCAATTAGTTACAATCCATAAAGTCATTTTTAACTTACATTAAGAATAAACTTATGCTAAGCAGTTTCTTGTATTGACAATGATAACAGACTGAGCTTGAATTTCCACAATTAGCTTTTAACTCTCAAATACAAGGTCCTAGTGTCTTCATATTAATTGTCATTAACGAGCTCCACTACTCCAGTAAATTTGTAATTAGCAGTAAAAACAACATGACCTTGTTAGCAGCTGCGGAAAATTACACTTCAAGGAATTTGTCGAAGCCGCAGAAGCATGTGCATTATGGCAATTTTGCCCACAAATAGAAGTGTATATGAATTTACTTTGAGGATCACTAACTCGTCATCCTCTGGAAGCGCCTGATGAAAGAGGACTTGTTGACAATCTCATCATATCTATAAACCTTTTCTAGGAAGTGAGGTATCTCACTGAAGGTAAATGCTTGATTTCAAAGCATTGAGAATTGTAGAGACAGAGAAATCAACGCAGAAGCAACTCGTTCGCAGCTTCTTTTGAATTTCATCGAATGTCATCCAATTTGAGATAGAGTGAAAAAGGGTTTCACTGAAATTCATTTTACAATGTGCGTACCAAACGGGCTGCAAAGGAGCCGTCCAGAGAATGTTTTACCGGGTTGGATGAATAGAAACCATTCGGTGTCACAAAATCAGGTGGAACATATCTGTCTACAGGATCAATGTGAAAATCCTGAAACTCGGAAAAGGATAAATTAGCACTTGAAAAATGAGACTGGATAGTAAGTGGAGTATTGAACAGCACAGAAAATGGTAGACACAGAGCAATTGATTTTCCATATTTAAATTTAAACTTACATGTAACTTCTAATGCTATTCAAAATTTTCCTGTAATAAAACAATACTTACCGGATGTCTTTCTAGAAAAGCAGCTACCCTATCATCATTCTCTTCAGGATCTATGGAGCATGTACTGTAAACTAATACTCCTCCGGGTTTTACCAATCTACAAATGCACAGGAAAAAAAACTCCATGAGGGAGAAACAATATACCCCGTTTCAGCTACTTTTTATAAAAACTTAAATTTTTTGGAAACTAGTAGTCATCCAAGCATACAACAAGCCATGATCAGTTTCATAATTAGCAAACATCATGTAAAGCTCTTATTCACTTCTTTTAATGTATTCACACTTGGCAAATCATGAAAAGCTGAAAACTGATCTTCATAGTGAAACTGACTCTGAGCAAAGCATAGTAGGAGGAACTGATTTTCTAAACCAAATTTTAAGTAATAATCACATTCATCTCCTGAACTTGTGAATTTCTTAAAAAAAAACTTTTAAGAGCATCCATGGTAGTAGTTCATATAAAAAACTGCATGTGTCCCACGTGAGTAGTTCAGTTAGCGAGTTTATAGACAACAATGGAGTTTTAAGAAGAAAGTTCAGGGTTCAGCCCTAGAAACTAACATAACCACTAACTCACTAACATTTTCCTATCCCAAAAAAATAAATAAGAAATTACACGTTTTATGTGGATGAGATAACGTAAAAAAAAGTTCTTCATGATTAGCCTAATACGCCTCATAACAATCAATGCACACAAACAGAGAGGAAAAATCGAAGAGAATTAGAGAAAATATGGCTTTACGTGGATGCTGCATCCAGAAGCTCATCCTGTAATTTCTTCAATTGTTCCATATCCTCCAACTTCCTGTTCCAACGTAAGTCCGCTCTCTTCAAAAGCCAGTGAATAAGAACAGATTAAAAAACAAGGAAAAAGAAATACATAAATATGTTTACGTATAAACGATGACAGCGAGTAAACAAAATATTTAACACAACTACCTTTGAAAGAACACCAAGTCCTGAGCATGGTGCGTCCAACAAAACTTTGTTACTCTTAAGTGGTTCACCGTCCTGGGAAACAAACAAATTAAAAAAAGGAAAAAGAAACTTATAAGAAATAAACAATTGCAGAGTTTAATACTACATAGAATATGGAATGATATAACATACAGTTAATGTACGAAGATCGGCATGGACAGTGGTAACGACACCATCTACTTGGTGTAACTTTGCTGTCTCTTTAAGAATTCTCAACCTACCACTATTTACATCAACTGCATATACCATACCTGAAAACGCAAGCTTTTATTCTTGATATTCAATTTGTCTGTGCATTAATGAAGTAATAAAACAGGAAGCTAGTATATCAACATATCAGCGAGTTAGACCGTTGCAGAGCAAAAATATTGTCTGACAAGACAATTCAAAAGAAGGTCCAACATGATTTTAATAAATATATTCCGACCAATTAATACCTTGTCCACTTAAATGAGCGGCCATGTAGAGGGTCTTTCCACCAGGAGCAGCACAACAATCAACAATAGTCTCACCAGGTTGAGGATCAACAACAGAAACTATCAGACCTGCAATGGAGAATGTGGGATGCATTTTACAAGAGAAAATCTTCTTCACATAAGAATCTCTTATGTTTTAAGGTAAATAAAGGCACAGCTTAAAATGTTTTTATTTGATTAATATATTGGGGGAAAAACATAGCATACACAATATGCAAGGCCTTTGACCATATGACTTCTTTGTAAGGGTTGCCAGGCCAATTACCTAAGTGATTCTAGTTGGTGACTTGTATATTGTATCATGCACAGAGAATATGATGAAGAAACTAAACTCCTACTAATAAATGAACATGAATTTAAAACATAACGCATTAGTTCTCGCAGATCATCTTGGCAAAGCATTGGCTAATGTTCCAGGTAAAACTGGAGAAACAAGATAAAGAAACTTAGGACTTGTTTACTTTGTGCAAACATTTTTCATTTTCATTTTCTAAACTGCGTTAGTTTTATTTGTTAAGAAGGAGAAATATATTTTTAAAGTGAGTCATTGTGATGGAGAGAAGATAACATGCTAGTTAGGGATGATGCATTTTAGGAAATAATGAAAATAGTTCTTTTGACATTTTCATTGTTCCCGGAAATGCAAAACAATTGTTCACTTCAAGAGCCTCTTTTCTTCTTGTTAACAAGTAAAAACAACACAAATATTAGGAAATGAAAATAGAAAATGTTTTAACAAAGTAAATGAACCCTAAGATTTCATAGTCTTACAGTTATTCCTTCTATGAGAAAAGATGATTCACCTGCACTCTCATCCTGAACTGAACATAAACCCTCTTTGAATAGGCCGGCATGAATGATAATCTGAAATGTGAAACTACAAAAGTTAATGATTCAAAAGAGAAAGTCGTGCCTATTGTCATAACTGAAAAAACAGCAAGAAAAACATGATTTTGACACTTCCCAGTGGAACAAATCAAATAAAAGGATATACAGCTAAAACACAATTTCACACTAGCTAGCCTATTATGCTACACAATTCAGTCCTCACAGATTTTACTTCTCATCAGTAACTCATAGAAATTCATTATCCTAGTTTGGAAATTCTAGATAAAATAGCCTTTTTTCGACAAAAAGATAAAATAGCCTTATCATCAACTCATCGCCTCAATATCATACCTGCAACCCGGTCTTGATGCGAACAAAGTCATCCAAATGCAATGAAAGATTGTGTGGGACCTGATGTTTAATAAAAGGGAATTAAACCTAGTAGAGAGTAACCGATAATACAAGGAACAAGAGGTAAATATAACTGTTATTTGCACACGTTACATAAACTTCTGCTCTGACCCGTAGAGAAAGAGACAAATTCATTCGAAAGAAATTGTAAGAAGCAGGAATTTCGAAACACTATTAAAATAATCAATAAATAGATTAAAAAAACAAACTATTATAAGCAGAAGATAATGCAACATGTAGTAATGGAAGTGTAGCACCTTCAATGCATTAAGCTCTGTCACAAGGTCATCTCTTGAAAAACCCTTTGCCCGATTTGCTCTGAAATTAGACGAAAAAAATATAGCTTGAGTTCTTCGTTGTTTGTGTTAACATGCTACTTTGGGGAGAGGCACAAAAAAATGGAAGAAGCATTTACTAGCCTTAAGCTATAACTCGGTTCACTGTTGTTCCATATCATCAATTTAATGGCTTCTTCCTGGCCAAGATACTTTGTCCACCTCCTTACGATCCACTACAAAAGAAGTGATGACAAAGTGTTCCCAAATTTAGCCTTCCTTAATTTGATGCTAACAAGTAACAAGTCTGGCGAATAGCAAAGTTTCTATTACAAACTACGTTGTTGGTTTAATTAAGATTTTTTTTTGTTTGACACTAAGTCATCCATCACAAGGTGAATATCCGAAAACCATAAGTATTATATAAACTACTGGGGTGCATAATTTTGTACATTAAATGTTTTTCCTTATTAGCCATTGAATTTTAGTTGTGAATCTGAACTATCTTATATTAAAAGTTAACAGTGGTGCAGAAATAGTAGCAATAGATACACACTCACAACTGGATGTGAGTAGAGAGTTGCCAGCGCACGTGCTTGAGAACGATCATCACCCTCCACTTTGGGCAAAGGAAGAGTTTCATTTTCCTGCAAGCAAGACATCAACGAACTTGAGAATTTATTTATTTTGATAGATAACTTGAGAAATTCTTTGTAATATCACGCTCATGCAGTTAAGGGATATGTCATATGCAAAAAGTAAACCTTGAGCACAACTAGCTTTCGGAGGATTCCATTGACCATGTTGCCAGCACCCGGCCTGAGAGCAGCTTTCGCAAGCTGCACATTCTGCATTTCACATAGGAGATGGGAAAAACAATGAAGAGAATATTGGAGTTTGAAAAATATGTATTGCCAAATCATAGTAATATTCAAACCTTTCAATGTACTCAACAATCACCCAACATTTACAAAAAAATGAGTAATCACTACCACCTTACACAAACACACTTTCACACACACAGACACACAACCAAAATCACAAAATTAACCAATCAAACTTACAATCACAGCATAAAATGACATCAGATTTTACTTTTTAAAAAATAATTCTTCATGAAATATATGTTGAATTCAAACCGATAATCAATTGATTATCATAGAAAATAATCCCTTATGATAGTTGACATTAGACAGCATTAAAAAAGAAATGTAAATTCAACAAATGAGAATCCATTGCAAGCAATATCATTCGGGCAAAGAAAGTTCAACCCAATCTATTCAACAAGGAAACAACGAAAGCATATTTGTGTCAATGAAATACCTCATCTACAACAGCATAAGGTGGCATATCTAATTTGACGATCTCATAGAAGCCAATTCGTAGAATCTGACACAAACAAAGTACTAAGATCAGTAATCAAATATCAAGTATAAGGCCTCAGAAGTCAGAACAATGAACTCATAATTACACAAGGTATATCTATTTCACAAAGTTCGCCACAAAATCTCTAGCTTCTCAATCAGTTTGTACTATGTACGTAGTAATTATTTGGTTGATAGTTCATGCAAACATGCTCAGAAGTCAGAAGAAATATAAAACCTAGAATTACCTGTAAGAGAAGAGGTTCCATACTGGATATATCTTTATCATGACACAATGAACTGATTAAATGATCAAGGTATCTCCTCCAACGAATTGTGCCCCCAACAATCTCTGTAACCTATTTAATTTGCAGTATGAAACAATTAAATAATCAATAAATTTACTCATGAATGTTAAATGACATGAAAGGTAGTTTCAAAAGTAAAAGCACTTCAAAATTTCACCCTAGTTAAGAATGATAACAATCTGAACTTTACAAGGCATAGACAAATAGGAAAAAATAAGGGAAACGGGGGAATCATCAAGTTTCGGTATAACAGTAAATTTAACATTGTTTTGCTTAATTTGAGACAAAGATAGGTGACTCACTCAATCATTAAGGACAACCTATGTAGCACCGACACTTCAAATTGAAGGTGTGTTCGGTGTCCGACACTAATACAAGTGGCACTTTCAAAATGGGTGTGTCAGTGTTAGTGTCGTGTCATGTGTTGTGTCCGTGTCATGTGTTTGTGTCTGTGTTGGTGTTACCTAGTGGACAACAGATTCTCAGTTTTATTTTGACTGTGAAACTCCATAGACCAAAACATAAAATTTTAAAGTTATTTGATATAAAACAGAAATCTGTATCATGTAAAACTGAAAATGGGTTGAAATGGATAACCAATCTAAGGTCTTGATTATTTAATTCTCGAGTGCAAAATCCAAGTGTTCTTTGAACATAACCCATCTCATTTTCACCAGAACCTTTCCCTTTCTCATTGAGAAGGTCCGCAAAAGCACCACCAAGTTCAATCCTCATCAATCTCACAGCTGACACTACAAAAGTATTCAACAATTGAACGGAAAAAAAAATGAGAAATCCCCTTATGTCACGACTCAGAATTCTAATCGTGACTTAAGCACAACAACAAAAAAAAGAAAAAAAACTTTGTTCCAAGGGTCTATTTGGTTTGAATTATTTGAGTTTATCTACTAACATCAGTTTTGTGAAGCTGTTTGAGAGAACTTACAAAAACAGCATGATATAGTTCATAACCACGTTTAGCTTATTTTCACAAGTTCTCCAAGATATAGTTTATGAAAACAGATTATAGGCTTATCCGTAAACATATTAACTTTATTTTATCTTTTGATATAGAAATAACTTAAAGCATAAGCGCTTATCTTATGAAAGCAAAATGACATTATTCATAAGCTGCTTTTACCTTATTTTCATAAGCTCTCAAAAATAGTTTATGAAAACAGCTTAAAGCTTATTCGAAAACAATTGAACTTTATCGTCGTGATAATGGTTTATGCTATAAGTTGTTTATCCAAACAGGGTCTTATTGATGTGGAAGCATAAGTTAAATGGATAGATATACCAGCTCTGTGAGGAGAAATATCTGAATTAAGCTTCTGGGGTTTAACAGAACGGTTGGCAGAACCTGAAAGTTTGAATTTTTGGTTAATGTGAATGAAAGTGCATGACTAAAAATAAAAACAGTAGCATTGTAATTGAAATATAGTTAGTTTAGTTTGTTACCATTGTTGGTGGTGTGAATTCTGTGGGGAAGCTTGAATGGTTTTGAAGATGATGATGATGAAGAAGCTATGGTGGTTTTGTGGGGTTGTGTGAGGAAAGGTACTCCCATGTACACCACTCTCGCCATGTTTGAACCTTTGTAAACTGTTTGGATATGGTACTTTGGGGGTTTAACGGGTAATAAGTACGGTTCATCAGAGTAAAAACATTCATTACAACCAATGTCAATATTACATCATATAAAGGAACAAACAAACTCCCACTGCATTTTTTTTGATGACAAAATTAATTTTTATAAACAATATTTACTCTATTCAACTAAAAAACAAATCAACTAATTTTTTTTTCCTCTCTAAACTATCATTGTATTCAATTAATCTCTCAATTTACTTCGTTTTACTCGAAAATCTAATTTTTTTTTAAAAATGTGCAAAAAAATTTATTAATAAAAGTGATACAGATGATGAAATTACGACCGTATAAGGTGTAATTGAGACTCTAGTCATTCAAGTTACTAAGCCAAGTTCTAAAGTCTAAATTGAGTTGTTTATTTAAAAGAGTTTGATTCCGATAACAATTGAGAGTTGAGTCTAGTAAAATGAAGCGGTCTTTGTCTCTAACATCGTAGTCAACTAATGTTAGAATATTGAAAATGAAATACACTTTTAGTAAGAAAAAAAAATAACAATTGTGAAAAGTGTGTATTTGATATCAAATTAACCGTTAATTTGATCTTTAAACTCAAGCTAATCTTTAAATAACAATTGTGAAAAGTGTGTATTTGATATCCAATTAACAGTTAATTTGATCTTTAAACTATAATTTGCTCATCAATTTAGTTCTTAAACTACGAAAAATACGTCACTTTAGCCGTTAAACAATCATGAAAAAAACCAATTTTGTTAACGACTAAATAGTTAGACGAAAAAAATAATTTATAAACCTTTTAGTTGATTTAAATAGTACATAGAGACTAAATTGATGAGAGGATAGTGTAACTGCTAAATTGAAATATGGACCATTTATTCATTTATTGTTGCATAATGTCTAGAATTTACCAGGAAAAAAAAGTTGAGAATATTGAACTCAAGTGGTTTAAGAGTTCCACCAAAGATAAAATGTTGAGAAAATCTAAGTATGATTCTTGAATGAAATAAGTAAACCATTAAATTACTCACTTGTCTTTGTAAGCCATTATCAAATTAGTCAATGACTCTATTAATATTACAAACTAGTCCACATCTTTATCAAAAGTTTTTCAATTAGGTCTTTGCTTTTATGTTTTTGTCACATTACTAGAGACTTAATTGAGAAACTTTTTAACGAAGATATAAAGTAGTTCGAAATATTAATAGAATCATAGAGTAATTTAAAAGTGACTTACAAAAATATAAATTAATTTCATCATTTACTCAATAATTATTATTTGTGACTATAGTTATCTTTCGATCGAACTCTGAATTATCGACTACTAATAGGTTTGAATAAAGAAAAGGAAAAAAAGAGTTGAGTCGGATGCTGTGATGTGAAAGATGCGCATATTACAAAGAAGGTGGGCACACGCACAGCAATAAACACGGTGTAGCTGTAGCGTGCGTTCTACCCTTCGAGTCTTTGATTATTCTTTCTCATTCAATTCAACACCGTTACTGTTTGTTTCAACGCATTCTCCGGGTTGGTTCCCCTTTAACACGTAACGTATATATTAACGCTGTTATAACTTTTCAATAAAAATAAAAATAATAAATAATTCCTCAACCTTTTTCTTTTTTTATAACACCGCATTTTTTCTATTTTCTCTTCCTTTCCCACCTCATTTTCTTTTCCAGGAAAATCATCATCCTCATCATTCCATCCAATATTCATCATCTCGATGGTATGCCCCTAATTCATCGTTATTTCATTTTTATTTTCCATTTTACCTTTTTTTAATTACGTTTTTCAATGATTTTAGCTTCTTTTATTCAATTTTGTTATATACATACATATTCTCTTGCTTGAACTTTAGGTTCAAAACGCCTTTGATCGAGTTTTTTTTTTTGTTTTCAATTTTGATGGTGTTGATTATTATTATTATCTGCAACCACAATTATGATCTCAATATCTACGTTTATTATTTGCATTGATTATACTTATCAATGATTTTTCGATAATTTTATGCGGAGTGAATCGCCAATTTGTCTCCTAAAATTGATGGGGTTGGGCATTTATACCTCTTTGTCAATAGGCAAAAAGAACTCCTCCGATTTTGAATTATGTCGATCAACTTTATCCTTGAATCCTTGATCATTCGGCTAACTTGTATCTATTTTGCTGTCAAACTAGTCCTTACAAGTTAGTAGAAGGACCAAGTTGTCTCACATCATTCAATATAGGGTTTTTAGGGGGTGAATTGGAGATTTACTCATTTAAGGCACTGTTATTGCTCTTTATTAGGAAAACATTGTCTGTTTTTTACTTTGTGATTGTGTATATAGGGGGTTCAAATTCTTATTATGAGTTATGACTTCACAGTTCAATCCTTAAATGTGATGTGAAAGAATAAGGTAGCTTTGGTGCGTGTTCTGGTTTGGTCTTATGCTTGTGGATGCTTAATAAATAAGTTAGATGTATTGCCATTATTGGTTTCTAGGATAGGATGTTTTTTATTTTGAGTAGTTGCTGTCAATTGGGTGTTTTACCTTAAAAGCGTCCATGAACAAATATTAGGACTAGTGGTTGATCATAATATTGTAATATCAGTTAAATATCGTTGTGAACAGTTTTAGTAAATAGTTTTTAGTTGTAGTTGGTATAATGTTTTTAGCTCTACATGATTGTGGATTTGCTCAGGAAGTCCACAAACTAAGTAATTTTTGTTTGCTATTATAATTGATGTCAAAGTTTGTAATATTAAGCTCATAGTAATAGTAATGAGTTTTTATTGATTAATCTGAATATCCCACAGGACAAGGGTAAGCCACTACCAAAGTTTGGCGAATGGGATGTCAACGATCCAGCTTCAGCTGAAGGTTACACAGTGATTTTTAACAAAGCTAGGGATGAGAAAAAGACAGGTGGCAAACCTGAGTCACCTGCAAAGGAAAACACTCAAACCAGGCCTCCATTAGAACATGCCAAAACTCATGGTGTAAGACCTCTTCTCTTTTATTGAACATATTTGTCTTTTGAATACATGTTAATTGTGATATAATACACCTTTCTGCATGTGTACATGTTTGTTTTGGTGTAACCTTTTTTGGTTTCATTGTGTATTTTTCAAAAGAATTGAGAAACAGTTGGACGAAACGAAAGTGGTTGTTTGAGGATAGAGTGACCTGAATATATATGATTTCATTGTAGGCCTTGTTAAAAATGCCACTGTATCTAGGACCCCTTTGAAATTTGAAACAATTATTTAGTTGACTCCCACCCCCTCTTTTCTGTATGGCATTGATTGCAATCACATTTGAATATTGGCTTTTATATGTGTTTAGTCCTTGCAAATAGGGGTCATTTAAAATTTGGTCCCTGAATTTGCTAATCCTGGCATTTTTTGCCCTTGCAAAATTTAATCATTTAAAATTTCATCCCTCTCCACACTTAATCACTGCCACGTCAGTAATTTGATGACGTGGCTCTGTTAATTGCCCAACCAGATGAGTGAGTCAGCAAATAGGCATGGGAATGGACAAAAATACCCTTGAGTTTATCTTCTCCAAATCTTCCCTCCTCTTCTCTTCTCAATTCACGATTCCATCTCCTCTTCTCTTCTACCCCCTTCTCTTCCCTTCTATGCTCTCATCCTTGTCAATCGAGTTCTATGAATAACCAACATAGAAAGCCAACATCTGAATCCAATTAATCAGTGCTAAGCTTCAACTCACAAGACATGAGGAGAAGAATGACGACAGAGATATAAAGCCTCCATAAACGGCCTCAGCGTCAACACAAGCAGATCTCATAACCATATCTGAGTTCGACGGTGGCGCCGACGGTGGCTCTTAGTGGCCTGCACAGGTTTGTGAATTACACGATTCACCTTAAACGATGAAGCGCTTGATACATTATTTGATGTTGATTCGTTGACAATTTAATGTTGTAGGACGATGAAGCGCTTGAAACATAGGCAACCACCTTCTTCCTCGCCCTTGCCGCCGCTTCACTCACTCAGGTCGCCGTTACTCTCAAGCTTACACTTCACCGTCTCTCTCACTCGTGTATCTCTCAAAATTGAGATCTGGCAACGTCTCTTCACAACTTCACAACGTCTCTTCACAACTTCAGGGAGGGTCGTCGTCATCGTCAGCGTGCACACGGCCGTTGTCATCGTTGGCGTGCACACGGACGTCGTCATCGTTCGTCGTTGACTAAGAATTATTGAAAAAAGAATTGCGTTTAATTTGATTTGGGGTGAAAGGTTGTGTAAATTTGAATTGAAACAAGTTGATTAAGGGTTGGAGTTTGACGTTGGGTAAAATTGATTAAGAATTGAAAACAATTCACAAACTCTTCCATAGCTCTGAGTTTGAGATGGTAAGAGGACGATGAAGAAGAAGATTATGATGAATCTGGGTTTGAGAGTATTGCCTCAGGGGTAGTTTCGTAATTTCACACTTGCCTAATATAAAGAGGGGTATTTTCGTCCATCCACATTATATGTTTCTGACTCAGCAGCTGACTTACCCAATCAACAGTGACATGTCATCAAATGACTGACGTGTCAGTGATTAAGTAGGAAGAGGGACGAAATTTAATTAAATTTTGCAAGGGCAAAATGCCAGGATTAGCAAATTCAAGGACCAAATTTTAAATGATTCCTATTTGCAGGGACTAAACACATATAAAAGCCTTGAATATTTGATACTCTTATTAATCTTTTGAGGATTGGCATAGTCTTTTGCATTTGAAACTAATTAAATGTATGCATTACTTTTTTTTTTTTGGAGAGAAAATGTATGCATTGCTTATATAGTCCTTCATTCAATAACTACAACTTTGTATCTTTATTGGTGGTTAATGATCCATTTGCTATTTGTGTATAGTTAGTTGATCTAGCTGTAGGTTCTTTTGTTGAACTTGCAGTGAATGAATTTTGTTTTGAAAAAATAACTCCGGGAGATGCATCTTTCTTTCCAGACTTATGTATATACCTTTCCTCATGAAAAACTTATTTGATTTTCAGAAAAGTTGGTTTTGCTGCCTACATAATCCTTCAGCGGAATCATAATAATGTGGTGCTATGTATATGATTAAATGGAAGCCGTGCTTATGTGTAACTTGCTGCCAATGTTTTCTCAAGGATATAAACTGTGGAGCATACTGAGTTCTACTTGGATTCAGTTTTAGTTATGTAAACGTGAGTAGCAGTGGGGGAGAGTAAAGATTACAGACTATTTTTGCATGTATCTATATATGAATGTTTATTGTTATGAGCAACGGTTGCTCCCTTTTTTGCCCTTTCTTGCTCTTGTTCCATTATATTTCATGTATTACAGCAATACATATCTTATTTTATGAGGTGATTTATCATTTATATCCTTTGTTTTGATTTCCTGGAGCCCGGAACAAATCTGTTTGTAATAGTGGTAATTGCATTTGCTTGGTTCACTGTCAACGAAATCAAAGATTTTTAAGGTGGTCCTTGGGATGAGTATCATTTTTGACAGTTGCCACCAACTCGTTATTATTGACCCATAATTCATATTCCCATACTCTTATTGAATAGTACAACCTATAGCCATTGGTGGCAAGAAAAGCTACAAAGTACAACACGTACGAAAAATCAAAGAACGAGAACGGTCGGCAACATTATTTTTTCTTTTACCACTCTTATGAGGAAAAAATCATGTGGAATGGATCCCACCAACACAGGTAATGGAAGCCACATAATCACAAATGAAGTTCACCACATAATAAAGAGTGTTCCCTAAAAAAAAAACATAATAAAGAGTGTGGACCAAACCAAATAACATATTAGACT
>Ga0315914_1008580_pt1 | contig 13543 bp, 8 predicted proteins | sample MpolenodulesMG_FD_203920 | JGI IMG/M metagenome (GOLD analysis project Ga0315914, IMG submission 203920) | Medicago polymorpha root nodule microbial communities from Los Angeles, California, United States - elongated nodules | ecosystem: Host-associated > Plants > Roots > Nodule | place: USA...
ATAAATGCACATATTTCAAGAATTTAAAACATTAATATCACATATTTACTTCAAAACTATAGTAATTGACAATCTCCATTTATTTAGGAAATGGAGAGGATCTTCACCCCTTTTTTTTTAGGAAAAAAAAAAATATCTTTTATTTGGTTTTAAAATACATATTGTTTAAATTATTTTTCTTTCGCCTCTTCTGAAATGTGTATGTGTCTAAATAAAGTGATTAAATAGTGACAGTGGCGGATCTTCTTGGGAGTCCATGGTAGCCATGGCTCCGCCCCCAGATATGATATTAATACTGGATTACACAAAAATATTAGGAATTTTGCCTGTGTCGCAGTGGAAATGAAATTGAAGTTGTTTTTGCAGCATTAGGTTGTGAGTTCGAGCCCTTCCGTCTCATTTTTCTTCATATATTTATTTTAATTTCACAAAAAGTATCATGGGGGACTTGAACAGTTGTACACAAGGTGGTATCCAAGCACTATGAAACAACACAAGACATATAAATTTGTGTCTATTATGTGAAACAACTTATGTGTGTGTAACAAATTTCTGGCTCCCCCACATATTTTGTCAAGATCCGCCACTGAATAGTGATCAATATTTTTTTTCTCTTCCTTCTACTTGGATGATTGATTTCAACACTATTTCTATTATCTTCCAAAATAATGTTGTGAATCCCAAGAGAACAATATAGTGGATCATGTTATATACCATTCATGATATATACATGATCGACTCAACCAGTTGCTTTCAACAATAGTCCCATACTTACTTTTATCATTTTTACATTCAGCAAACTAAACTCCAAATTCAAGACAGTAACAGATTGTAACCAACCCGGATAAGAAGTTGGATGATAATTGTTCATCTCATGTTTCGACCCAAATGGATTGGCTTGTTGAGACCAAACTATGCCTGCATTGGGAAAACACTAATAAAACTCACTAATTTGTGGGACCCTTATAATTAATTTAGGAGTACTAAAAATATTATCTATTTAGCTCTCTCTAATATTCTCTCGTTTAATAAATGAAATCCATGAGTCATATCACTTTATTGGAGCCTATTTTCAAGTATAGAGCTCATATTAATTTCATTCAATAAAAAAATAAGTGTTAGAGAGAATGTTGAAAAAATAGTGTTTTTAACACTCACCTTTCATTTGATGGTTAGGTTGAAAATGCACGACATTAAAATAATATATGATCTTTGATAAAGATCAAATCTCTCAAAAAAATCTTTGATAAATATCAAAGTCATCTTTAAAATTATATAAGGCAAGTTATAATAGTCCCTCTATTAACTTTAGTCCCTCTATTAACTTTTACGATTATGATTTATGATGTGATACATTAATTGAATGTTAACTTCCTCCACATTGATTCGATATCAATGTCATCTTTTTTTTTTGTTGAATCATATCAATGTCATCCGACCATAAATAATTTGCTTATACGACCTCCGTCCCTAATTATAAGACCTTTTTGAGAATTTTTTTGTCCCTTTTTATAAGACTCCTTTGCTATTTCCAACTACATTAATTATTTCTTTACATACATGCCCCTATTTATTATACATCTTTTTCTTCAATCAGCAATAAATAACATATGAAAAACATAAACTAACTCTCTCTCTTAAGGATAAAATTGTAAAAACAATAGTGATTACAAACAACTTTAATACAAATATCCACTTTCTTAATTCCTGTTATTTTTTGAAAAGGGTCCTATAATTAAGGACGGAAGTAGTAATATTTAGGGTTTTTAAGGACTAATTTGTCAATCTAGTACATGTACAATTGCAATTATTTACAAATTTATCTTTGAGATGGCATAAATTTCATAAACAAATTGGTGCATATTGTGACTTAGCAATAGTATCAGATCAATGTACAATGTGACGTGTCAAGTTAAGATGTCACACCCTCGGTTATGACCATAGAAACTAACTTATAGATAATTTTAAACGACTTTTTACAATTTTGAGGATATAATTGCCAATTTGCAAAAACAAACTATAATTTCGATGATCAATTTGTCTATTCTTTCAATAATTTTACCTTACTGTCCTTAAAGATAAAGTGTTATGATCCCTCTCGATGAATTTAGGGATGGCAAAGCGGGCAGGCCCGCTCCATTTAGGCCCGTCCCGTCTAAGCCCGCTAAAAACGAGACGAGACGAGCCGAGTCAAATTTAATGACCGAGTCTAAAATCTCACCCTGCCCCGTTTAGTGGCGGACTTGCGAGTTGGCGGGCCGGCCCGCCAAACAAAAAAAATTGACTTTTTTTACAACATAATTGTTACAAAAAAAACTATGTTGCTTTTATCATAAAAATATATAAAAGAATAGGTAGAAAATAAATTTGTGAAAAACAAGATAATTAACAAATTGTCGAATTGAACATTATAATTAATAGAAAAATAAGGCAAATGCGCAACATAAAATAAATCCAACAACAAAAGTAAATCCGAAGGCATAAAATAAGTCTCAAAATAAACTAAACAACCAAGATATATCCAAAAGCATAAAATAAGTCTCAAAATAATCGCAACAACAATATAATTATTCTACTAAGTCAATCAACTCCAAGTTAATCATCATCTAAGTTATGAATATATGGTGCTCCTCCTCCTCCTCCTCATGTTGTCTTCATAACATAATTGTTTCCAACGAGTTAAGCGGGCCGCCCCGCCCCGTGCCTGCCCCGTTTTTCAACGAGGCGAGACAAGTCGAGTCAACTATAAAAAGCGAGTTCAAAACTTCGACTCAGCCCACCAAAAATAGCGAGCCAAACAGGCCGGCCCGACGGGTCAAGCCCGTTTTGCCACCCCTAGATGAATTAATCTACACAGTCATGTATGATAATACTATTTTTTTTTAAAAAGTTTATCATCACCAAAAATTAAATATGAAGCAAAGAAAAAAACACTTTTTTTTTATTTTTAAAAAATGTCACTAATTTACACACATTTCGTGTATGAACACCGAGTCCGTTATTTTAGAATGAAGATGAAATCTCCAACTGACACACATATATATCATTGTCAATAAAAAAAAAACGATGATGAGAATGTTCGTCGTAGTAGCAATAATATATATAAATAAATAATGTGACATCATACTAATTAAATGAAAGATGACAAAGAAAAAGTGATAGATGAACGTAAGGTAAATGCCACCACCATACGTGCCTGTGGATGCATCATTCAAGTGCAATGTTTCAAAATTTTCCTTTAGAAAAAATAATCAAAGATAATATTTAACATAACTAGATAAAATTTATTTTTGTTTGTTTCTTCTATCCATAATGTCATCTAATTACCTTTTTCACATTATCATGATCAACTAGGGTTGCTCCTTAGTTATATAAATTGAGATGCTTGAAGAACATTTTTCATGAGCTTCTCTTAGTTGTGTGCAATTAACATATGCAAAAAAGAAAAGAGTTTTGTTCTTACCATGGCTTCATCACTTTTTATGCCTTCATCCGTAAGCTCATTATTCTTCACTCTTGTCTTGCTTTCTTCATTTCTTGAACTTTGCTTATGCAAATTAATTGATTTAGTCCAAGTATGTGTCAATTCCAAGTTCATAATGTTTGCTATTCTGTTCCTCAAAAAAAAATGTTTGTTGTTTTGGCTCATATTTGAATTTATTTGATAAAAAATCATGCGACATTAATTTTAATTTATCTCATTGACATATTAAATAATTGTAGACGAATGTCAAATTTTATAGACATGATCTAAGTTATAATAGTATTCAATTTAACGGTAAATTTTGTAATAAGATATGTGCTAAAGAATTATTAGATGTGTCATGTATTAAGTTTGATACTGATGTAACATGCATGTTTTGAGAAGAATGGATCCAACTTTATCAAATTTTTGTAGGAAGTTTCCTCATTCCCACATTTTAAAAAATTTCACATGTTTTCATAACTATACTTTTCAGAGAGCATAATTGCTCAAAGGTGTAATTTGGACAACACATTATGATTAAACAAAAATTGAAAACAAAAATTATGACATCACATTATTAGTAGTTCTTGGATTTAGATGATACGAATGCCAATGATTCAAATTTTTGTTTGAGCATTTAATCATAATATATGTTTTCAATATTTTAGTAGCAGCTGCAGAATATACATTGCGATTTTGACTTGTTTGATTGTTCAAATAGTAACATAGGTTTCTGGTTTTGCATTCATAAGAACAGGATATGATTATTTCACTGTTTTGTAATTTGTACGAGTTTATCAAAAGATCTTTGTAACATAGAATAAAGTAAACAAAAAGAAAGCTATGTTCTTTCAAAACTTTATGGACTAAAATTATTATTTTATATCATATTAATGTAGTCTTAGTTAAGAAACTAGTGTTTCTTTTTTAAGTGTTTACTTTGGAAGACTCGTAATGTAGCATCAACACTTCAAATTGAGATGTGTTGGACATCGACATGACACCGACACGTAGAACATTCAATCATTACCAGTATTTACATGTCGTGTTTGGTATTCATGTTTGTGTCAATGCTTGATAACTTATCTCATGGTATCACGATATAAGTATCAATTCAACCTGTGAAATTAACTTACACAAAAATAATTTTGGTTTAATGTCATGGTATAGTAATCTTACTTAACCAAAGTTACATGAATGAACATAGATAATGGAAGAAGAAGCCAGATTCGAGTCCGAAGTAGCCGAGGTGCAAGCATGGTGGAACACAGAGAGGTTCAGACTAACCCAAAGACCATACTCAGCAAAAGATGTAGTTTCCCTAAGAGGAAACCTTAGACAAACCTATGCCTCAAATGAGTTATCCAAAAAGCTCTGGAGACTTCTCAAAACCCACCAAGCCAACAGAACAGCATCGAGAACATTCGGTGCACTTGATCCGGTTCAAGTCACTCAAATGGCAAAACACTTGGACACAATTTACGTCTCAGGTTGGCAGTGTTCATCCACACACACAACCACCAATGAACCTGGTCCTGATCTTGCTGATTATCCTTACGACACTGTCCCGAACAAAGTTGAACATCTTTTCTTTGCTCAGCAGTATCATGACAGAAAGCAAAGAGAAGAGAGGATGAGTATGAGCCGAGAGGATCGTGCAAGAACGCCTTTTATTGATTATTTGAGACCGATTATAGCTGATGGTGACACTGGATTCGGTGGCACAACAGCTACTGTTAAGCTTTGTAAGCTTTTTGTCGAACGCGGTGCTGCTGGGATTCACATCGAGGATCAATCTTCCGTGACTAAGAAATGCGGTCACATGGCCGGGAAAGTTTTGGTTGCGGTTAGTGAACATATTAATAGGCTTGTTGCTGCAAGGCTTCAATTTGATGTCATGGGAGTTGAAACTGTTTTGGTTGCTAGAACTGATGCTGTTGCTGCTAATCTTATTCAATCCAATATTGATACAAGGGATCATCAGTTTATTTTGGGCGTGACGAATCCGAGTCTGAAGGGGAAGAGTTTGGCAACAGTTATGGCACAAGGATTTGCTTCTGGAAAGAGTGGAGCTGAACTTCAGGCATTGGAGGATCAGTGGTTGTCGAATGCGCAGTTGAAGACTTTCTCGGAAGCAGTTACAGATGCAATCAAGAGCCAAAATGTTAACGAGGATGAGAAAAGGAGGAGGTTGAACGAGTGGATGCATTTTTCGAGTTACGAGAAATGTCTATCAATTGAGGAAGGTAGGGAGATTTCTGAGAGATTAGGAGTGAGAAACCTCTTTTGGGATTGGGACTTGCCTAGAACTAGAGAAGGGTTTTATAGGTTTAAAGGTTCTGTTACCGCGGCTATTGTTCGCGGTTGTGCTTTCGCACCACACGCTGATCTTATCTGGATGGAAACAGCAAGTCCTAATGTGGTTGAGTGCACACAGTTTGCTGAAGGGATGAGATCAAAGTGTCCACAGATATTGCTCGGATACAATCTTTCGCCATCTTTTAACTGGGATGCTTCGGGTATGAGTGATTTGGAAATGAGGGATTTTATTCCTAAGATCGCTCAGTTAGGGTATGTTTGGCAGTTCATAACTGTTGGTGGTTTGCACTCAAATGCATTAATCACTTCAACATTTGCTAGGGATTTTGCCAGCAGGGGAATGTTAGCTTATGTGGAAAGGATTCAAAGAGAGGAAAGGAACAATGGTGTTGATACACTTGCTCATCAGAAATGGGCCGGTGCGAATTACTATGATAGGTACCTCAAAACTATCCAGGGTGGTGTTGCGTCAACTGCTGCAATGGGAAAAGGTAAGCGTATATAAATTAATGTTACAGTTAAGGTTTTAAATTGCCGTTATTGTAGCTTTAGCGTCGTGATCCTTGATATTACTCAGAGTCGCTATCAAATTTGGTCACACTTACATCAAAAACCTTGATGTCGCGGCTCAGATCTTAGTCGCAAAAACCTTTTTAGAAAACCGTCATTCTAATGCTAATTTTTCCCAAAAAAACAACTGTAACTTTTTTTACGATTTTAATTTTTTATACCTTTTATATTGTATTATAGGTGTTACTGAAGATCAATTTAAGGAAACATGGACAAGGCCAGGAACGGTGGGCATTGATAGAGATAATGGCAGCATGGTGGTTGCTAAGGCCAGAATGTGAAGGATCTATACTTCTGCTGTGAACTATACTGCTGAGTTTGGAATTTAGGGGAAATTCAGTAATTTATCAATTTATATGTATTGGAATGAAATAAATGTAGACTTTAATTAAGTAGGCCATTAAATCATTATGGAATTTTTTGGCTGTATAATTTGTATTTATGTCCTAGTTTCTTCAAACTCTCAAGCCTTATGAGCAAGGGGGAAAAGAAGACTATTATGTGTGTTTTGTAATTTGTTTTACTCTTATCGTTTAATATATTTTGCTTTGTGCACTTTTTTCTATTTTTTGTATTACATATACCTCTTAGATCCAATATCAGAAGAAAAAAAGTGTATGATGTCAAATTCTATTATCAATAGTTTAATTAAGGTCCAATGGTATAGAAAGAATATATTCTACATCTCTACGAAAAGACAAAGCATTAAGATCATGATTAAAAGTTCTATTACTATCATGAAGGATCAACTTACACATAGAACATGAAAGTGAGGATGCAAGTTTTTGTGGTGGGCTAGTCCCACAGGGCTTGTACCGTCTTTAAATGGGACCCTGTTAGTGGGCGGTGAGATTGGTCCTACAGATTAGTCGGTCATTGGACCAGATACTAGAAGAAAAAACAACTAACGCAAAGACTAGGAAAAAGATGACGAAATTCAGTTGAGAAGTATTTATAATAAGGTTAGTTCACAGTCAAGGTAACTAACTTGCAACTAAAGTAACTAACATAGTTGAGAAGTTGCAACTAATTAACTTGCAAACAAAAATGGCTCCATTGTGTTCCGAAATTTGAGGTTGGATTCTTTTCATTATTTTCTAGTTTTCTAGATTGTCACTTTTTTTTCTCGTGTTTAGTTTTATATTTACCGGTGAAAAACATTAAAAAAAAAGTTCATGTGAAATTGAAAAATTGAATGATAATTATGACGTTAATGATAAAAACATTAGAATTATTGATGATAAATATTTTAAAATGATACAATGATAAACTAAAAATATTTATCAAAATATTACAAAATTAATGATAAAGATGATGTCCCGTTTATAATAATAAATAATCAATAATAATAATCCAAACATTCAATAACAATGAAAAAAAGATTTTCCTAGGAATGCAAAAATGATTTAAAATCAAAACACATTACCTTTGATTTTGATTATCAATTTTGGCGGTTGAATCCTCATCATTGTTTATCTTATGTAATTTCACCTTTGCTTAGCACTTGGTATTTTTTTTTTTTGTCTGACTAATTGTATCTTTAGATAATCTCTCTTGCACACCTTGTAGTGGAAAGATTATTGTTTCTTATTAATTTCAATTTCACTTGTTAAAAAATACATTTTTTATAAGATGATGTAAACTTTAATACTCACTAGAAATGAGAAGTGTTCAATTTTGGTGAACTAATTTAGCTTTTAATTTTTTTTTGAAGTGTCATATTTGAGAAATTTTACGAATCATTTGTTTATTCTTTTCCCTAAAAAAAAACAATTTTGTTTATTCTTTTATTATATAGATGTATAGATATAGATATAGATTGGTTTCCTTTACAAAAAAGATATAAATTGGTTTGTTTATTTTTAAGGAATATAGATTGGTTTGTTGTTAAAAAATTAATTAGACGGTTCGAGATCAAACTTCAATTGCTTTGCGTGAGAAATACTGCATAAATAGATCCCTAAAGATCATTCTCATAATTAAAGGGTACAATTGAGGGGTGACATGTAAATTTTTCCAGTTTTTATCTCGAAAAGCTAACCGATTAGGAAAATTGCTTTTGTCATATCAGTTATTTCCTAAACAAATATGAAAATGACACTTTTACCTCCAACGATAGTTAACTATCGATGCGTTTTGTAATTTAACAGTTGATGCTCACATTTAACATTGTCATTATCATTCAATCTTTTTTTTCATTATTCAATATTTTTTCAACATTTTTTTATCATTCCATTTTTTTTATCATTCAACATTTATTTTATCATTCAAGAGTTGCCCTTAAAAGCTCATGTTTTGCTCATAAACTTGATTATCCAAATTTTCTTGCAAAATCAAATTGCACCAATTCATCCAAAATTTTTGAAGAAAATCACAAGTAAGCCTAATCCTATTAACATGCAATTTAGTTTGATTAGATGTTAATTTTGATAAATTTAGCAAAATGTTAGTGAAAATGGAATGTTGTTATTAAAATCTCATTACATGGAATGTTGTTATGATGGAATTTTGCAATTTAGTTTGATTATGGTGTTATTTTGTTATGAAAATCTCATTATTTTTGTATTGTTTTATTTGTTTAGTTATGTTTGAGAAGGAGGCTGGTGCTGAATTGAAAAAGGAGCTTGAGGCTCAACAGGGTGATACTTGCAACAACTTGATTTTCGTTAGAATTATTTTAATTAATTATTATGTGTGTTTATATGTGATTATTTATCTCTGTGTGTACTTTATTTGGGATTAGTGGATTTTGGCTTAGAAAGTGTATTTTTGTCATTTTGGCCTCAGGGGTATTTTGGTCATTTGGTGAACAAGGGTAAAATAGTCTTTTGGGTACGAGAATTATTTTTAATATTTTAAGTGAGAGAGGTTAGTTTTACTAAGTTATTAGTAAGTGGTAGTAATTAATTAGAGAAGGTAACTATTTGTTATTTTTTACGGTTAAGAGAGTAGTAACTCAGTGAATTATTTAGTAAGACATTGAGCCCATTTAAGACAACTAGGGTTAAGCCCATTTGAGAAATTAGGTCTTATACTCATTCACACATTTCACAAACTTTGGAGAGGTAGAGAGAAAAAGAGCAAGAACAAGGGTTAGAGAGAAATATATATATATATATATATATATATATATATATATATATATATATATATATTACTTGCAGCGACAACAATATTAGAAACTAGGGTTTAGGCTATTTATCTGATGTCTTGAGAATGATCCCAAGAGGGGTATTTATAGCCCTTTTTGGGCTTGTTTTTACGTGACTTAAGCCCTAAGCAAGTTGGGCCTTAAGTCTGTTTACTAAGCTCTAAATGCTTCTAGAAGCTAGTTGAGGCGACGCCTCCGGAAGGGCGTGCCTAGGCCTCAGAAGCCCTTCTGGAGGGCGCTTATGCCTTTCTTGAGGTTAGTTACATAGCCACAAAAAGTTGTGTTGCATTAAATATCCAAAAAAATACGTCGGTGTATATCAACAAAAAAAAAAGGATTAGCACCGACAAAAAAGTGTCATATTTCATCTAATGATATTTCATATAATGAAATTGAATCATCTTCATATTTCGCAATAACTTCAAATTCTTCATTTGCTTTTTCAGGAGTGTCACATAAAATTGGATTGACTCGGTTTGGGTGATGACTATTGAACAAGTGACTTCAAACGCGGGGGGGGGGGGGTGATCTTTAAAAAAACGATTTAAATAAGCGCTTAAAAAAGATTTTAACCAAAGGAAATAAAATGCTTATAATTGATTTTAATAAAGATGAAAATTAGATATGTTGACGTAAATAAATAGCAAATGAAGTAAAAGAGATAAAGGGATGAGAGAAAAGACACCAAAAAATTTATCCTAGTTCGGCATAAAACATCAAAAAATTTATCCTAGTTCGGCTTAAAACACCAATGCCTACGTCTAGTCCCCAAGGAAAAACCCTTTCAGATTTTCACTAACCAAGCTTTTAAACATGATAAGCTAGTAACCTTTACAAATAGCGAGCACTCTCCAAACAAAATTACTCTTTGTAGAAGAGCCTCTAAACTCAAGAGATATCGCCTCTCATGAAACCTTGGGATCACACCCAATACAAATTAGAATAAGACAATTAGAAGATTACATCAAATGTGTAGATATAAACAAATTGAAGCGCAATTACTACAACTCAACTATGTAGTATTAAATAGCGAACAAGTTAATAAATTAGCAAGTGTAAAATACTGAGAGTAATGAGTAAAAATTTTCACAAAGTTTTAGTGCAAATCCCTCCATGAGATGTTTGTCATCATCAAAAAGGGGGAATTTTAGTGCAAATCCGTCTATGAGATGTTTTAGTGCAAATCCCTCCATGAGAAATTTGAATATTTGTACCAACATGATTACTTTCGAAGACTCATGAAAATTGAAAGAGGAGACATTAGCAAACATGATTCACATTTTTTATTGGTGAAGATTGACCATCTGGAAACTGAGAGTCAATAGTGAAGGTGAGGAAAACACAAGCGGGGGGGGAGGGTTGAAATTGTATTTGCTTTTTCTTCGTTTTCTCCTACTGAAGCCATTGTTCAGAAGCAGATAGAATTTAGCTTCTAAAGTGATGTTCAGAATCTAAATGCAATAGATAAAAAGAGAGAGAGAGAGAGAGAGAGAGAAGAAAGACACAAAGAAATTATATAGGTTCCTTCCACAAACCGGAAGTAGTCTTGTCCCCCTTGCACTTCCAAGGAAAGTTCACTAAAATCAAATATCTGATTACAACTGCTCACTGCTAAAACTAGCAAGAGACTTCAAACTACTCAACCACAACTGCAAGAGATTTCCTATGCTAAAGAACAAAATCAAGAGACTTCCTATGCTCAAGCACAACTGCAAGAGACTTCTATTCAAATAGAATTACAACAAAATTTGTTTGAGGTTGAACACTTGATATACAATCAGATGTGTTCGCAATACAAATCAGATACATATTCTTAAGACTCTAGAATTTCTAAGATATGAAAGTTGTTAAGAAATTCGAAGTGAACTTTGATGTGAAACAATTTCAGCAGAGTGTTGGCACTTGTAAAATTGTTGTGAGAGTCTTACAATTCTTCATGTCTTCACTTCTTTATATAGAGGTGTAAAAGAGACGTTGTTGATTGCCAGCACATCAAAAAGAGTTGTATGAAGTTTGATCAAATCACCAATTATCTTTTGCCTGATTTGATTATTGTCCTATGAAGGAACAATTTCAAATCCATTCCAAGTATAGAAGAATAGCAGCGTAGTCACAGTTGTAGTTCTTGTACGATTGCAGACACAAAACTGAGTAGTGGAGATAGTGGTTGTACACTTTGTACTATTGTCCTTTTCCAACATTCTCCAAAGAATAAGCATCCAATGCCTTCCAAATTCTTCTGAATTAGCCATTGCTTCAGCTTCTATTCTTCTGCAATGATAGGCTTGATTAAAACAACATTTGACACAAATCTGAAGCTTCCAGTCTTTCAGCTCCTGATGATCTTCAGAACCTCTGATAACGTCAGCTTCTGGTGAACAACTTCTGAGAAGGTGCTTCTGATGATCTTCAAAACCACTTTTCTTCAAATGCTTCCTTGCAACACAAGCTTCCATTTTGTAGATGCCATTGCTGTCTTTTGTTCTTCAGAACCTATGTATTTTAAGACACTGAATTTTTGTCCATGGTCCTGCACACTTGAACAAATATTAGCATATCCAATTGACACTTTCTTAATACCTTGTTATCATCAAAACTTAAAGGGTAATGTTAAACACATTTTGTTCCAACAATCTCCCCCTTTTTGATGATGACAAACACTAGTATTTAAAATGTTCAATTGTTGTTAATCTAATTAACAAGTTGACTATATGGGTATGAGATTTGTAAGCTCCCCCTAAGTCTAATATCCCTTTAAGGTGAGGTTTTTAAGCTCCCCCTAAGTTCTATATAAGTTAATTAAATTCATCATTAAAAGCGTAATAACACTCAGAATAATCTCACATTAAATCAATAGACTAAGAGATGAGAAGAAGGTTCTCTTAATTTAATTTGTTAAGAATTAAATTAATGGGGCTCAGAGCCTATACATAAATACTACATCTACTCCCCCTTTTGTCATCAACAAAAAGTAAAATAAAGACAAATAGAAGAAGTGAGAAAAACATAAAGAGAAAATTCAAGTAAAAATAACTAAACACAATAGCTCAGAAGCATAACAGAATTGTCAGAAGCAAAATAAGACATAAAAGATCAGAAACATGAACAAAGACAAAACCTAAAGACAACAAGCTAATAAAGGTGTGCAACTAAAGCTTGACTTGTTTCTTCATCATTTCCAGCATCTCTTGCATCATGCTCTTTGTTCTTTCTGACTGCTTGTCCATAGATTTCTTTAACTCATTGTATCCTTTGACAAGTGCTTCCTCTCTGACTTTTTCTGCTTCTTCCTGAGCAAACATCTTCCTTTGAAGTTCAACATTGAAAAGTCTTTGCTCTAGGAGTTATTTCTTCAGTTGTTTGTTCTCTTTCTCCATTCAGAATTATGTTTCAGCTTTTCAAGAATTGGAGTTTCAGCTTGAATCTTCAACTTTGTTAGCCAGGTGAGATTGGGATTCTCAGATTGAACACTTGAAGTGATGATGCTTGAGGCATCCAAGAAGATGGGTGTATTTGAGATATACAGCTTGCTCTTTTCCTGATTCCTGTTAACATATACTTCTTTCATATTCTTGACAACTTCTGTAAACCATTCATTGAGAGTGTTCAGAGCTTTATCCACTCTTATTCTCAGCCTTGCCCATTCATTCACATAATCTTCCTTGTGGACAAAATTGTTTCTTGTCTTCACCAACTTGTTGAGATCTTTGAAAATATTCTCACAAACCTCTTGTAATATAATAGAATCTAGTAAAAGGATTGGTGGTGGTGAGACAACAGTGGTTATGATTTGAGGACAAGTTTGGTTAGAGGAGCTAGGAGTATCAATGATTGAAGTTTCAGAGATAGGTTGAGAGGGTGCAATATATGGAGGATCATGAATAGACTCTAGGACAACTTGTGAGTTAGGTTCTTGTCTTCACCAACTTGTTGAGATCTTTGAAAATATTCTCACAAACCTCTTGTAATATAATAGAATCTAGTAAAAGGATTGGTGGTGGTGAGACAACAGTGGTTATGATTTGAGGACAAGTTTG
>Ga0315914_1008581_pt1 | contig 13541 bp, 10 predicted proteins | sample MpolenodulesMG_FD_203920 | JGI IMG/M metagenome (GOLD analysis project Ga0315914, IMG submission 203920) | Medicago polymorpha root nodule microbial communities from Los Angeles, California, United States - elongated nodules | ecosystem: Host-associated > Plants > Roots > Nodule | place: USA...
CCGTTGGAAATACCAATTTTCAAGGCACCCTTTGAAATTGAAACCAATGCTTCAGGGTTAGGCTAAAATCTGTGTATGAAAGGGAACTTATTCCACAGTCTTGCATTGCAAAATTGGAGGTCATTCTTAAAGGGGAATCATTTCATATTTCGTGCAAACCAAAGAAAGTTGAAATAACTTGTAGAACAGAGTGCTGAAGAGGAACCGCCAAAGTGGGCGTCCAAGCTCTTGTGGTATGATTTTGAGGTACAATAAGGGAAGGATAACCATGTTGCTGATTTGTTGTCAAGGGTGATGGACGTTTGTTGTCAAGGGTGATGGACGTCTAGACAATTTTGATTATTTCCAGCTAGCAATTTAGGTTGATAAGTCCCTAAGAAAAGTAATACTTTATATAACTGTGTCTCCCAATACCCATCTAGGCCATTCCTTCTCAATGTGTAATGTGTTGATTATGGAACGAGAGGAGGTTGGTATGCATTAGTTGTACAATCCCGAATTAGTTGCTAATCGGGGTTGGAATTAACACTCACATCACATTAACTTGTATTAATTGTAAATACAGCCTTGTGCAGTCTGATCAGATACACAGAAATTACAGAAACTACAATACCAATTGATCTTGCTTGGATTAACTATTTTGTTAAAATGTAATCTTAAAAGTAGAAATTTAAGTAGGATTTTACCTTATGCTTGTATGTCTTTCTATCATGTTATGGGTGGGGGATATTTGCGGTTTTCAATTAGGGGATGAACAACCGACCTTAGTATCTTAATTCTCAGCTGCATTTGGACAAAAGGTTGTTATTTTTTATCTGCTAAAATGCTTTAGATCTCTTTTAGGTTCACTGAGGCATCATCTGTGACATTTACACATGATGAAACCCCCACCGTCAAGGAAAGCCCATCTTCACATATTGCCAGTGATGCTGGCAGCGCATATTACTCTAAGGATGACAATTCTGATTGCACCATAACTGAGGCTTCTGATCAATTTGCAATGGATCACTCGTCAAATTTTCCAGTGTCTTCAACTACTAGAAGTAAAATATCAAACACAGTCACTCCCGAAAAGAGTGTAACTGCAAATAATATTCCAGAATCATCTTTGAATTTGAGTGTTAATTCTCACAATCAGAAAAGGAGAAAGCCCACGGTCGTACCATTTATAAACCTCATTGAAGAAGAAAACCATGAAGCATCTTGTGTCAGCACTCCGAAATGGTACACAAAAAGCTCAGTGGAAGTTAGAGAGGCAACCCATGAAACTGAATGTAGTTTGGGAAGAATTTCAAACTCGCAATCTCCTCAGTTACCAACAAGCAATTTACCTGGGTCATGTTCATTAACTATCCCTCTACTAGACAAAAGGTTACTGCTATTTTGTTCACTCTGCAAAAACCCATTGGGACGGCATGAGAACCATCTATCTCTTACATGCTCTTTGATTTCATCATCAATAGTTCACTTGAGATTCCTTTTGAAAAAAAGACTTGCAACATACACCGCTGATGCAGAAAAGAGTGTACCAGTTATTGTTACTGATTCTTCATTTGTTGATCAACGTGTTTGCAATAGAATACCTAAAAGTACACAGGAAGAAGGTATATGGTGTCCAGAAGATGGGTGTGTTTTCAGCACAATTTTTTGTCCCTTCTGCAGTAATACCAACAATTTGCTCGGAGTTCAGATCATGGCAACCAATTCTTCAAATGCTAAGTTACTTGACAAGGTGAATTTTACAACTAACATCAGACAACCTTATTTCGCTAGTGCTTAAATCTAAAGTTTTTTTTTTATCATTATCTGCTGTTTCAACTGGTCCAGTTTCAGCTATCAATTCTTCTATTTGCTGTTCTTTTAATTGTTGCATTCACTAACATATTCACCACAGATATTGTTTTTCTTTGATTCTTTGGAAGTGAAAAACCAAGAAGCAGGAAAAAGTGCTTCAGAGGAAGTGGTAAGATTAAATCATACCGTTAGCTACTCTTTTGCATGAAGCTAATACTTAACTGCTGTTGAGTGACAATAAAATAACCAATACTTTTTCTAGTGTAATGCCAAAAGCAATAATTTTATGGCTATAATTTGAATTGAAGATATGGAACACCAAAACTACACCAAATAGTCTTTTGCTTTCGTTTTATTTCCTATTTGGTATATTGACCTTGAATTATTTTATTGAATTAAGAAAGTGATTATTGCTATATTCAATACATATGGAAGTTTCATCTTTACTTTTGAAATTATTGTGAAATATAAATAGTTAGATAATCGCTTTTTAATTGCTTTAGGATTTTTCACCAATTACCGACTCTGGCATGGATGGAATTGCAGCCTTAAATTGCTTTGAGAAATATTCTTATGTTCCCCAACCAGGGAAATCAGAAGTCTGGAAGTCTAGAAAATCAAAGGTCAAAATTTAAACAATGCTTTAAGCAATTTTCTGTTAATGGTTGGCTATTCCTTTCTCTTATACTATTTGTTTTATTTTTCAAATGATGCAGCCAAAACTAAGAGGGTCGCCTTATGCAGAATGTTGAAGCTAGTTTGGCAATAATTGAGGTAGGGATGGTGTTCTCTCGAAAATTGAATCAAAGAATGACTTTGTCATCAGTGCATCTGGTGTAATTAAGGACTTGTTTAGTTTGAGTAAATATTTTGTTATCATTGCATATATCTTGGCTAATGATTACAAGAATCTTAATTTATTTTCATTTTGTTAATTTACTTACAGAATTATTTTTATTTTTATTTTTTCAAGCTAAATTTATTGAGAACAAAGGAAAAAAAACCGGGGATAAAAATCTAACCCAGGGAAAGAAAAAAAACAGTCAAATAAAAAAAGGCTTCTCAACCTAAGCAAATTTTCTGACCTGGTATTATATAGCTAAGGTTTTATTTTTTTGCATGTTTTTTTTCTTGCCTTTGAAATCGCCAACGTAAAATGCTCTTCACACAACAAGCAGTAGAATGGTTCTTCAAATATTTAATATAATTGTCGCTTTTCCTCATGAGTGTAAATTCTACATTAATTTCTAAAAAAATATATATTCTTCATAAAATATTGCAATACCTTAAAGTCATGAGCAATATTTATTTAAGTCAATAACAGTTTACATAATTTTATTGTTTTGTATTTTCAATTAAGGCAATACTAACAAGTTGCTAACAAGAGCCATTAAGTCAAATGCTAGCAATTCCCTTTTGTTAATAGATATTTTTAGCATTTCCTTTTAAAATACATGTCACGTTAACAAAAGTCCTATAATACTAGTTAAGAAAACAAAAAAAAATAAAATTAGACGTATTTCATTGAAAAAATAATTTTTGAACATTCAAAAAGTTGAACCGAGCTTTTCAATGTTATTTTTATATTAATTTTCTTAAAGCTTAAATGGATTTTTGATCCCTCTATTCTGATAAGTTACTTATTCTCTATTCTATTGTACTTATAGTTGTATAAGTTTTGTCTAATATTTCTTGTTGTTTATCACTTTATAATAATTCTATGCCTAATTTTTTCAACAATCTTAAGAGTATTTCGTTGACATAGAATTGTTAAAGTATAATTCTTCTATGTCTAATTTTTTCAACAATCTTAAAAATAATATTTCTAGTATTTTTTCAACAATTTTAAAGGCTAATTGTTAAAGTATTTTGGATTCATATATTTTGTGAATGAGATTTTTTTTGCCGTGGCATGTGTTGATTTTGAAAAGCAGTATTCTTGTAATAAGCATTGTTATTATTAAATCTCAATATCTAATAATCCTTATTTGTAAAATTGGAGGATGTTGAAATCATGGCAGTAGTGGTGAACCTTTGATTTAAAGTGAAAGTCGAATAAGTCGCAGAAATTATACCATAGATATACCACCTAGGTTTTATTTACTCTATTTTTACTTGTTAAATTAAGACTTATTTGTGTTAATTACCAAAATATGAATAACTAAGATATTTGATACAATTTATGTCCGTAGTGAATTGGTTGTTAGGACAACTAATTTTGTTAGAAATGAAGTGCTGAAATTTGATTATAAATATATTTTCAACGTACTATTATGATATTTGTTGTTGATTGAAGAAAAATATGTAAAATAAATAAAGATATATTCGTAAAAAAGTAACCAATGTAGTTTGAAATAATAAAGAAGTCTTATAAATAGAAATAAATTGTTCATGTGAGTTTAACTAAATTGCTAGGAACATTGCATAATATATGTAAGGTTGAGGTTTGAATCCTGGACACTTCAATTCTCCACATTTAAAATGTGTGAGCTCCTGCCACTAGACTATTTGACAATAAAAAATGGATAAATTTTTTTCTTCAAAACAGTCTTATAATTAGGGGTGCAACTAATACTTTTTTTATTTATATTTGAGTATATCTAATATGGTGATTCATCGATCAATGAAGGTTGTGTATTTGGTATGAAGTTGACTTGTTGAAAAGGTTGTGAGTCTAACTCTTACGGTTCGATATGATACATCTTTAATTGGTGGGTTTTTTTTTGTTGAAAGAATCTTTAGCGGGTAATTTATAAGTATTTCTACATCCTTAAAAAAAAGTACTTCTACATACTCTTTCCGGTCACTATTATAAGCAAAACTTCATTTTGTAAGTATATTGAATAATCAATGTATCCGGTCTTTATTAAAGATTAGATACATTGAATAATCAATATATCTAAAAAGTGAAGTTTTGCTTATAATAATGTTCGGAGGAATTACGATTCTTTGAGCATTGAAGATTGTTCTTACCATAGTGTAACACGGAATCTCACACCTATACATTTTATTCCAAAATAATAATAATGGTGATCCATCTTTTTATGGCTGCGGTACAAAGAATCTTCTTTTTATCTTACCTGCCAATTGCCTAATGAACGTAAACCCTAAGCGGAGCTTGTCATTACGTACGTAACATCATGCCACACTTTTTGTCTTGCATGGTAACATCAACTTGAATGATTCAACTTCGTGGATGATTTGAAAAGTAAAGTCCACAACCTACTCTTTCTTTTCTAATTACTACTGCTATTTATGTAAAATGATATGTGTCCATAAAAATCTTATCACGACAAAGTCACAACCTCACTTTCGTATACTTAACATTAACTCCTTTCTTTCTAAGCCGCCCATGTATATAATTCTAATAACGAAAGTTAAATCTTACATCATAAACAATTAACTTATGCACATTAGATAAGGTTTATAGTTTATCAAACTATTTTTATTTTCTATATATAAAAAGGGTAATTATAGTTATCAGCATGCAGTCTCTATAAGTATAAATACAAAAGTGTACACTAACACAACGTACATAGAGGGATAAGTCATTTAATGGTTGTGAAGTAAGTAGAGATAGAAGGATGACTAAAGGAGAAGTAGTGGTCGAGGGAAGCAGAGAGACAATGCCCCTGCTCACCCCATACAAGATGGGAAACTTTAATCTATCACACAGGTAATTTAAATATTTAATTACCTTGATATATATACGTTTCTTTTTGGTTTAAATATTATGATATGATGATTTTTAATTTAATTTAATACGATAGGATAGTGTTGGCGCCGTTAACGCGATCAAGGTCATACAACTTTGTCGCTCAACCTCATGCTGTTTCATATTATTCTCAAAGATCAACTAAGGGTGGCTTCTTGATTGGGGAAGCATCTGGTGTGTCTAACACAGCACAAGGGTAAAAAAAAATTAGATTTATAACCAGTGTTTGACAAATGACAAATCATAACAAAGTTACTTATGACTACAGTTTATGGATATGTTTGTTTCGGCTTTAAAAATCTGAAACTAGTTTTGTTTGTTTGCTATCCATAAAAATCACTTTAAAAAAATCTATTGTTTTTGAAAAAAAAATAGATTTTGAAAAAGTTAATTCTAATAGCTTTTAATTTGAAGGAATTTTAGAGATTATTATTATTATTATTATTATTTTGAAAAAAAGCATAAGCTAATTTTTGTTTCTTTACCAAAATAAAATCACTTTATTTGAAAAAGAAAGTGATTTTGAACTTGTTTAAATACTGGGAGACACAAGAATTAATTTGACCGGTAATTTTATTAATAATTATAAATTCAATCAACTAACTAGTTCGTTATCAACTATAAGTTATAAACTAACTTATCAACTATCCACTATTTTTTCCAAACAACGCAAAAAATTAATTGGGCAAATTCCATTGTTGATGAGTGAAAAAATTAATGGAACGGATTTTGGTCAACGTACATGAATGAATATTATTATTATTAACGAGAATGCTTTTTTGACATGGATGATCAAATGAAAGGTACCCAAATACGCCTGGTATTTGGACAAGGGAACAGGTAGAGGCATGGAAACCAATTGTGCGCCAAGTTCATGAAAAAGGAGCCATATTTTTCTGTCAACTTTGGCATGCCGGAAGAGTATCCAAATATGGTACGTGTGTGTGTATATTTATCCCATTACAGGGATTTTATTTCATGTAAAAAAACATTTGATATTAACATATCATAACTTGAAAAATTAATAATATACGCATATAATTGGATGCAGTATACCAGCCTGAAGGTAAACCTCCAATATCATGCACAAACAAGCCTCTTCAGAAAGATATTTCCAATGATCCTGCTGCAGCAGGTCAATATCCACCTCCTCGCCGGTTAAGCACAAATGAAATCCCCATGCTTATCAACGACTTCAAAATTGCTGCAAGAAATGCCATGGAAGCAGGTTTTGATGGAGTAGAGATACATGGAGCTAATGGCTACTTGCTTGATCAATTTCTAAAGGACAAAGTTAACGACAGAGATGACGAGTATGGAGGTAACTTAGAGAATCGTTGTCGCTTCCCACTTCAAGTGGTGAAGGCAGTAGCTGATGAGATCGGAGCTGACAAGGTTGGTGTGAGGTTGTCGCCTTTCGCTGATTATAATGATTGTGCAGACTCTGATCCTCAAGTATTGGGTATTTACATGGCTGAATCATTGAATCAATTGGGTATTTTGTACTGTCATATGATTGAGCCAAGGATGGTTACACAATTTAACAAGTGTGACACCACCAAATGGTCCTTGATGCCTATTAGGAAGGTGTTCAAAGGGACATTTATTGTTGCTGGAGGTTATGATAGGAGTGAAGGAAATGGTGCTATAGCATGTGGTGCTGCTGATCTAGTGGCTTACGGACGTCTCTTTTTGGCAAATCCAGATCTTCCTAAAAGATTTGAACTCAATGCGGATGAGTTCAACCACCCTGATCCAACCACCTTTTATACGCATGATCCTGTCCTTGGATATACTGATTATCCATTTCTCCAAAATAACTAGTACTATCTAGTCTAGTTTTACTTTCTAGTTATAGTTCTAGTTCTAGTCTAGAACAAACAAACAAGTTTAATAGAACAAAAAGCGATGGGATAGAGAAAGGCTTTTTAGTTTTGCTAAAGCTAGATCTAAATCAATTAAATTTGGTTGGTTATAGTTTGTCTGAAAGAGGAAAAAATATCAGACCAATTTAATTACATTTGAATTGGTATGATATAGGTTATAATATTTCATTTTAAAATTATCAGAAATTAATTTAAAGATTAAAGCTTATGAAATATAAAATTGATCGAAAAAACATTAATTGGAACCAAACATGCTGTTGAACCAAACATTGAATTTAGTAAAATACAAACCAAACCATATCAACTCATCTGAATCATTCTGATTCTTTTTTCAGTGAATGAGTTGTAGTTGGTCGATTATCCGGTTGACCCAAACTTGTGCAATTGGATCAAACTTGGAGCTCCAAAAACTTCCAAAATGACCAAAACTTGTCCTGGGATTATTTTTGTAAAGTATACCTCTTGCGCAGAGCTGGAGAAATGAAGAGCCCCCAACCATTTTGTGGAGGCTTCCTTGAGAAAAAACTAACCGTTAACGGCAATGGCATAGGACTCGCGGCTCACAAGTCACAATTCCTCTCCTATTATGGAACCAGACGCTAGCCTCTTTTGGAATCGCGACTCAAGTCTTTTAGTCCATAGGCTCTGGTCAGCTGACTCACATATTGGAAACCCAATCATGGCACACCATCTTAAATTCAACAACCCTGTTGCAACTTTATCTTCAGAATCTTCAAATAATTTAAATATGTGAGACTCAGAAGCCAAATCTTCGTCAAGGATGAATTCATCCACAAATTTTTTCCACTCTTGAAGTATGTTGCCATCTACAGACATCATACACAAACTTAAAACCTGCAATGCTTCTATTGCTGTATTGTGAAAACTGGAATTTACATATGCAGAGAAGACGTAGCCACATGTTGTTGGATCAGGCTGAACTTTTTCTTGGTGCATAAACTCCACAATAAACTCAATTACATCGATTCTTCCCTAAGTCATGGAAGAAATTAAACGAAAAACTAAGCAGGATACACATTCTAAATTTCCTTTATAAATAGAAGAAAGTAAGCACAGGTAGGCTTTACAACAAAGTAGGATCTCCCCTCCCCCCAAGAAAAAAAAGAAAAGAAATAAACAAGGCAAACATGAAATAGTTAATTTAGCATAACAATTGCAATTTCTCACGAAAAATACCAGATTAGACATGATTTTTGTATAAAATGGTCAGGCATTGTCACTTAACTCTTGGATGGATGAGTAGAGCATGCCGTTTTGAGTTATCCAACAAACACCCTTATAAACACGAAAGATTTAGGCCTACCTATATCAAACTTTAATGGATGTATTGCAGAATTACGCACTTTTTAACTATATACACAAATTTGAAAGGGTTTCCTTTCTTTCACCTTTTATCCCCCTCCTAAGCAGAAAAGTGCAAGTATGAAAAAAAGACGAAATACCTTGTAACATGCTTGTCGAAGAAACGTGTTAAACAGCAGTACATCAAGTTGGATGCCATCCAATTTGATTCTCTCCAAAACATTCAGTGCTTCATTAAAATTCTCATCTTCCAACAAATTCTGAAGTAAACAAGTTCAGAGTTGGATACAAAAAAGCTCAAACAAATAATTTTAGTAACAGTAACACTGATTTCGTGGCTAAAGAAACTTGCCAACTAAGCCTCCTAACCCACTCTTTAATTACCATATAACCTCACCATACTCTTTATTACATAATAGCCCTTTTTTCCCTTATCCCTCATACTTAGGTCTCTATCAATTAAATTACATGCAGTTATGTCAGGAGGACAGGTAGTCAAATAAGGCAAAGTTGAGTTTGAAAAGACACCCTATCAGGGACACACATCTGCTTCTTGCCTCCACCATTGGTCAAAAGAAAGATTCTACCGTGCCTAGACCTATGACTCGATCCCAGGGTTCATAACACAAAGATTTAGTGGATTTTGTATGCTCAAACTCCATTCAGCCTTAGATGTCTGAAGTTACAAGATAAAATGCTTTAAATATCGGATGCTATGAGCATGAAGAAGTTAACTCAGGAGGGAACATGCCATCATATTTTATTTATTAGTATTAAAACCTCCAATTCTGCACAAATTGAGTAAATAATATGCAAGTAATGTACCATCAGAAATATGAAATACTAAATGCATGCATTTGTCACTTCAGGTAGGCTACTAGATTAGTGGAAGGGGATTAAGAAGTTCAAAAGCTACTATAAAATCTTAAATCTGCACAATTGACTATCTTAATATAAATCAAGCGAACTGCAAAAACATTGACAAAAGGATAATAATTTTGAGTGCACTATAAGAGGTTAAAGAGGAAGAACCTTAATGAGAGCAGTATATGTACAAACAACCGGACAAAACCCTTCCCGTATCATCATTGCAATCAACAAAGAAGCAGATCTATAACTTCTTATGACACTACAACAGTCAATCATTGTATTGTATGTAGTGGAATCAGGGTGGCAGCCACACAACTTCATCTTCTTGAAAACTTCAATTGCCATGTCGCTCTGCATATTAAGTGGAAAACATCATATTCAAGACACATGCATAGTAACATACCCATTTCACAAAGTTGGTGTCAAAATAGAGAAGTAATGATGTACGACCCACTTACTTCTTGGGCTTCAACAAGATAATGCAACACTATGTTGTACATATCTGTTCCCAATGAAGGGTTGCTATATATGAAAAGATTCTCCGCCACATGTAAATATTGGATCATCTCTCTTATCATCCCTTCTTCTCCAAGGGATTTCAACTGAAAAGAACCAAGTAACACAGCCCAGTGAGCTTTGCGAGTAGTCAAACATTGTATAATAGCATTTTAGTTGGTTCTCATTAATAAACACCAACAATGATGTCAACAACAACATTCTTTTCATACAAGATAAGGTTAGAAACCTTGATCAATTGATTCACATGATTGTGCTCTGCCAAAAATCGAGTTTCCAAAACGGACATTTGAATTGTTCTCTTTTTTCATGGTTTCTCTCCCAAGTGTTTTCTTTTCCTCTATTCATGTTTATAAAGCCGTCCTCCATCTGATGAACTCTTCTTATTCAGGCCCTCTATTGGTCTTCTCCTCAACATCCATACCTCTTTGGCAAGACTCATTTTCCTTGACAGGTGACTGTGCTGAAAGCCATTATTTGCCATATCCCTTTCTATAGCATTTATTCTTTTAGCAGTATCCACCTGTGACAGCATATTACTGTCTTCATATGGGGCATTAGCAATACCAAATAATGAAAACAGGAGCTCGTATGTTCTCATATCAGGTAAAAGTTTTATTTTCCTCATCTTCGCAAACACTCGCAAAGCACGCTCAGGTTGATTCTGCAAATTTTGGTTAGATAAATAAAATGTAAGCCATTATAAGCGCTGAAATACAAGAGTAAAAACTTTAGCAATACAAGAGGAATTTGGTAGAGATAGTTAACTTTTAAATTCAGTTGCTAAACCTAATTGGCGCTTTCCCATGCAGCCTACCGATGAAATGAATGGCAACTTAGCATGTCATTACAACAAATCCAAGCCAAACAAACAAAACCAACAACATAATAGTAATAAAAAGACGTTCATTAGTTTGACGGATCCTAATTTATTTAACGCACTAGAAAATTATCCAAGTGAAGAAATTTATTATTGAAATATGTATAGGAATACCATAGTTTGAGCTTCCTTATTACCTTTTTATGTAAGTTAATTGCTATTCTATTGTGCTTCATCTTGCACTACCAGATTATTCAGTTTTAGGAATAGAAATAGTATACAGAAGACTCACATATTTAAGGGTTATCTATGATCCTCTCTCAACATGACACATCAAATTAAGTTATTTTGAGTCTTTAGGTAAAGTGATTTTAGTCTTGAAAAAATTATAAAAGCAGAATTTTCTTTTGAATTTTGAAAGTTGAGCTCACCATTGCATCACATGAAACCAGCAAAGCATTATAAGGATGTGGATGCAAGCATTCAGAAATCTGATTCAGCAAAGACTCGGCTAAATCTAATTGTAGTTCTCTGCTGAAAGTAACTGAAAGTGTAGCTAGAGTTGAATCGTGTATCTTCAAATTCTCCTGCTGCATTTTTCTTAACTGCAAATTAAATGAAAGTAGTATCAGTCCAAGAAAAGTACTGTATTATAAAAAAGGGTATCAACACTCAACAGATACAAGGTCATAAAGTTCTGTGTAAACCTATGTCTCATCCAAGTTCCAATTCACTAGGTGTGAGCGTCTACTTTCACTAAAATTGAGTGGTTGAAATTTCTGGTGGAACTCCAACTGATAGCAGTCCACTCAAACAGTAAACAAAACAAATAGTGAAACCAAGTTAACACAACCTAGTAATAGAACTCACCATTTTCATGGCATCACCAAAATTTCTCTGAGATACAACTGCTCTAATAAGGCCATCATATGTAAAGCTGGTTGGCTGCAAACCAAGATTTTGCATCTGAATAGAAAAGTGCCCTTCAATATGTTAGAAGACAGTAGCTTTCAATAATAAAAATCTTGAGGCATGAATTCTGAACATTTGAAATATAATATAATTTGACATTATAGATGTAGAGAACCTCTCATGATTGAAATATTTGGATTTTGGAAGACAAATAATCGATTTTCCAGATCCAGTATAACAGATTATAACTAACATTTAACAACTTAGTTGAATGTCTACCTGCAATATAAGCTTCCATGCAAGAATATAATTCTTTTCTTTTGCACACCCATGTATTATATCATTAAAAGACCACCTAAGAACCTTCACAAGCACTGAGCTCTTTTGTTCATTAATCCCATTTACTTCAGCACTCTTAACTTTTTTATTATTCATACAAATAAGTTGTTGCGCCTTATTTGCAGAAATAGTGTCTGGTAAATACAAAGGAGGAGAGAGTAAACAAGAGTCGTGTTGTTTGCTCTTCCTCGGGTCCAATATGGCCGAGTCTAGCTCATTATTTGAAGGAACAGGGATGTCCAATCTAGTAGAACACAACGTCCCATAAACTGTTCTACGAATAGAAACATTTCCCTTCATGGCTAATGAAACCATCTGTTGTAGTGTTCTATACGCAGATTTTATATCTCCTAACCTTGTGAACGCCCGGATGAACTGGCGCAGAGCAATGGTACTCATACTGTAAAGTTTAATATACTCCTGCCAAATTATATGGACTGCATTCAAGTTTTTCTGCAAAACTGCAAGCTGAGAAACAGGGTGAGACAAATGATACTAGTTGCATAAAAAGCCTTAAAAAATAAAAAGACAACACGTTCAAACATAGAAACACAATATCACAAAATAGCTAATGCAATAAATCACGGTGTAGTTACTTGATTCCAGGACATTTAAGAGCCATAAAAGTTTGCAATGCAAAGTTTCATTTTCTGATTTCTTGTCTTAAATCCACTAGAGTTGGTTGGAATTGGAAATGGTGAAGACTCCTACCGTCCACTGCAAGCATGTCATTGGACCAGTTCAGCAACAGTCAAAATGCACACCCCACCCACGTTTATGTTATGAACTCTGCCCTTTTTAAAAGTTGAATTATTAATTAGTATTTGTTTGGACGGAACGAGGTTGGAGTCAAAAAGTTTACCAATATTTTCCCTTGTGATTATAGCTCGTGAAGAATGGTCATAGCCACACCACACCTACACACACAATTTAATATTCTATAAATAACAACACCACCTTCTCACCAACTCAACTATTATCTACACCACCATCACCATTCAGTTCACCACCACCAAGCATGGCTTCCTCTACTCTTTCAACTCCTTCTCCTAATCTCCTCATACATCAAAAAAGACTCTCTTCCACCACCTTATCAAGACGTTCCTCCACCTTTCTTCCACCTATAAGATCCTCAGTTTCAGAAAAACCACCTTTCCAAGTCTCCATCTCTCAACCACAAACAACCAAGCTTCCGATCCGTAAAATCCCTGGTGACTATGGCATCCCTTTCATCACACCTTATAAAGACCGTTTAGACTATTTCTACAACCAAGGTCGTGATGAATACTTCAAATCACGTATCCAAAAATACCAGTCAACCATCTTCCGCACTAACGTTCCTCCTGGTCCTTTCATAGCTCAAAAC
>Ga0315914_1008582_pt1 | contig 13541 bp, 9 predicted proteins | sample MpolenodulesMG_FD_203920 | JGI IMG/M metagenome (GOLD analysis project Ga0315914, IMG submission 203920) | Medicago polymorpha root nodule microbial communities from Los Angeles, California, United States - elongated nodules | ecosystem: Host-associated > Plants > Roots > Nodule | place: USA...
TCTTCTCTTGGCTCTCCTCTTCCCTTGGTTCTCCTCTTTTTCTCCAAAAGCTTGTAAACCTAATTTGTGTCTGGCTCTTAGCTTTTATATCTCACACCCTCAACATATTTTCTAACTAAATCCACGTATTTCTAACTAATTCCAAATCAGCCCCTCCAAGTCTATTTATTCTAATTTTTCCAACATATCCTACTAAATAATAATATAAAGCCATATAATAAAATATTAAAACATCACAACACGTTATAAATCAACATAAATCATATAAGTCATATAAAAGACTCTAAACTCAACAAAAAATAATTAAATAATAAATAGGGTGTTACAACAATCATTTGATGTTTTTTTTTGACAATTATTATGAGACAGAAAAAGCAGTTTGTCAAATATGATCGTACTTTTTTTGGACAAGTAGCCTAGTGGTTGGAGCTCACACATTTAAAACGTGGAGAAGTTGGGGTGTCAAGGGTTCGAACTCCGACACTTGCACATATTATGATGTATTGTCTCTACCAACTAAGTTAAGCTTCCAGAGAATGATTTCCTTTATTTTTCTCCTACTAGTTGCATTATATTATCTTATTATTTATTGAAGGAATACCGCTATCACATCACAAGTCCTCATTAATAGTTTTTTTTTAATAATTTATTTAATAATAAATTTTCTATATATTCTCTATTTATTAATGTATTGAAGGAATGTTTTTCTGCCTAATTCTCTATTTATCACTTCATATTATGAGGCCCGCTCATTTCCATATGCAGCACTCCATAGCTCTAGAACATGCACCTCTACTTGTATCTAAGACTTTACATTCATCATAAATGAAAGATCTGCTTAATGAACCATCCTGCAATGTTTGTATTACTTTGACAATATCAATTCCATATGATTTCGTCTTGAAACTCATCCGAGGAAACATCCAATATATTTTTCAAAGTTTCCTCAATTTTTCTCTTTTCTTAAGACCTTTCAACAATTGGGCATTCAGTCATCCATACTTAACACTTATGATTGACTCCTAATCAATGTAGCTCCCAGACCTTAGTATTACTCCAAACTCTTCTTAGTTCTGCCTTACTGCAAACTTGTCTGTTGCGGTCAATTGCATAAGGGGATTAAAGACACTCATCATCCAATGTCAACCAATGCTCTAGGTTTTAGTTACTCCTTCTACTTAGGTGCTACAACACATTGCTCCACATCAAGGAACAATCTAAATTAACTAAGCATATAATGCTTAACACAAAACAAAACACATAAGCACTCCATACACTTATGAGCACTAAAACTGACTCTTATCATCTTAGAACACCTGACTCATAACCCTTCAAGTAAATCTACTACCATGCTCTGATACCACAATGTAACATCCCAATTTTCAAAGCGTGGGTGCATTTTTTTTCTTTTGAAACGACTCAAAACCTTGCACCAAAGGATTCACGATCATCTTTAATTTAAAATCAGAGTAAATAAATCATTTCGAAAGCATTTCCCACAATACGATTTGAATTTAATGCCACATTTTATAAAAACAAATATAGGTAATGAGTTTTCAATTTCAAATCATACACTGCATAAAACATAAAATAACGTATGTGTATTCATTTCTCATGGTAGTATCATTTACAACTATACTAATGCTTAATGCTTTGCTAATGCTTAACTCTGAATTAGGATGGCAGGGTACAAGAATCCACCAATGGCATCAACCTGATTGCCAAACTACTACACCTCCAATCTCTTTCCCATTCCCGCATAACAGACTCCCTATTCGGATGTGGGGCAAAGCCTGATCCACAGATTAAAGTAGAGGGTCACAATCTAAAAACAACATAAGCATAAATATAGCATGCATAACACGCAGGGATGATAAAAGACATCAAGATAAGCATTCCTAATATAAAATACAATGCACAATTATCCTAGCAAATACAAACTCTATATGTGTGATACAACCTCCACTGACCTATCATATGCAAATGATTTTGAAATTAACCTCTCTATAGAGTTGCAAGATGTGTCCTTGCTAAAAATATACCACTCTAAAGAGGGTTGTAGGCATTCACCCACATTTATACCACTTAGAGAATGGTAGTAGGGCATTCCCCCCATTACTACGCCACTCTAAAGATGGTTACATGACACTCCCATGATATCGAGTTTTGAAGAATAATGTGATTTGTCTTTCTATAGGGTCACTTCGAACAGGTTGGTTCTATTGAAGATATTGTTGTTTACTAACATATTGTTACACAACCGTCTTCCAATCAAATATAATTTAATATGAAGGGGGGTGCAAAGTATAGCATCATTTTCATGTGTGGTTGAATGCACTTTGATTGAAACATCTAATAATTTGTTCGGTGTCCGAAATATTATGTGCGAAAGTTTTGTCCTAGTAAGGAATAAGTTTTGTAATGACTTTTGTCATGCTGTTTGGTTCATATGTTTGATTTCTTATGGAAATAAAGTGAACAAAATGCCTTAATGCGATTTAATTGGTTTGTTTATGGTCAATTTGGAAGCACCATAACTTTGTGTTGTTTGGTTAGCAAGATTGTTTAGCTCGTACATCTTTGGAAATGTTAAAACTATTGGTGTGGTCATGGATCAAGTCCAAAACTAAAGATTTTTGGGTATGCTTTCTATCAATGAAGTACACAACCTCTTATAAGTTTAGGTGTGACTCTATCTGTAATTTGATTTCAGTTAATCCTTTTGGACCGGAGGCATCACTGTTTTGCTGCATTTTTTGTAATTGTTAACTTTGTAACTCTTCGATCCTAGCACTCCTTGTGTTTGAATTGTTTGTTTTGATTGTTATCTTTTTAGCCTTTTAAAAAAAGTGACGTGAAATATTTTAAATTATGCGAAATACGATATGATGAGTTGCAATGATCAATATCCATGAAACTGCAAGAAAACTCTAAAAACTTGTAATTTGACTTTGTAAATCATTCATTTTTGTAATTTAATCAATGATATGTAAATTATTCTTCCATTAAGATCATATCGTATACATTTGAGGGGCAGACCTAAACTAATGGGTTTTAAAATAGGAAGATTAATTTTGTGAGAGGTGCAAAATAAGGTAACCAAAACTATAAGCAAGCTTGATAAATTCAAAAGTGTTTTTGTTATTTATAGTTATTTATTAACATGTATAATCATTATTCATAATTTTTTTTTTAAGAAGTTAAAATGGAATTAATAAACCAAAAAACCAATACTTCCGAGCACAAGGTGTGCTAGGAAGAATTAATTATTTCTTTTTAAAAAGAACTAGGAAGAAAATGTTAAGTAAGAGTTTACATGAACAAATCACAAGATAAAAAGGAACAAAAACAATGAAAGAAATATACAATTACATTATAGCTTCCAAACACATAATTGAGTTAAGCCACCAAGAATGATAATCAAAAGAGAAAGTAGGATATTTTGCTTTCAACCATCAGAACGTATGCAGCTTAATTTTGTTGAACAGTTGATGCAAAAAGTGCTCCTTATTCCTCTCATTCCAAATCACCTGAACGCACGATAACCATATAAGATACATGACTGGCCGATGATGATTTGATGTTCCTCTTAAATGACTAAATTTATGTAAATGATCCAATATGAGAGCAGGTGATACCAAAGCATAACCCAACCATTGCAAAACCATAGACCATATTGATTCATATAATGTTTTATTTTATAATATTTTTCTTGATGAAAATTGCCTTTTTTATTTATATAATGTCTTATAAAAATATTTAATTGCAAGCTTAAAATTTAAGAGTAAGATCTCATCTTCTTTTTTGAAGGCAAGACCTCAATTTAATATATTATCATGTTCAATCATGATAACCAGATTTTCTTTTTTGTATGGGAAGGGCTTGTTCTTTGATGGGTATGATAACCAGATATAAAATCAAATCTCATGCAAATTATTAATAAAAAACAAAAATCATGCAAGTTATTAATGGTCAAGGTCATTTAAATATATAGTGAGAGATTTAATCTGTTTTTTTTTAGAAGGGATTGTGATAGATTTAATCATTGACTCATACATGCACATATTAAATCAATTTTTTCAAAGGAATATATTAAATTAATTACACACTTATAAAAAAATACTTATATTTCTCAAAAAACTTAGTGATAGTATTTTAATATACCTCTTTATTTTAAGCTTAATCGAAGTTTTGACCCCTTCATTTTTACCATTTTGTAGAATTGATTATGTTATTTTAAAATTTGATGGTTTGGATCATTTCATCAAATATTGAATCTAAAATTAGGTGACATGATATGTTTTAAATGTATTTTTACAGATTTTATCAACGTTGATATTTTCTCATCGTCAAATCATATACCACATTTTTTAAAACATATCACATCATTGATTTTTTTGTTCAAAAATACGATCAAGGATCAAATCCGCAAGATGGTGAAAATATAGATTAAATTTGCTATTATGCTTTATAATATCATAAATGAATTACAGTAATACAAAAAGTAAAAGAGGAAAACTGTCAAGGTCGAACCCACGACCAGTTTCTTCTATAATTTTCTTAACTTACCAACTGTGCTCGTGACAATCAATTCATTTCTTGTTTTTTTTCATTTTATATACTTTAACCGCCACACACAATTTCATAAACCCTCCTGAAACCTTCGTCACTATCACACTTCACAGCGCCGTCACCAATCTCTGCTCTAATTCCTCTCTCCGCTGTAACCGCCTCCGTCGCGTAACCGTATTTCTGGTCAACGGCGATGAATAAACCAAAAAGCGACGGTGTAATCTTCACGAAGGAACCTTATATCGAAGATACAGGACCACGCAAAATGTAACCAATTTCTTCATCATTCATTTTCATTTTGTTTTTTTGATTGATTGTTTGTTTATTGCAGCGCAGGAATTACGTTTTCGACGCTATCGGATACAGATATTATTAACATTGGGGAAACTCAAGTGTGGAAAGATTCTTACTATGATGCATTTCGAAAAGCCGTTGATGGCGGCGTGTTGGATCCTCGGCTGGTACCGTCTCTTTCTTGAATTATATTAAATTTTGTACACTTAGGCTTTGTTTTGATAAGCGTCAGCGTTTGTGATATAAGTGTTTATGTATGAGCTATTTGTACAACAAAAGATGAAATTAAGTTAAACAGTTTTTTCTTTTCTTTCCGTGAGTGCAACTCAGATGGTAAAAGACTGCAGTGACATTTGATTTGTTTCGCAGGGACGTCAGTTTGAACTTGCAATTCCCCACTTAGCATGTGTGACTTTCGCTCCTAGGCTCTTTATAACAAAAATAAAATAAAATAAAATTAAAAGTGTTTTTATATAACCTATAAGCTGTTTTCATCAGCTATTATGGAAAACTTATGAAAATAAGCTGAAAACAACATATAGGCATGCACAAGCTTTTTCCACAAGCTCTCCGATGAAACAATCTCACAAGTACTTATGTAGTAGATAAACTCAAATAAGCCAATCCAAATAGGTCTCAAGTAAGGTTCGATTTACTTATTTAATGGTTAGGTTGGCTTTTGCCAACAGTGACATTTAGTGTCCCTTGATCTTAAGGCTAAGGCTCTGTTTGGGAGTTTGAAGGGGAGGGGAGGGGAGGGCTTCAAAAAAAAAAAACAAGGAAGAAAGAAGCGGAAAGAATGAAGAGCTTTGAGAGGGGAGGACTTTGAGGGGTTTAGTTTTCTTCATAATACAAAATCCCCCTAATTTGGGGGAAGTAGAAAATTGTATTGGTGGAGGGTTTGGGTAAATTTTCCAAATCCAATATATATTATAATACTCGGAAAATTAAAAGTATATTAACCATACATATTCTTTTATCATTCACTAGAAAAACACACTATCAATTTTTTCCTCAAATCTCATCCCTCCAAAGCCCTCCGCTCCCTTCCCCTCCAAACTCCCAAACAAAGCCCAAGTATTTGACATATTTGATGTTAGATTTTTGGACTGTTACCTAAAAAACGATTAAAAACATCTTCATTTGGAACTTGTATGTATTTTTTGTATGTATTTTTGTGTTATTTTTCCATTAGCTGAAGAAGTTAGGTTGATAAAATACGTTGTTTTGACTTTCCATCTGTTTGATCGTGTATTTTCCTTTTATAATGCACATGCCTTTTCCTGTATAGAATATAATGTTAAAATAATGAACATTGTTTTCATGCAATTCAGGGCCCTGCTAACAAGAGTAGTCCTTCCTGTGCAACATGCCACGGGAATTTTGCTGATTGTCAAGGGCACTACGGATACTTACCACTTGCCCAACCTGTTTTCAATGTCGGATTCTTAAGTACAATTGTAAAAATACTGAAGTGCATTTGTAAGGTATCCATATCTTCAGATATTCCTTATCTACTCTGGATTTTGTTTTTTCCTTTATTTTCATCAATACAATGATTCTCTTGTTTTATGTCACATCTATCAAATTTACTTATAACTACTTAAATAACATGCTTATATTGATGACACTATTTTTGTATGTTTAGTCTTAGGAACTAGTCTTTTGAAGAACTGTTGTTTCCTGCTGTAAGAACTCTAACTCAAAGCACCATTAGACCTTTGGTTTGGTGGTCATTCACTTGGTGATAATGGGACAATTTTCCTTGTTTGAGGTTTGAGATCGAGTCTCCATTTGCACCAGGAAAAGAGCGAAAATTTATAAGAATGTTGACATTGCTATTTTGATTCAAATTTGAGCTTTGTTTAGTTTATGCTTTTTTGTGGTCTGTTGCTTTCATCAACTTATAAAAAGAGAGCTGTGTGACCAAACATGATTGCTATTTTATCTGAAAATTTTAGTGTTTATAGACATATATTATGTAGTACTTAGACAAAAAGAAAATTGAAAAAAAGTTAGGTCACAACTCATTCAAAGTTAGTTGTAATGTGTAAATATCCATTTACGGATTTCATACTCATTACGTGTGGAAATTCTATTTTACCCATGTATTCTTTCTTTTTCATGCTACATTTGTGTAATACAAAATTATGTATGCTTTTCAGGTTTCAGTACGTAGTTGTTTTGAATTTGTGTTTCTTAATACCCTGCTTGAACTATATGACAATGTTTGAAGTTTTTTCCAGAAATGTGCTCGTATTCTCCTTCCTGAAAAAGACTGTAAAAAATGGTTGGTGAAAATGAGAAACCCCAAATTGGATGGGCTGCAGAAGATGAATATGCTGGAATCTATAATGAAAAAGTTTAAATCTGCTAAACAAATAGAGTGCCCAAGATGTGGATATATCAATGGTATGTTTCATGCTTGATTCTAATGACTTCAACATTGTAATTTGTTTATGAAGGTAGTATTTTGGCGACTTAATTTCCTTATTCGATAGAAACATAATTGCTTCCACTTCCTTAGGAGCCGATTCCATATTAAATAAGGAAATATCAGTTTTGGGAACTCATTCAGTACATTTGACAGTAGTTTGTTAGAGGATTAATCCGTTGGGAAATCCTTGGAGGAGATACCTCTCCCCTATTTTGTTTCATTCAATTCAATGAGTTTCTTTCATCAATCTTGATCCCTAACATCTTATGAAGACGTGAACAACCTTTATATGACATAAGATATTAACTGGCATTTAAAAGTTATGATCATAGTCACACGGTTCGTAATTCGCTTCGGTACGGGGTACGGGTTCGGGTACGCAGTACGCAACTTTTAAAGAATTAGGTACATGGGGGGTATACATAGTCGGTACGCTATTTGAGTTCGCGGTACGTTCAAATATAATCATCGATACGTTACAAATAAAATAAATACTCAATTAACAAAAAATAAAACAAATGTATGAAAATTAATGGATTCAATGTATTTGAAATTGAAAAAGACTCTGAATTTTATAAGCCAAGAAGAAGAGAAAATGCTACTTTGCAAGAAAAAAACTTAGTCCCACATCGGCCAATTTTGAAACATTGAGAGATGAGCTTGGCTATAAATAAAGAGCCTACAAGGTTGAGAAGCATAAGCATCCAGTGCACTGGATAGGTGGGACCTCTGATGCTTTAACTTTTTTAAAGTTAATGCATTGGTAAGAATCTGTGTACCAACAGAACAAAAAATTAGTTTAAATATTTGTTTGTTTTTCGTTTACCCTGGTTCCTGGATTCGTTTATTTTCACCGAATTCAGAGAGGATTTTGGTGAACCGGGTTCTTCAAAGAACCGTGAACCGGTTCGCGCGAACCAATTCGCGGTTCGCTAGTAGGGTGAGCGAATTATGTTACTATGGTTATGATCATGCTTGCCTCAACAGTTTTGGGATCGGAGATTTGATGAAATTCTATTTCTGTTGTTAGCTTGGATAGCAGTTTGCATGATGCTATAAGCTAAGTAGCTATCAGGGGCTCAACATGCAGTAAGCTTCCATGGTAGGGATTGCATTGCTTGAGGCTGAACAATTTTTTTCTCTAAGGCTTACATGATAGTAAGCAAGCAAGCTTCCTCTCTTTCCCCCCTATCAAAAGAAACCTAACATTATTTTATAAGAGCCAAATATTTGCACCAAGGCCTGTTTCTTTGTTCTTTTTAATTGTGCATTTTTTAGTTGAAAAATATGTTAAAATATATGTAAACATGTGTTTTTTAAAAGTTTATTTTTTTATTTGTTCAAATTTATTATAGAACTTGTACAGATGTGCCCTGCTTCATAGCCATCATAGGAGTGAGGATTGAATATGACTTTATGGCTTAATGAATGTTGAGATAATATTGTTTTATCTGTATGATGATTTTGGTGATGAATCTTGTGATACAGGTGCAGTAAAGCACAATAAGCCTACCCTGAGCATTGTTCATGACTGCTCAAAGGCTAACAATGATGATGTTGCAGAGCTCCAATCAGCTCTTCCCCATATAAACAATTATAGGGCATGCAACGACTTGACTTCTCGACCTCTTAACCCTGTCGTGGTTCTTGAATTGTTTAAAAAGATGCATGGCGAGGTAGACTTTTATACTAATTTAGATGTTTTTGGGTTGCTTTTCTTTCTCTCTTTCATTTTGAGGAAGTATTCTTGTGTTTTAAGACATTATGAATGCCAAGCAGAGGTTTACTCTAACCTCAAGCTGATAAATTTTGTTACTCTTTGTTGTAGGACTGTAAATTACTTTACATTGCTGAAAAACCAGAGAATCTCATCATAACAAACATTGCTGTGCCACCTATAGTTATCCGACCTTCAGTCATGATGGATGGACAGAGGTAAATGCCAGTTTGGATGTATTTATGTATTTCTCTCCCTTTATCGTGATTTGATTACTGTTGGGTCTTTTACACATGTATTATAAAAGAAAAGATGGTGAGCGAGCGGGCTAGAGTATTTGGTCACAGGGAATTATGCGTGGAAAATATGAATGCTGCTAGGTGTAGGGAGGATATAATTGTGGAAGAGTGTAACAAAATATGAACATGTGCAACATGATATTTGAGAGGACAGGTGTATAATAATGAAATGAAAGGAAATGATATAAACAAGGACCAGGGGGTGGGAAATAGCAGAGAGAAATAACCGAATTTTAGAGAGAGAATTGGTTGCCAGCCATCTCGTATTTGAAAAGCCATCATTTTCTCAACACTCTCTTTGTCATTTGATTCAATAGAACTCTGATAGATAGATGCATATTTGATAAGTGTTGATGACTATCAGATTGAGTATCAGAGTGGAAAAAGCCAGTTGATAATAAACTACTTCTACTACTACTAGTTCTAAGCCATCTGCAGCAATGAATCAACAGTTTGAAAGGCTTAGCTCAGGGAGGATTTAGCAACATTAGGAACATCCAATCCATCTACTGGTACAGTTAATTTAGCACTACTACTAACTTCTTCGAATCAAATAATCATTTGGATCAACCATAGCCACATGGCCCACACCTTCATTTTCTTCCTCATTTTCATACCAATCATCATCAAAATTGAAATCTTCAATGTTTAGCCCAGTGGTCTTTTCAACCTTCACTTTTCCCAATCTTGCATTTACACAACGTTATTCATAGTCTCTTGCATTTAATCGGTTTCTTTTCTTGGTGTGGACCTAAACATTACAAAATTAAATTTAGTTACTTAACACACTATGAACAACTGAATTTACTAAATAATAATTTCTATAATTATTTTTTGGATAGGAAAATGTTAGTACATTAGTAGTTATGTTAATATTTTGTCCTTCACCAGGGTTTGAACCCCAGTTCTTTAACTCCTTCAACTCTTTTAACCCTTAGCTCAAACCAATTGTGCTACTCAACCCCTTCAACAGTGGTATCCATAATGATTTGAAATCATACCATCTCATCAGCCTCAAAAAAGACGAGACAGTATTTTTTTTCTTCGTTTTCTGACAGTGGAGCCTCTCTAGGTGTAAAATGGCTTTAAGAGAAAGACTCATTTTATTTGTTTACACTTTTTTAATATAATAATCTAATTAAATATTAATAACAACATGATAATGACACATACATCTTATTCTTTACTTGAATAATATTTATAAAGTAACCTCAATACTTAATTTATTTTCTTATGGTGTAACTTTTTTTTACACGTGCGTTCAATCAAATCACATCATAGTGCCATTTTTGTGGGATAGTTTTTAAAATAATCTTCACAAATATCTACATGACGTGATTTGATTGTATGCACGTGTAATTAAGTTTTACACTATCGGTGTATACAAATTAAATCCAAATACAGTATGTTTAGTCGTTTGTGAAAATATATTTAGTCATGTTACGCTTTGGTGTTTTAGTTTTTGAATTTTTGAATTACAATAATATATGTATCATATTTTGGTGACAGACAGTTTGGGCCCTTAAGGCCCATTCATAAGAAAAGTCGAGTCTTACCTTAAACTTTTGGAAAGAAAAAGAAGTAGTAATAACACACAAATAAAAAAAATAAAATTATTTAGTAATAATAGACCTATAATTGAATATAAACATAATAATAATACAAACAAATACTTAAATAATAGTCTTCATAAAAAAACTACAATAATAATAAAGCATTTAGCATATAAATATTATGATAAGTATAGTGTAAATTATTTTATTAATAAATATAAATAAAATTATCAAATTGCGGCCATCCTGCTCTCCTCTATCATTCTATCCTGATTTTTGGGTCGGCCACTCCGCCCCTTATCCGGGATTGACAACATAGTTTGGAACAACTCTAGCTCTTCAACTTTGGTGCGTACTAAATGGTGCTTAAATCGATAAACACCTCCTATATACACATTTTCACTTCATTTTTCTTGCATTGCCATCCACCCTAATACCATGTTGCCATCCCACATCCCGTTTGTGCTCAGAATTTTTTTTGGAAGCTTTTTGCTTCTAGAGACCATAAATAAAAAATAAGTGTCAATAATGGTAAAAATAGTATACTATTTTAGTAAATATTTTAGATTGTTTTAGTTCATGTATGATAGTTTTTATGCTTATGTGTGTGTATGTGTATTAGTGTTTTTTTCCCTTCGGTAGAGTCGTGTTACGATCTTTCACCTCCCTCCTAATCCTATGTAGGATCTTGTGTTTGACTACATTGCTTACACTCTCCACACTTGCATTTGATCCTCCCATTGACGCCAAAGCTTTACTGCCAGTACTAGCGGCTTCTAACCTATTCCCACCCTCCATGAATTGCAACAAAGAGAGGCAACAAAGACATAGAGATGCCCGGGAAACAGAGAGAGTTGTGACTTGTGAGTGACAAAGAGAGATGTGAGAGGCATAATGCTACAACAGAAGCGCTGAGAGGTTGAGAACTGTGCTTGAATGCAAGAAAGATAGTGAGAGGCAAAGAGCTGCGTGTGACTACAAGAGAGTGTTGAGCTGTGCAAGAGAGAAGAAAGAAACATGTGAGTGTTAATTGGCTGCATTTTAGTGTTTTGAAGTATTTCAATCAACCGGGTTGCGCATACTTGACTTGGATCTGGAACAGAAAAATGGGCGATATCTAAACAAAAAAGCAATTTTACAATCTGCCATGTTGCCCAAAATGATCTCACCTAAAATGCAATTTGCACACGATTCAGATTGTTCCAAATGTCTAAGATTGTAAAATCATGCGATCCTACGAGTTAAATAGCAATTTTGACATTGTCTTGGAGAGTCGTTTGGAAGTGGGATGGAATTCCTGGCCTCATCCAGGAGATCAAAGATCAATAATTTGAGTAGTTAATGTGATTTGTGACAGAATACATTGGGACCATTCAAAATGTGAAGTTCAGCTGGGAAGGGAAATTTTTCAATAGTCACAATAGGAACGATAATGGAGGGTTCATTTGTGCCAAGGAGTTGCACAATAAAATGATTTGATGGCTTGGATTATTCCAAATCTGATCCATTTTCTGTTTATCTGCTTCATTCATTTTTTCTTTCAAAATAATATTATTGATGCTTATGATTTTACTCTTGATTTTTGGCAGTAATGAAAATGACATAACAGAAAAGTTAAAGAAAATAATCCAGGCAAATGCTATCATGCAACAAGAGTCAGTCGAGACACAAAAATATCAGGTATAGTAGGACACTATAAGTGATAAAAAATTGTAAAGGTGATCTTTGATTCTTCATAATGCGTCCACTATTGATAATGTGAAACCTTTTTTCTGAACCCTTTGCCACACAACACACAATTGCGTTCACTATTGATAATTTCGACCATACATTATGGTGTTCTTTGATTCTTGTTGCTGACCCCATCCAGCGGTAAAAGGCTTTGATTGTCACTGTTGTTAAAACTGATAATACTGAACTATAGCATTTATTCCTGTTGTAATATTGAATTGAAATGTATACAGTCTAGACATTGGTTTTGCAGTTTGCTTGGAGCTGTACATTTATTTGCTCTCTTGGTTTTTCTATTTCTTCTCTGGTTTTACAGGATTTAATTTGTTTTTTTTTTCTTGTGTTGATGATTTTGGTTCAGGATGGTTATCTTATGCTTCAATTCGAGGTTGCTCAATACATAAATAGTGATGTTAAAGGTGGACCATACAATCCGCAAATGAGCAAGTCTTTAACTGGTTTTATTCAGCGCATTAAAGGGAAGCAAGGTCGTTTCCGTAGCAATCTGTCTGGAAAACGTGTTGAGTATACTGGCAGGACAGTTATTTCACCTGATCCTAATCTAAAGATTACTGAGGTAAGACATTTCAATTTTGCAATATCTGTTCTTTACATGAAGCACAAGTGACAAGCCTATAACTAATAGAATACAAATATTTATCACTCATAACAACAAAGCTATGCTCATTGAAAATACTATAGTTCCGATGAAAACAATAATACAAGAAAGTTCCTTCTCTCTTTCAAGGTTCAAGTTTATGCCTTCTAACCTTTTCGCTTTAGGTTGCAATACCCATCCATATGGCTCGCATTTTGACTTATCCTGAGCGTGTTACACATCACAACATAGAAAAGTTGAGACAATGTGTGAGAAATGGTCCTGATAAGTATCCTGGTGCAAGGATGGTTAAAGAGGCTGGAGGTAACTCATGGTTAGT
>Ga0315914_1008584_pt1 | contig 13538 bp, 11 predicted proteins | sample MpolenodulesMG_FD_203920 | JGI IMG/M metagenome (GOLD analysis project Ga0315914, IMG submission 203920) | Medicago polymorpha root nodule microbial communities from Los Angeles, California, United States - elongated nodules | ecosystem: Host-associated > Plants > Roots > Nodule | place: USA...
TTTCTGTAGGCCTTAAATAATAGGGAAAATTTCCAACTCAAATTATTATTATTAGAGAAATGTTAACTTGTGCCCTTGAGGCATAAGTTAAGAAATCAAATGTAGAAGGTTTTTCTTGGAACTTGCGCATTCAATGTTTTAAAAGTTGCAAAAGTTATACTTTCAAAACAAAATTTATTTTTAATTTCCATTTTAAGCCCATTAACTTGTGCCCTTAGGGCACAAGTTAACATGACCCTTATTATTATTATTATTATTATTATATCCTTAAACTGTATGTTCTGGACACGTGCAAATGTTGTTGCTTGATTTTTGATATTAAAAATGATTTTAATTTGATTTATTCAATCGTATCATTGTAGTCTTTATTGAAATGTTATACATAATTCATTTGAACATGTCGACGACTAATAATATAGTTAATATGATTCTTATATATGAAACTCGAAACAAAACCGTGCATCGCACATGTCAAAGTCTAGTAAATGTTAACCCGTCTCGCTATACTTAACCTAATTTTAACCTAATTTTTCCCTTCACACTTTTGCATTTAATGTTTATCTAAAGTAAAATAAAATTATGTTCGTAGATGCTATTTTTTTGGAAAGGAATAACCGTTAACCCATCTCGTTATACCTCTTACGTATAAATGTTAACCCGTCTCGCTATACTTAACCTAATTTTAACCTAATTTTTTCCTTCACACTTTTGCATTTAATGTTTATCTAAAAAGTAAAATAAAATTATGTTCCTGATTATATGATATTTTTTTGAAAAGGAATAACCGTTAACCCGTCTCGCTATACTTAACTTAATCTCTTACTTATAAATGTTAACCCGTCTCGCTATACTTAACCTATTATGTTATGTTACGGTACCAAGGACGATGTCATGGAAATATTATGTTATGGTACAGTACCAACGCCTATATGCTTCTTAATATTATGAAATACTATATGACAATAATAACATTCATCTAAACTATTTCACCTGATTGGTTAATAAGTTTCTCCTAAAACGAATCGTTTGGAAGAACTTGATCTCCTTATTGAGATTTTCGAAATAGCACAACAAAAATATTAATCATATTTTTTTTTGTCTATTTAATAATCCTCATTTTTTCCAGACACATTTATTTATGTTTAGCACATCACACATTTTTTTATTAATTCTTTTCGTTCCACTACGAGTGACATATTTGTAAACAAAAATCATCTCAAATGAATGATCCATTTTACAATGCAATACTAATACTTACAAGAGTACTTAAAATATTCTCTATTTCAATTATACGTTTTTTTAATACTCCCTCCGATTTCAGTTATAAGAAAAAGTTATTTTTTTTATGTTAAGCAGCCTAGTGGTCCGTGCTCACACATTTTAAATGTGAAGAAGTGGACAGTCCTGCGAACCTCAGCCCCTGCATAATATTCAATAACTAATGTATTTGTCTATAATAGTAATGTATTGGCACTCTTTAAGGATTTCAAAAGAAGAAATTATTTCATAAAAAAGTCAAATATTTCAATCTTCAATGCATTGATTACACAAATTTTTGAAAAAAATATTATTTAAAGGTCTTAAAGAGTGTTCTGTGGGAGACTTTTTAACATTATACATTAGTTATTAAATGAACAAAAAAAGTTAATTTTTTTATAATCGAGACCGAAGATAGTATGTGTGAAATGATTAAATTGAAAGCTAAATTACATTAGAGATCCTTTTAAGTTATTTAATTATAACAAGTTGGTTTTTTAAGTTTTTTCATACCATTTAGATCATTTAAATTATTTAATTATAACTTTTAAACATCAAATAACTTACTTTTCTAACATCAGAATTTCATCAAATTGTTAAAATTAAATAACTTAAGTATCTAAGTGGTACGAAAAAACTTAAATGATTAACTTATTACAATTGAATAACACAAAGGACCTAAGCGAGTCAAATAAAACTTAAAAGTCAAGGACCTCTTATATAATTGAATAAATAAAAGCTAAATATGTAATTCAAATTGAAATAGTTAAAAACAAAAATTATGAATGTGAGGAAATTTAACAAATGGAGCATGTAGTTATTTATTTCTTCATATTAAATGTTTGAACTTTATCTATCCGCTCAATATCTACATAACAATCAAGTTACATGTCAATGTTAGTTTTGTGAAGTGTAGCAATGCAAGTCTTCCCCAATTCTTATCTCTTCACTTTCCCTAAACCCTTAAACCTTAAACCCTCTCCCTTATTATTCCACCGCCATCCACCACCTCTACTCCACCGCAAACCACCCCTCACCACCGTCGCTAAATCCTTCACCTCCGATGAATTCCCCGTCGACGAAACCTTCCTCGAAACCTTCGGCCCCAAAAGCAAAGAATCTGAAGACGAAGCACGTCGCCGCAACTGGATCGAACGCGGCTGGGCTCCATGGGAAGAGATTCTCACTCCTGAAGCTGAATTCGCGCGGACGAGTCTCAACGAAGGTGAAGAAGTTCCTCTCAGTTCACCGGAGTCGATTGAAGCTTTCAGAATGTTGAATCCTAGGTATAGGAAGAAGAAGATCGAGGAAATGGGAGTGACGGAAGAGGAGTATTTGGCGAACCAGTTTGAGATTAAGGAAGATGTTCCAGAGGAGTTGGAGACTAAATGGGCGGGACCGTTGGTGGTGAAGTTGGTTCCGCCGAGGGATTGGCCGCCGAGAGGGTGGGAGGTGGATCGAGAAGAACTCGCGTTTATTCGTGAAGCGCATAAGATGGAGGCGAAGAGGGTGAGGTTGGAGGATATTGAAAATGGTGTTAGAACTGAAACTGATGACGTGTGTTTGGATAGGTATAAGGTGTTTTTGAAACAGTATAATGAGTGGGTGGAAGCTAATAAGGATTTATTGGAAGAGGAATCTTATAAGGTTTCGATTTCATACTTTTGCATTCATAATTTTTTTATTTGGCTTATGTGGATTGTTAATGCTAATTGCAATGTAAATTTGACAGCTAGATCAAGATTATCACCCTGGTAGGAGGAAAAGAGGCAAGGATTACAAGGATGGCATGGTAGGATATGATGAATTCACAATTCTTTTTTTACGTTTGTATGTATTTGGAATGTGAGAAAGCAAACTTGTTCTGGGGCTAACTATTTTTTTAAATGGTTTTTGCAGTATGAGCTACCGTTCTATTATCCTGGCCAAGTAAGCTATTTCACAATGCTTTATTTTTATCAGTATCGTGCTCTTAAGATTTCCTATGGTATTAGTCTGTTTTCATATTCACCTGGTTGTTTCGAACTACTGCTATTATGGTTTTATGCACACAGGCAAGCATTGCATTCTATCATTTTGTTCTGCTTGGAAGAAACTGATTTCATATGGCGGGACTAGGCTAGTCTTCAATAGGCATGCACAGTGATCTTTTCAGTTATGACAACGTGAATGTTACATATTTCAATTGCTGACTGGAAATTTTGTTTAAGAAGACTATGAATAACCGAATTTACCCTTTAATGGAAGCATCGCGTTGTCACAGTTTTTTCCTTTTTTCTTCTTTTTGGTTTGATCAGTTATGATGTCCCTAATTGGACAACTGTATTTGTAGTCCATTAGATGATCCTATTTTTGTCTTGCTTCATTTGCACTCGTATAATTAAAATCAGTCTTTTTCTGTATCATAATTTTTAGTAAATAAATCTGTAGGATTGAGGTTCGAGTTTTCATAAATGCTTACATGATAATTTTTCATTGCAGATTTGTGTGGGGAAGGTGACAACTTTGCATCTCTATCAAGGGGCATTTGTTGACATTGGCGGAGTATACGATGGGTACATACCAATCTCTCTGTCCATCTTTTAAGTGTTCCCTTAACTTTTTCTGTATTGGGTATTCATTGCCTCATTGTTTTGGATGCTGGAGTAAGTAATATTGAGTTGCTTCCACAATGATATTCTTGCCAAGTTAATAACTATAGCTATAACTTTAGAATGTTTAATCAATATCATGTGGTGTATAAATAAATTGGGAGAAGCATCTTCACAAGCATTTGTACCAGCACTGAAATGCTTCATTACATCCAAAGCCATGGTAGAAACAAAACAAGTACCTAGAGAAACACACCTGAGACTTGTTAAATCTTTAGACTTTGGATGCATTTTTTTGTAAGAAAAAAAAGTACTGGTTGGTTACAGACTAGAGCTACAGGCAAATCATACTGTCTCTTTTCTATCATGTGGTAGCCCAGTTTACTGAAAACTATTCAACACTGAGATTGTTTTCTCTTTCTTTGATCTTTGACTAGGAGACATTGTTTTCTCTTTATACGCTGCCATGGGTTATTGCATATTTTCTTTTGTTTGTTGCTGCTGTGTACCAGCAGCACTTCATACTGTTATCACGAGTAACTTATAGGCTTTACTTCTGTAGCATTGTTATCTTGTTCAGTGTCACTGTTTTAGCTTTTACTTTTATGCAAGTTTTCTTCTGGAATATTCATCTACTGTAACGTGTTCTAGGTGGGTTCCTATAAAGAACAATGATTGGTTTTGGATTCGCCATCACATAAAAGTGGGTATGACCGTCATTGTTGAAATTACGGTGAGTATTTCAGTCACTAGTTGAGAATATTCCATACTTATCACTTAATACTCACCTTATATACTTGATAATACAGTGATGATGCCTTTAGCCCGTACTGTTACCTGCCAAATTGTAGTTTTTTTTACTCATCGATAGGAAACTAGTTGGTGCTGCATTTTTCTTCATGTTGTTATGTTCACGTTTTGAAATAGGAACTCTAGCTCAAATTGTATTATACAAGGTGAATTTTCTCTCGTGTGCAACAACTGGGGCAAGCTCCCACTTACCCATCAGAGGCACTGTCCTTAGTTTCTGTTGGTATCCCCACATCAGGTGTCCAATTTTCCAGTTTATTGCTCACCCCATTCCAAAGGGAAGGGGGCGATATGTTTAACCCAACTGAAGACCCAATCTCAAGCCTTATCCATCAATATGTTGGTCTGAGTGTCAAACCTGGGCACCTCTGGCCTCGGTGGTTGATGCCTCTTTCTTTTATTCATCCATTTTTGGTACTAAGAAAGGTCTACCCTTGTTTTCAACTTTCCACTATAATTCACCATTTAACCATGTCATTGGTTGCATGTGACTGAAATTGTTTCTTGTGTATCCTTACTTTAAGCTTTTCTGCATTTTTTTTTGTAGGCAAAGTAGGTAGGAGACACAAGGCTATATTACTGATTCTTCTATTATATCCTTGTTTGGCCATAAGTTTCTTGTAATGAATGTTTACTCTACTTATTAATAACTCATTCTCATTTTTACTTTGTAGGCAAAGCGAGATCCTTATCGCTTCCGGTTCCCGATCGAACTTCGTTTTGTGGATCCAAATATAGATCATCTGATGTACGATTATGTGTTTGTGATGTTCAACCTTCTATAAACAGCGCTTCATAATACATAGTTCTAACTTTATTAATTTGATTACAATTGATGATTTGAACATATTTTTCATTTTCGTACTTCAGCTTTAACAGATTTGACTTCCCACCAATATTTCACCATGAAGAAGATACTAATCCAGATGAATTGCAGGTTTGCACCTTTCCCTAAACCACCTCAATCTTTTTGCAGATGATTTTTTTTTTTTAAGATCAAACTCTGAAGGTCTTTGTATTGTAACTTTGCTGTGATGTAATCCATGCTTTTGTTTTTAACGAGTAAAAGTTCAAATGTATATCCATGCTGTCAGATAGGTCTTGACATCAAAGTTATGCATTATTATGATCGTATTTTTTCTAATTGATATTTTAAAATTTGCAGCGTGATTGTGGAAGGCCTCCTATTCCTAGAAAAGATCCAGGAGACAAGCCAGAGGAAGAACCTCTATTTTCTAATCACCCATATGTTGAAAAGGTATGTTCTGATGGACTTTCACAAGGAACAATAGACATCAATGCTGGTTCTAGGTTATGGTAACTTTCTCTTATACAAGCACACAGTGGTTCCAAATCCCTTGTGTGTGTATAGGCTGTTTTGTTTATAACCTGTTTCCACCCTCATCCTTAGTGTGGTTATGGACCCCATTCAAGATCCTATTTACACCTGCATAAATGTGAAGCCAAATAAGAACGAACATTCTAAAGGTTTCATATGAACCTGTGTCTGTCTGTGTTGGTGTTCAGTTGGATCTTGCACAAACAATGGGACTTACGAAATAACTACCATTCTAATAAAGAAGTACAAACATGTGCGTTAGTTACAAAATTAGCATATATGCTATTTTTTGTCACTAGGATCGATTGTTGTATATATTAACATAAACTCTCTCATTTAAATGCTAAAGCTGTCATCAACCTTATTTTGGTACTGGTCAATTCAGTGCCATTGTAAAAAATATGAGGCCACAAAACTAATAGAATAGATTGAGGTGCTTACTTATGATTCAGTCATTATGGTAACAATGTTCCTGGGCAACTCCGGCCATAGAAGATAAAGGGTCGTGTTTATAACCGACTGCCCCACTCTGATAATTCCATAACATGACTAGCTCATATAGCTAAAGCTTCAGATGCTGAATTAGCTTTGTGGTAATGAAGCCGTCCTTTGTTGATTTTGACTCTTAAAGTGCATAATATTGTGTGATAATATGGATCCCAAATAAATTGACCGCTTTTTACTAGCTTTGTCCATTATTTCCTGACTAAAATCAGTATAACTGCTCTGGTTGTAGTTTAAAATACTTTAATTCTTTTGATTTCGTAAAAAAACTTGTCTGTTTTATTGTTTTTTTATATTTTTATACTTAATTGATCCACCACCTATACTCAATAGATATCGAGCCCTTTGTTCGGTGAATGTTGAAACGCTAATATTTTCAGAGTAATATGCACATAACATACTTACTATAACATGGCAATGCAATTACAATATGGACTGGTAGATTGACTATATAAAATACGAAGTAATCTGTACTGTTAGGTATGATGCAATTGCAGTTTCTCCTCCTTTATTTGATTTTTTTGCCTTTGATGTCTAAACGACGAACTAGGGCAATAAGTAACAAAGGTATTGGTTAGGCCACTTTGGCATCCTATAACTACATCACTATGAAAATAGAATGGTTATCTTTTACAAGTTCTTGGTTAGACCTATTGGCATCTGTTACAAGCGTGTAGTCTTCAGTCACATTTATATTTTATGTCAGAGTATTGTGGTAACATTTTTTTCTCGTAGAACTTTGTCTTGGAGATGCAAGGGTGGGCTAATGTGAAATCAGGGCGGCCCCGTTATGGGATCAAGTATGTGTCACTTGAGTTGCAACACTTTTTTTTTAACAATAATTTTACACAGTAACCTTTGCTGTGTTCAAGTTTACTGGTTTCATGACGAATGAAATTTGGTGTGCTGGTAAATATCACTTGAAACTTAAAGATATGTGACTGGAACATGAACCTCTTTCATTGTGTTACTTTCCATATTTTGCCTCACAATTTATAATGATTCTACCGGGCACCCTGTTACTGGGATTATTTAGGGCCCTGTTCAGATGTACCAAAGAAAGTAGAGGGGATTGCACTAAGAAATAGAATTAAGAGGGGTAGTGATGATAAGGGCATGATCACGATTGAGGTGGGGGAGTTTGTTAGAAAGGAACCTAACAGAATGGGGAGCTGGCTGTCAATCAATCGTGAAGGGTGCATAGATATGAGGGAGGGAATGGAAGCGAAAGAGACAGAATCTGTTGGAATTCTAGGAAGCTTAGGCCTGACGAAAGTGAAGCATTCTATTTCTTGCATCTATGATATGTTCTTTCTTTTCTGCATTTTTCCCTTTCTTTCCTGAAATCAATGATTGGATAATTTTCACTTGTCCATCACAAGATTTTTATTTTTTTTTGCAGTTGTGGCAGATTAATGTAGCTGAGCAAATGATTTTGAATGATATGGATATTAATCCTGATAAATATAAAGGCAAAAAGCTATCAGACTTGGTTGACGAAGATGATTTTGATGAACAAAAATCAGTTCAGCAGACAAAAGTTCATTATAAGAATGCAGTAGTGCCAAAAATAACTATGGTGAGTTCTATTCTTATTGTTGTTCTGGATAAGAAATATTTATTGTTCAATTATTGTGTTAAGTCATAGAAAGTTAGGAAATAGTAACTAATCTTGTACGACTTAGGAACGGAGTTGGAGGTCGTGGGTTCAACCCAGACGGAGGAGTAAATATCAATCTAACAAACTAACTACTAACATTTGCCATTCAACAAAAAAAAACAATGAACTTTAAACCAGATCTAAATTGGATACTTCAAATGTTAATATAGTTCTGGCCAAATACCTCTTTTAGTCCTTTAAGTTTGACAAAAGTACCGCGTTAGTCCTTTAAGTTTTTTAAATTTCAAATAGGTCCTTATTACCCTTTTAAGGACCTATTTGAAACTTAAAAACTTAAAAAACTTCAAATAGGTGCATTAAATTAACAACTTAAATGACCTATTTGAAACTTAAAAAAAACTTAAAAGGACCTATTTGAAACTTAAAAAACTTAAAGCACTAACCCGATATTTTTGTCAAACTTAAAGGACAAAAAGAGGTATTTTGCCTATAGTTATCAATTCCAAGCATAGCGGGATACCACATAGCAGATGGGTGCTATATTGAAATTATCTACTCTGGAATGAATTATGAGCAAAAATAATATCTCTAAAATACCCGTCATTTAGTTTAGCATTTTGTATTTGAATGAATTAATTTCTTGGTCATGGAAGGTAACTTGGGCAACTGACTTAATTTTTTTATTGAGATTGCGTAAATTAAATGTGATTAACTGTTTTTCTTAATATGCGTAAATTGATGAATGTTTGCTTATATTCCTTTCCGGAGAGTGTCTATGTTAAGCAGTTTATGAACATCCCCTATAATATATGTATATGTAGTATAAAAATATCAAAATTAAAGTTGTTTTGAATTAGAAATCAAGGACACGTTTGATTTGAATGAACAACGCTCCTTAAATAAGTTGTTCTAGGGGGTTTAGTTGAACACTTATACATAAGCTTTTCTATTGAGTTTACTAAAATAAGCTGAAATTAGTTTGTGAACTTATCATAAATTATTGATATTATTTTTACAAATGTACCTAAACACTAATGCAAGTCCATATATCATGAGATAAACTCAAACAAGTTCTAAATAAGCTCTTCTAAATGCCTTTTTTGTAATACCTCAAATGTATTGATAAACAAAGACCCGGATTGGGCCAAATCAGTTACAAGTATAGGGCCCAGGAAATAGGGAGGATCTTCCATCCACATTGATATGGCCTTACTGTGGTAGAGATTGTTGAGGAGTCTTGGTTACTCCAGTCTTGTATTTTTATCATTGGAGGACAGTTCGTCAATCAGAGACAAAGCTCTGATGGCGTGTAATTTTATTAAGGGATAATCTTTCTCATGTGATTGTGAATTCATACAAGGATTGAGTTCAAAGGCAGAGTAGGTTACGAAATATTAACCTATCTGCTGCTGGTTAGGAAAGAAAAATACACAAATAATAATGCGCACAGAAAGAATAATAAGAGATAAACAATCAGACGTAAACTGGATTATCAATATCTTAATCCAATTTAAACTGATTTGGTCTTTTCTTCCCAACCAACTTATACACACTGAACTTACATTCATTTGGTTGCTTATTAAGTTACATATTGTTTTTAACTTTGGCAGAAAACTAGTGTTAAAGAGCTGGACTTAGAGGCTGCACTTGCTGAGCGTGAGGTCAACTTTCCTTTATATTTTGATAAAAATATTTTCCTGTTATTGGCAATGCATATGACACCACTGGCTCTAGGGACCACTTCATGCCTTTTAAAGGAAGCCCTTGAAACCAATTATTCTTTGCATGAGTTTTCACCCTTTTTTCATAAGCTTGGTGTCAGATTATCCGCTACGGCTTTTGTAGTTTCTGTTGTCCAAAATCTTACCAACTTTTAAGAGATGTACTTCTCAAAAATAGAATCCTATGATTGTTTAATAATTTTCTTTTAACTCAACCTTTTAACCTTTCCAACTCAACTTTTTGTCTTTTTATGGATATTTTCTTGAATTGCACAAAAGTTCCTTGACCAGTCAATCTGCTATTTAAGACTTCAGTTTAATATAAGGAAAATAGTTGTGCTGTTCTCTTTCATAAATCTGAGATAACCTTTGGCGATACAGCTCCATAAGAAACTATGGAAGGAAGCAAAGGATAGAGGTGAGGACTACAAAATCACTACATTGAAGCGCAATATTGAGATGGATGAATATGATTTCATGCATTGGCGTAGGTCATTTGAAGAAAGAGAAGCATTGATTAGAGACATCAGCTGGTACTGTTATGTTAATGTTTGTCATTCTCATTTCCTGTTATGATGCGTTGATTTTTACTAAATTTTTTCCCTTTCCGCAGTCGCAAAACTCTTGGTCTGCCATTGGAAGAGCCAGGAAGGTATGTTGATGCTAGTTTTTTCGGTAAAGACCAGTATGATCCTGAAAGTCCTCTGTATCGTTATGACTATTGGGGGGAACCCAAGAATTCGGAAAAGAGCAGGAAAGAGAGGATGACAGATACCCATAACAAATCAATTGTGGGCAAGGGTACTGTTTGGTGTGAAATGCCGTACGAAGATAGCGTAAAACATCAGCCAAAAGAAGTTGACGAAGGTGAAGCAGAAGAAGAGGATGATGACGATGATGACGACTTTGACTTCAGCATTCTGAGCAGTCTTGGTACTAATGCCTCGGATCAAATTCATGTTAATGGGACTGAGACTTCTAGATTGTCAGATGAAGGTGTGTTTGAGGACTGATGCTATTAAGCATTATTGAGTAAAATGTGTACAGTTAGGATGAGAAGTGTGCATAAATTTTGCAGTGTAGAAACACTATTGTAATTTAGTTTATTTGTGATGTTTAAGAAATAATTTAATATTATCTGTCTCGGAAAGAAAGGAAAAAAACATATGAAACTGTTTCCTAAATCAATATACACGCCTTGACATGTTTGCGTGTCCAAATCATTTAATCATGGCCGAAACGATTTTACTAAATCAATATACATGCCTTGACATGTTTGCGTGTCCAAATCATTTAATCATGGCCGAAACGATTTTATCTACTCGTTATGAGAGGCAAAAAATTTCTCATCAATTCATTTGGGAAATAATAACGAAGTAAAAGTAATCTTCACACCAGACTCCAAGGCATTCAAAGAAGAAAAAAATAGAAAGAATTAATTTCTACTTCAGATCTAAAATATTTTACAATGTGAGTGAAGTTAATCACCCAAGATCAGGCGCAGAACTCGTTGCAAATGAGTTCATTTTTACAGACAAAATTGGGCAAGTCCTGTTAAAATCAAATTTAATCAGAAAGGAGAAAACCAAGTCCAAACTTCATTCCCTTTTTCTATGTTTTTACGACCCCGTCCTCAAACTTCTTAAAGAGTGGAGCCAGTATCCGACCATACAAATATTGATTAAACTCCATGATCCATAGCAGCGTCACTAAATCCAGCAACTACTGCTCAGAACCACTTTATATATATATTTGTTCAAATGATTCAACAATTAATGGGTAACATCAATCAATTTCTCCTTCTTCTACATCTTTTGATGGCTCTGCAGCACTCTGAGGCAGTTCCTCCTCCTCATCCTCGTCATCAACCTTCATGTACAATCCTAACTGCTCTAAGGGATTTCCCTGCAGCTTGATCCCACCAAATCCATTTTGATGATCATCTGGGCTTGCCTCCTCTTTGAAACTTGGTGTATTTTCATCATGTACAGCACTCAACATTTCTAGATCTTCCAAAAATTGACAGCTCTCGTTGATTTCAACGGTTTTCTCCATCTGCGAACAGAGCTGTTCAGTGAAACATACCAGGAAGCTGAATTTATATATGGATGTATATCAATCCAGCTTACATTTTGCAAAGCCTGCCGGGCTGCTTCTCTCTCCAGCTCCCTCTTCCTTTTGGCTTCAGCTGCAGCTTCTGCTTCAGCTTTCCTTCGGGCCTCTTCTGCCGCTTTTGCCTCTGCTTGCAATCGAGCTTTCTCTGATACACACAAAAACAATTAGCAATCAGACAATTCATTAAAAACAGAAGCAGTATTCTATTAAAGATCGACATTCTAACCATTTAGAAAGAAAGAAAAAACAAACCTTCCTTCTGCCTCCTCTCAAGTTCTTCTCGCTCAATCCTAAGCTTTTCAGGGTCACGTTTTTCATCCTGAGATCAAGTTGGAATTGAAACACAAACTTTCATATAAAACTTGCATAATGGCAGAACTTTCATGAAAGGCAGCAATGATGGTAAATTAGCAATTACCAGATTTACTACTTTAGCAATAATAGAAATTCCCTACTGGTGAGACGGAGACAAAAACTGAACACTTAAAACTTTGACGTTTTTCAAATGTATTGTGTTTCTCAAATTTCTCAAATTTTGATGTTTAAAAAACACAGCCTAGTCTATTACTGCAACAAATTAAAACCTCAACTACCATATTACCCCCCCTTAACAAACCTTTTCAAGGGCTTTCTCTTGAGCTTTCAGTATGGTGTCAACAAACCGGTTCCTTATTAAAGCATTATGGTAGAGCTTATCAGAAGAGACTTCCCTCTTAGACGCAACACCCTCCCCTAAAATATTACAGCATGAAGTGTGAGATCATGCTCAAAAACTAATAGCAGACATATTTCTTCATTTTTCAAGCTTACCATCTTGGTGGCTCTCTGATTCAATAGTATCTGGCTTAGTCTGCAAACTCTGGTCAGCCTCGATACCCAGGTTAGTTGAATCTATACAAGAAAGAGATAATGAGCAAGAAAGCAATAAAGGCGGGCAGATCCTCATCAAAAAACATGCCAAGAAACTATAATATGCACATGGTTACGAAAGCCCATAAAGTTTGGGACCCACCATTTTCAGTTTCGGGATTACTAGGATCCCCCCTGTTTTGATTGTAAGTCAAGCCAGGTCCTGCATTTTCCTGCAATTCGTAGCGGTTTTTTAACAAATAAAATGGTCAGAGCATATGAAAATTGCATTCTATGAATAACATAATTTTTGATACTGTATGTACCCCAATCACCTTAGAACTAAGAGGTTCTGACGCTTTAGCAGTATCTAACTCACTACCAGATGAACTACTTGAATCTGAATCTGTTGTGCCACAATTGCAACAGTCAGGTAAAATATTCCAGCATACAGAAAAATTCATTAAAATTGACAAGCGTCTAATTTTTCAATCATCATAAGCCAAGCAAGTAGAAAATCGACAATAGCTACTGAATTTATAAGAGAAATACTGAAGAGAAAAAACTATGTTCATCTTGTTTTTTACACCACAATGCTAAATATAAGTAAATAACAGCAGCAACCTTGTTTTGTAGGTAAGCATCTGTAACAAAATCAAAGTAACATGGACGTCACAAGCATTTTCTTTTATTCAATACATTAAAATTAACCAACAAACCAACAACTTATT
>Ga0315914_1008585_pt1 | contig 13537 bp, 11 predicted proteins | sample MpolenodulesMG_FD_203920 | JGI IMG/M metagenome (GOLD analysis project Ga0315914, IMG submission 203920) | Medicago polymorpha root nodule microbial communities from Los Angeles, California, United States - elongated nodules | ecosystem: Host-associated > Plants > Roots > Nodule | place: USA...
CAAATTTGCGACTTAAATCAGAATATCCAGTATTTTACGACTTTACTCACCTTCAAGGATTCAAATCCATTGCAGAATAAGCGTGGAATTGAGAGATAGGATAGAGAATACACTAATGATTGTAGCTGGGTTGAACTCATTGAGAGACTGCATAGGTAATCATAAAGATGTGAAGGTTTGTTTAAGGGTCTAATACTATTGGATCTTCTCAGTTCAGGTTCTTGTTCTGGGTTTTGAGAAGTATCATTGAGTGCATGAGAAAATGTGATCACTATCTACTGAGTCAATTATCAAAGATCCAAATTTAGAACAGTTCAAGGAATAAGGGAGGTAAGATATACATGTGAAGTGTACAATAGGATAGGGACTTGGTGCAGCTAAATTGACTTGATATGAAGATACTTGATTCATTGTTACTTTGAATCAAGTTCACCAATTTCTCATATTTCTACTGAGAAAATTCATGCATCTTATAGCAAGTATCAACAGTTTGACCTAATCTCCCATAATAAATGCAAACTCGACTAAAGAATCTTGCATTAGAACCTTGTGAAATTTCACCTCTACCACGGCCTTGTAGTTTACGAAATTCAGCAACATTAATCAATGCTTTTGAATCCCTTAGTTTGAGTATGACAATTTTTCCTTTTGTGTTGAATTACCGTAGAGAAAATCTTATTGATATTTGGTAAAGGAGTTGGAAGTGATGTGCATTAGAGCTCAAAATATCTCTTATACAATCTTGAAACTCATCACCGTTGATGAAAAGAGAAGAAAACTTACAAGTTTAGAGTGGTTTTAGAGTGAAAACTTGGAGAAAACTCCTCATATATATACTGAACTGAAATGAAAATGGAGTACATCCCGGTATGTATACCTTTTTAGGTTCATTGAATAAGTAATTTATCCGGTCTATAACACATTCTAACTAACTAATACCTGAGATGCTGACTCAAAAATTGAATTGAGCTAGTGAAGAAATACAGTACGCTAATGTGCACTATAACAAGCTTATGGTTGCAGCAAGAAACCATTGCACACTGATTCCTTCATCTGCAACAAATCGCTCATGCATTGAATAATTTAAAAGTACACTATTACTAACCAGTAACCCTTATACATTTTCATTGCCTAAGTCACTTGAGAGCACACCCTCAAATTTTGAAAATTGCACCAATAATGTTACTTCATTGCTATTTGAACTACCTGAAAATTGCTATTTACACCTTGCACACTCCCCTTCTCACCTTTTGGTCTTTTTGCACCTGAATTGATATTTACGTCATTATCTTTTAAATAATTCATATATCACTATAATAAAATTGAGATCTAGTAACATTTGAAAAAAATATTAATAAATCACGAAAAAAATGTTACTAATTATATCCAGTAAAGAAAATGTTACTAATTATATCACGAAAAAAATGTTACGAAAAAAACATTTGAACAATTGTTAGGTAAAGTCCATGTAATAAAGAGTTTCAATAACATTTTTAATATTATTGTAACAATTAAAAAATGTTACTTGTTTACAGTTTTTGTAAAATCATTGTATCACCATTAGTATCAATAAATAAAAATGGCGCCTACTTATAATTTTTTTGACATGTCGCGTATTTGTATTTTTTGCTTAAACTTCATTTGGATTTAATAAAAACTCTAATTTGAACTAGCCAAAAATTGAAGATCAAACCTTGACTTGCCCCTCAAAAACAAAGTTGAAGATCAAACTTTATTTAGATTCAAGACTCAAAATATATATGTTCTCGTACAAACATTTGAAATTAGATTTCGTAATGGAAATGATCGATGCAATGCAATTTCAATTACATTCTATAAAGATTACAAGTTTTCATCCAATGACTAATGTACTTTCTATAAAATCCCCTTTGCATTATTTTGATTCTTGAATCCAAGAAGAATAGGAATGACAAACTGAAGCACCCTGCAGCAACATACCTGTTAGCATATAATCTTAAAGTGTGCCCCTTACAGACCAATTTAGCCACTATATCAAACAAGCTAGTTGGTTCCGACACTTCTATCTAAGAAATGCATAGAAAGGGTTGTTGTTGGTTTACCGAAGAAAATTGCTTTTGACACTTCACACAAAGTTAAGAAACACCATAAAATGACAAATTTATTCTCAAATTCAATCGGTAGTTAACTACCGCCGGTTAAATCCATCGACAGTTAACTGCTGATGGGGTTAAAATTGTCAATTCGTGGTATTTCTTAGCTTTCTTTGATGTGGAAATAGCATTTTTCTACAACCGAATGGTCAATATGAAAAGGGCTCAACGATATAATTTTCTCTAAAAGAAACTAATCTTTCTTGGCGGTGGTTTTTGAGCTACACTCGAGTGCTCACTGTCTTTTCTATAAGTGGTTTGTAAACCCGTTGGATTGTATGACTAGATAAGAAAATCATTTGATTTTGATTTTGATTTGTTTTGGTTGTAGATTTAGTATCACTTGTACTAGATCCCAAAATATGGGAGTAGTACCTCTTGTACTATTTTCCAAAATTTATTTTCAATATATATTTGTCATTAAAAAAAATAATCAATAAAAAAAATTAAATTATGGATTTTATGATTTTTTTTTTTCTTTTTTCAAATGGATGATGATTGGATTTTATGACCCTATTTGTATGGATTGCAGAAGTAGTGGGGAACATAAAAAAAAAATCCAAGAAAAACATTTATTCCACAAAAGGGACAAGTTCATAAGTCTGTTATTGGAAGAGATTATATTGTTTATCAAAGGACAAGTTCACCTACTAATTATAGCTTAAATGCTCATTATCTATACTATATATAAAGAAAATTACCTCTTTCAGCATTTTTGGACTGAATTTTTCATACCATAAAAGCCCTCAATTTTCAAGACAAATAACATATTTAACAAGTAGATAAGAATAAATTTAAATATTAAAACAAATGTAACAAGTCATACTTATTTTTTCATCATTCCAATTATACCCTTAAACAACTTGTTTTTATAATAAAATTGTCGTTGGTGTCATTAAAAAAAGAATTTAGATTATATTTTTTTGTTATATTGTATTATTGTCGGTGTCGTTGAAATAGATAATCATAGTTAGTTTGATTTTTTATAACTTGAAAGTAACAAACATTTGTATTTTTTTTAGTTTTAATCAAAATTAAAATTTCATAAAAAAACACCGTTCATAATTTTTAAACGTAACGTGCCTGTTTTTTCACTAGTGTTAATATAATGAAGATGTTGTATCATTGGAAATTATAGTTTTTTTTTTTTTGAGATTGGAAATTATAGTTGATTTGAGATATTGTTGGTTGTCATATAAATTACTCTTATGATCCATTTCACTAGTCCAATTCTTGCAATATGACATGATACTATAGCAAAAAAAACACTTTTTCATATCGTTCTTCTAGTTATTCCTCGCATGCACCTAGTTTTTTTTTCTTTGGGTGGGCTTTACATTTTGTGCCGGCTTACATGTGCTAAGTTTGGTATTTATTTTTATTTTTTTTAAGAAGCTAAAATGAAATTTATTTAAAATACAAAGACATAAGGAATGCTAAGCTAAAAGACTTAAAGAGCAACATACAAAGGAAAAGTGTTCGTATATATGCGGAACACCCAAACAAACACCTATGTATCAAATATAAACTTTTACAAGCAAACCAAAAACACCCTCCACCAAGGGCCTTCGAAACCAATAAAAACTAAACACCAAACCAAGAAGTCATCTTGCTAAGTTTGGTATATAGAACATTACATCACTTAATAATAATTTTGAAAATAAGGTATGTAGTAACCAGTAATACGATAGTACATTTTCTTTCATATATTATAATATAATTATAAATAATATTTTTGGTAATTGATCGAATAATAACTAAAATAGTGTTGTGGCAAGTGTGAGGTTAGTGCAGTCGACGATAGTGCAAGCATGTGTATATGGAAGAAAAAAGCTTCTGGTTGAGGTGAAGCATAATGAATGAAAAGACTCACACCTGTGGGAAAGATCGTTTGTGACAGGTGTGAGGTGATTCAGAAGTTTCACACTGTTTGATTATTTTTGAATCATTATTTTGTAAAGATTCTTATAATTTAAAAAAGGAGGTAGTAATTTTTAATTATTTTAAAAATGTAAAAAGCAATTATTACCGGCATGTCCAAAGTTTCATCATCTGTTTTCTATTTGCACTAAATAGCAAGATTCTCTATAGAGAAATCTCCAAACTCTATTACTACCAAGCAATATATTAAGATAAAAAGAGCTAGAGAGATTATTTAATAAGGACCAAGCATGTGGAAATTAGGAAAAAGAGCTACAGAGATTATTTAATTAAGATAATAGATTATATATTGTGCATTTGTGCATAGTTATCATATTTTTTCTTTTATTAATCGATCAGATTATCGATTTAACTAATTAAGTAAAGTTAGGTCGGGATTGAAAAATATTTATAAATGAGTATGAAAGAGTCAATAAGCACTTATTCATCTTATAAATGTGAATTTCTAACCACCAAACTACTTGAAAAAAAATAAGAATATGATTGCACAAAAGTATGTCATTGATTCCACCGACTCTATTGAATCAGCAATTATAGGTTTGGTACACTTCATATAAGGTCCCCTTAGGTTACCAATTAAATTGTCCAAGATCCTATGTTCACACTAAATAGACATTTATTTGTGCTTGGTTTGGCACACTTTACATCTAACAAAAAAAAAAATCACTGTAAACACTATGCCACTGATTCATTCTTGCTAAAAATATATCTATTACACACAACTTTCAAATCAAAATCAAAATGCTACAAACTTAACTTTTCCACATTGATATGGAAGCAAAAATGAAAAAAACCTATTTAAGTATCTTATATTTATGAATGAATCAGTGGAAGCCTGGGGCAAGGCTAACCTTGGCCTCATCAGCTGGTTTTACGGACGGCAACAAGACCATCGCCAATACCGCACTGACGGCGGCAGCCACGGCTCCCACTATGAACGCCGGCAAATTACCACCACCAAATCGATCATCCCAAGGTCCACTTAGTGCTGACACAAACATCTGTACAAACATAAAAATGATTATATCAAATTAAGGAACAAACTTTCAACATGTCTTCAATAAAAAAGAATAATGAAATAGACTATGAAATAAATAGCTTCTCACCTGTGGTACCACAATTGCAAGATTCAAGACTCCAATAGATAAACCTGAATATTTTGAAGGAAAAAAGAATGTTCATAATGAGATATATATTTTGGATAATTTATACATGTGCGGTAAAACTATTTTTTTTTTTTAAATATCTTGAGTTTAATGTTAAAAAATTTAAGTGAATAATTTTTTTTAGCCTTTTTATAAAAATAAATAAATAAATAAACCAACGTTTTTAATGATATAAAGATTATGATTAATTAGCCGTGTAAAACATAATTACACTTAATATGTATAAGTAAATCCATATTTTTGATAAATAAAAATCAAAAAAATTTAACACAATAGGTTGTGGATTGCTTTACCTTGTCCTGCCCCTGAAGCACTGCTGTATATTGATGCTAGAGCAAATGGAACACTGAAAGTAATCTGTAATATACACACCAAATAGTTCATGTTAGTATAAAATAAATACTAAACTCATCAAATAATAATATTCATCGAGTGGACCCTCGGTGCTATAAAGCACGGTCCAGCAGTTGTAGAGACCGTTAGATTTAAAGAGAATTATTTTTTTACTAAATCGTCTATACAATTGTTGCACCATAAAACTACACGATCCTAAAGAGGGAATTGAAAAATTACGTACCGCCATAGGTATTCCAAGAATTGCAAAGAGGAGCATGGTGCCGACTTTGATACCATCAGAAGGATGTCCGATGGTTGCACCACCGGACGTATGACGCTCATGCTCAGCTATCTTGGTAATGAGTACAGTCATTGCCAAACAAATAGCCAAAATAAAATTAACTATTCCCCAAAGCCTTTTAATTCCTCCAACCAATTTCCCCAACGGCTCTACAGCCAAAGACATTAACCCAAGAACAACAGCATTAAGCATAAGTCCCAAAGAACCAACTCTCACACCAGTGTCATATGCTTTCTCTCCTGAAACTCCTCCGTACACCTCATGGCCCATCCAGTCAGTGTCGAATAAGAAGAACGGGAACCACGCGATCCAGTTCACGGCGGTTACTAACATCAATATCCACATTGGTCTCTTCAATTCCTTGAATGCACCGAACAACTCTCCGAAACAAGTAACCGGTGTCTCATCAACATCCTTCACCTCTGGCTTTGTCTTCGGTGTGTCCTCGACGTAGATGAGGGCAAACGTGGCGAGGATGATTAAAAGGAGGATGGAGAAAAAGAAGCAACTCTTAAGATTCGCGCAGAAGACATTACATGCTTCGGTTTCGGTGAAGGGGAAGATTTTGTGGAGTTTGCTGTAGGAGCCGGCAGCATACCCGAGGATGTTTCCGACGGCCATGAAGAAAGAAAAGAAACCATTTGCTGTTCTCATCTTTTTCTCGTCACCGGCAGCAAGGTCGGCAAGGAAAGCACGGCAGGGTCCTTGGAGCATGTTATTCGCAACATCGAGGATCCAAAATCCAATGACGAAGAAAGTAACAGCCCGTGGCCGGGTTTTCTTCGACAGGTCATCGCCAAAAGAGTGACCAAGATCAGCGGCATAACCAATAAGGAAGACGGCAATAGCAACGGCTAAAGCTCCACTAAAAATAAATGGACGTCTGCGACCGAAGCGGGAAGTGCTTCGGTCACTATAGTACCCAACAATAGGCTGGACAAGTAGTCCAGAGATTGGGCCACATAGCCAAATGAAGGAAGACCATACGTGCGGAACTCCAAGAGTCTGCACGTATGGGGTCAAGAGAGAGAGCTGTAGGGCCCATCCAAATTGAATGCCGGCAGCGATGGACGCCACGACGATCATCTTACGGAGAGGGCTGGAGACAGGCTGGACACTATCCAACTCAAGGGAGGAAACCTTGTCATTGTTGTTCTTGGTGGGAGGTGTTGCATCCATGGTTGAAGACATATGAAAGAGTTATAGAGAGAGAGAGAGCAAAACCGTGCTTTCTCTCTAAGAAAAGTTTTTTGTAAGAGGTTGGAGAATTAATTGGTAAGGGATGTGTGTTCTCTCTCGTGAATTTATAATGTGATGAAAATAATGGGATTATGTATGGGTCTGCATCACTCTATAGGTGTATATATTTTTGTGGTAGTTAGTAGTATTGGTTTTGTACAGTGTCCTTATCCTTAGAAATTCTTAGTCAATAATACGTCATATTTATACACATCTAGTTAGAAAAACAATGCATTTAATTGATTCAGCAGTTTTTATTACTAACATTCAGAGAAAACTACTTTTAGTTTAAAGGAAAAAAACAAAGGAAAGTATTTCTATTTTTTTTTTTTTGAAGGAGAAAGTATTTCTATTTTTTTTTTTGAAGGAGAAAGTATTTCTATTTTGTTTTCAGATTCTGTGTATTCTGTTCACTTTTATTGAAAGATTGGTATTATTTTCTTTGATTAATATTTAGTTAGGTATGTACTAATATATGATGATGTACTTTATTAAGTAAAATAATTATTAACCGTCCATGTTAATTATCTTTCTAGTTGAGGGAAATTGTTAACCGTCCATGATAAATGGATTGTGGATTGCTTTAGGGGAAATTATCTTTTAACCGTCCAATAGGGAAATTGTTAATTATCTTTTCACTCTATGCTATAAATGGATTGCTTTACCTTGTCCATGTTTATTATTAACCGTCCATGATAAAATCACAATTATCAACATATTCCATCAATTTAATTAAGTTATAACTGTTAGATAATAAAATATTGAGCTTAAGTTGTTGGGCCTTTTTTTTTTTTTTGAAGAAGCTAAAATGAATTATATTACCTCCACGAAAGGATCATTCCTAGCACAAGACGTACTAAGGAAAGGACAACAGAGTTAAGCCAATATTTACAAAAATTGCTTGTACAAAGGGAACAAAAAAAAAAGAAAAGAAACACTTAGCCTATGCCCAATATGGTAAAGGGACTAAGCCACCACCCATGGTAATTGATGGGAAGAGAGATATGCTTCGCCTTCAACCACATAAAGGTAAGCGACTTAATCTTGTCGACCACCTGATAAACCGAGCATTCTTTGACATTAAAAAGCCTATTGTTTCTTTCCTTCCATATTTCTCAATTTGTCGCAAACCAAATAACCTGGAGAATAGATTGGTGGCCCTTTGAGGTGCCACCGCAACAGCTAAATTGATTAAAATGATCCGACACCTGAAAGGGTGCAACCATTGACAAGCCTAGCCACCTATAAATGAATTGCCAAACAGAACCAAACAAATTACAATGCAAGAATAAATGATTTGATGTTTCCGAAGAGCCACATCCAGACACACACTGCCTGGAAGCCTGATCAATAACACCACGCCGGAGCAAGTTATCTTTTGTGGGTAATCTATCTCGGAGCAAGCGCCACCCAAAGAGCACCACCTTCAGCGGCACATCTTTATGCCATAGGGACGAGGCATCCACCGAAGACACTAACGGAGGTTGAAGAGTCAGATATATGTAGGCACTTCGAACACAAAAAATATGCGTTGATTCTAGTGCCCAACGCCATCTATCAACATTATCAACCTGCAAATTCACATTCTGAAGCAATAAAATTAAATCCCCCAACAGCCCCTCCTCCCACGCGAACAACCTCTGCCTCCACCTCCACGCCTCACCGTCCATCCCCCAACCTAAATGACACATATCAGACACTGATGCCCCCTTAAACAACGATAAATCATAAAGTCTATTGAACTTGACCCTAAACTCCTCATCACCACACCACACATCGGACCAGAAAGAGGTTTTATCCCCATTCCTTACTGACCTACTCACGTGGTTTTCAAGCCACTCATCCCTACGCATAGCGGCAATATCGCACCACCACATGGAAGCCTCTCGCCCCCCTCCCAACAAACGACCTTCCTCTACACGATACCTCACTGCCAGCACCCTAAACCACATACTATCATTATCCTCCAGCAACCTCCAACACCATTTTCCTAACAACGCAACCTAACAGTCTAGTTCTGATACAATTAATAAGAGGATTCCAAAAAGATATCCGTCGGGCGTTACCGCCAATAGGCAGCCCCAAGTACACAAACGGAATAGCACCCACTTTACAACTCAACATTGATGCTGCCTCTGATAGCCACGACGATGAGACATTCACTCCCACCAAATGGCTTTTCGAAAAATTTACTTTTAAGCCCGATAAAGCTTCAAAAAGAAGAAGGATAGCTCTCATAGAACGGATGTTGGCCCAAGATTTGACACCCAAAATTAAAGTGTCATCAGCAAACTGTAAATGAGAAACAACTGCCATGTCCCTACGCCCCGCCTTATAACCCACAAACAGATCATTAACCTTCAGAGATTCCATCAACACATGAAAACCCTCAGCCGCCAAAAGAAACAAGAACGACGATAGAGGATCGCCTTGCCTCAACTCCCTCCCCAAGGAAAACTCATCTGTAGGAGACCCGTTTACCAAGACAGAAGCAGTAGCCGTTCTGATACACTCGTTAATCCATTTACGCCAAAGAGTTGGAAAACCCATCTTTTTCATCACATCATCTAAATACTCGAAATCAATAGAGTCATATGCCTTTTCAAAATCAACCTTAAACAAGATCAATTCCTCATTGGACCTGCATGCCTTATCAACTATCTCATTCGCCACCAAAATGCCATCAAGAATTTGACGGCCTATTAGACATAACTCAATGGAAGAACTTCGAGTTTGCATCTCCTTCCCGTAACCATTGAGTTCTTGACTGTTGCTAACAAATACTAGAATTAATACGGACCAAAGAAAACAACTTTTCCGTCAACCCATGCAACTCTTCAATCTCATCTTCACATAAAACCTCGGACTCCCCTTTCAAATCCAAGACTTCTATTTTGTCCTTTAAACCCAAAATTCTAGCTGGTAAATTTTGTGTGTGACTTTGATGCCACTCTTTTAATGCCAATTTGATAAGTTCCAGTTTTTCTTTCAACTCAAAACCACCCCAGCCATCCACATGAAACGAGTGCCATTTATTACAAACAAAAGATTTATAACCAGGAAGAAACTCCCAACATTTCAACATCCGCAAAGGTCTAGGGCCCCAATTCTCAACATCACCTGAAAGCTCCAACGGGCAATGATCTGACACCCCTCGAGACAAGGCCATCTGAAAACAATTAGGCCAAGTCAAACACCATCTATCAGATAGCAGAAACCTGTCTATATGACTCATAGAATTCCCACCACCTTGGAACCACGTAAAGTTGCGACCCCTAAGAGAAAGATCCACCAAAAAATTGTTCTCTATAAAATTATTGTATGTAGCGCTCCAACCCTGTCTAGCCACGCCACCCACACTACGCCGCTCATCCATGCACCGGACAGCGTTAAAGTCACCACACAGGCATACGTTCATATCAGATAAAATATGCAAACGGCTTGATAAATTATATCACAACACATGCTGACGAACAGAATCACAGGGAGCATAAACATTGAACACAGTAAATAGCACACCTGTTTTTACAAAACACCTAGAAATCGCCAAAACATGCTTAAAAGACATAGATGACCATACTTCTACCTCCCTGGTATCCCACATCGTAACTATACCGCCTGAAGCCCCCACAGAGGGTTGGAAAGAAAAATCGACACGATCACCTCCCCAAATTGATTTACACAAGTTCACGTCAATCACAGACAACTTAGTTTCCTGAGCACAAATGATAAACGGATTTTTCTCCCTCACCAAGTGACACGCCTCTCTTCTTTTCTCAAAACTCCCTAACCCCCTGACATTCCAAGAAATTATCTTCATCACAACCTAACAACACCACTAACACCCCTTCCTCCCTCCTACCCATGAATCCGACCTATTTCCTATTTCCACCGTCCCCATTATTTTTCCTTCCCGTTCCAGACAACACATCAAACATATTATTTTTATCTCCTTGAAACTTAAGACCAACAGTGTGCACTATATCACAGACATCTTTATTAACCGTCTTCTCATCACCATGTAATGCTAACCAATGTTTCCAATCATTATTAACAGACGATAGAGATGCACTATTAGATTCATTTGACATTACCTTAGCCTTAGAAACATTAGAAACCTTCCTTCGCTGTTTCATAGTCCTCCGCAGTGCACGGAGAACCTCTTGTTGATCTTTGTGAGAAAGTCTTGCAATGCGTTTTAAATTTTGTGCACAATGACGAAGATATCCACTACCTTTCTTCTTCAGAACCCGTGATGGCATTTTTGATGTTGACTTTTTAGTGCGCTTCGGGCTTGACCTCATTTTATCCTCGGATGCAAAACGCTTGTGTCTATCGGCCCATTCCAAACTCCACGGACCTAACGCTTCTGAACGCGCCCTTGTTGGTGGGCAAGAGGAAGTTCTCTTCGCCACTCTTCTTTCAATAGTAACAAGATTTCTAGACTTGGCCCCAACCTTGGCGTTAGCATCCTCTTTGGGGGGATGAATACCATCTTGAGATTGCGCCTCAATTGTAACATTATTATTATCAAAAAATGGTCTCAGCACCGAAGGCTCTATACCTTGCGGTTTGGAGGTAGCCGAACGTAGAGAATTTACCGGAGTCGTAGTAATAGGCTCTAGAACAACAGGAGAAGGGTACCGTCGTTGTTTAGAACCCGCATCCTCTTTCAATTTATCCGAGAAGTGATTCACAAGAACATCGACATCACCGCAACCAATATCTTCGACATGTACTTCCGGTATTTCTGATGAAACCTCATCTAAGTCTTGTTCTTCATCAAGCAAACAAGCATCCTCACCCAATGAAAAACCCCACTCCTCAATAATCTGGAGATCGAATAACACCCCGTCCACCATAATTTGAGCCTGAGTATTAATAATTTCCAAGGAAGTAGTAGACAAAAGAATTCTTGCATAATCAAAATGACCTCTCTCCAAAGTTATGTCGTCGATTCTTAACAGGCGACCACAATCCATTACACACAACTTAAAGAAATCATAATTCCACGCATGAAGCGGCACCCCATATATACGTACGCATGCACCTCTTTAACGAACCAACAAATCTTTACTCCACCTTACCGGTTTCGAAAAGAAATTGTCAAAAAAATCCGGTGCTTTCGAAAAAAGAATACTCACATCAGAATCATCAAGAGAACGTAAAAACACCTTATCTGCACCCAACAGTATAATAACTAAATTATCGAAACCAGCATCAAAAATCCTCCGTTGTAGGACGGGTATTAGCTCTCCATTTAAAACAGACACCACTACTCCTTTAGTCGCCCAACTCAAGTTATTAACAGATGATGAATACTTGGGTACAAACACATGATTAGAAACCACAACAGGTCCGCTACCACTTCCACCTAATTCCTTCTCCGTCTCCACCACCACAATCCTTTCCCGCACAACCGATTTGGCACCATGAACAGCACCACCACCCTGCTCCTTAATAATACCTCCACCACTGACATCCTTCATAGTTCTTCTCTCAACAGTTAACCCCACCACGTTTCTTTTTTCTCCCTCGACATTAATTCCTTCCTCAGTCTTTGTTTTTTCTCCCTCTTTGATTTTTTCTCCCTCTCCCCTCTCCCTACCCTCACCCCGCTTATGACCCTAACGATCGTAAACGGAAACCTTAGCTACCACCTTACAATCACCAAACCAGATGTTATTCACAGCTTTAAGCAATTTATCTAAGTCTTTCACGTTACTATAACGAACAAAGCCAAACACAACACCGTTTACATTACGTTTTTTTGCCAAATAAATATCCTCTATAATACCGCAAACTTCAAAACCTTGCCTTAACGACCTATAAGAGATGTCTTCCGGTACATTTGTGAAATAAAAAGAGACAAAGTTATTGTGATTTGTACCGTTATGAGTTATTGTTGTAACTTGCTGCTGTTGTTGTGATGAGAATGGTTGTAAACCCTTCTTTGGAGCCGCACCTGTTGTCTGTATGTGTTGCTGCCCCAACAAGACTTCTCTCTCTGGCTGTTTAGACAAGCGCCTGTGCACCGGAACCCTTGCTCGTGAAACCGAGTCACGCCTGCGTTGCTGCTGCGTTCTGGAAAACGAACGCCTTGCCCTATTAGACGGGTATCTGTTCTTGCGTACAACGTTGTCATGGATGTTTCCAGACCGATAAGAAACACGACCAACATGTGACAGAACTTTGGCACCGTAATCATCCGAATCCTCTGAATCATCTCCCCACCTTGACGAACCGTACCAAGCCCTAACCCTAGACCGCCCTTGAAGCTTCTGACCTCCATACCGCTGCTCCTCCCGAAACCTGTCCCGTCTGTCTTCAACCTGTTCACGTGCTTTCTCTCTTCTAGGTCTCACGTCGGTCCATACTCCCCTATCCCCCCCATATGGTGGCACCCTGCTTGGAACCCTATC
>Ga0315914_1008586_pt1 | contig 13533 bp, 3 predicted proteins | sample MpolenodulesMG_FD_203920 | JGI IMG/M metagenome (GOLD analysis project Ga0315914, IMG submission 203920) | Medicago polymorpha root nodule microbial communities from Los Angeles, California, United States - elongated nodules | ecosystem: Host-associated > Plants > Roots > Nodule | place: USA...
TGTGTCATGCAATGAAGAGTTTGTTCTGTGGAATGGGAGTGAATGCAATGGTTCATGAAGTTGATGAAGATCCTAAAGGGAAAGAAATGAAAAGAGCATTGATGAGGTTACTTGGAAATTCAACATCACTTCCAGTTGTTTTCATTGGTGGGAAATTAGTTGGTTCTATGGATAGGGTTTTGGCCTTTCATATCAATAGTTCACTTGTTCCTCTTCTCAAAGAAGCTGGTGCTTTATGGCTTTGATTAGATTACGAATTTAGTTTCTTTGTCATTTGAGTAACAAATAATTAGTGGTCATCTTTAGATGCTTCTTAAATAGAGAGATTAGCCAGATTTCTATTGTAATGAAATGACAATGAAAAATATTGGATTCACTCAATTTTCTCTTACTTTCTTAGCTAGTTTGAATTAAAAAAAAAAGGTTAAATATGTTTTTGATCCCTATAAATATATCAACTTTTCTTTTTAGTCCCTCTAAAATTTTCCTTCAACATTTAGTCTTTATAAAATTTTCAACTACTACTTTTGGTCCCTATTTTAAATTTAATTTTAGTATATTTTTAATGAAAGGGTTAAATATGTTTTTGGTCCCTACATTTTGCCCTTCTTTGACAAATAGTCCTTACATTTCAATAAATGTTTTTAAAATCCCTACATTTTTCCTCCGTTAGCACAAATAGTCCCTGCTGTCAAATAATTAACGAGAAGCTGACGTGGCAGCTAGTGGACCCCTTTTTTTTTTAAGGGTTATATGTTTTTGGTCCTTATATTTTGCTTGACTTTGAAGAATAGTCCTTGCATTTCAATAAATGTTTTTAAAATCCCTACATTTTTCCATCGTTAACAAAATTCGTCCCTGTCGTCTATTTTCACTGACCGGACAAACGGAAAATGCCACATAGATGCCACCAAGGACATTTTAGTAATTTCCAATTAAGTGCATGGGCCTAATTCACCTTTACCCAAACTTTACTCACAAAAATTCCAAATTTAACTCCGATCTAGTCCGTCATTGTCACTTGTAGTTTTAATGGTTCCCTGACAGCGTGAGGGAGAAGAGGATGTCGCTGGCAGTGACAAGAGAGAGAACATATCTGAGCAAATTGATAGTGGAGAGGACGGTGGTGGTTGAGGATGGGTGTGTGAGGCTGATGGTGGTTGGGGAGAAATAGAGAAAACACGGAGAGAGGAGGAAGATGAGAGAGAAGGTTCAGCTGAAAAATCAATTATGCCTCTGCACTTTATTGGAAATTACTAAAATGTCCTTGGTGGCATCTATGTGGCATGTTCCGTTTGTCCGGTCAGCGTAAATGGACGACAGGGACCAATTTTGTTAACGGTGGAAAAATATAGGGATTTTAAAAACATTTATTGAAATGTAAGGACTATTCTTCAAAATCACGCAAAATCTAAGGACCAAAAACATATTCAACCCTTAAAAAATGGGATCCACTAGCTGCCACGTCAGCTTCTCGTTAATTATTTGACAGCAGGGACTATTTATGCAAACGAAGGAAAAATGCAGGGATTTCAAAAACATTTATTGAAATGTAAGGACTATTTGTCAAAGAAGGGAAAAATATAGGGACCAAAAGCATATTTAACCCTTAATGAAATTGTACAAAAATGTGTAGAATCTTTCTAAAAAAAATTAGATTTTTTAATCAAACATAAATTAAATATGAATTTTTAATCGTCAAAAATATAAAAATTCATATTAAATTCATGTTTTGTTAAAAAATTCTAAATTTTTTTTGGGAGAGATTCTTATAATATTATGAATTCTACGTATGAGTTTACTTTAAAAGAGGGACCAAAAGTGAAAATGGAAAATTTTTAAGGGACTAAAAGTTGAAGGAAAATTTTATAGAGACTAAAACGAAAAGTTGGTATATTTATAGGGACCAAAATCATATTTAACCCAAAAAATTTATAAACTTCTAGTTTGTGTGATTAATATTGCACTTTTAATTTTCAAATGAATAAGTAGTTGTACTCTAATACTTTCCCGAATTCTTATCCAAAATTAAATACTTCATCTATCTATAATAGTTGTCACCTTTAAAAAAAAAAATGTTATAAAGTATATCACTTTCAAGTATTATTTTACTAGTTTTTTCAACAATGGAGTAAACAGTAATGACAATCAACAACCAAACGGGGTTCAAGTAACAATAATAAACCAAGAGTAAATCCAGAAATCCATATGTATAGTAAATAAATAATAATATCAAAGATTAAAGTTAAAAGGGACAATGCAGCTCTCCAATCCACTAAGTATCAATCTTTACGAGAGATACAAAGAGATTGTAAGAAATTAGATTCAACAATAAATCCTAATTTCTATCCCCTTTCGCAAGTCTCTCTTAACCTATAAGAGGATCCTAAGAGAAATCAAGAGAGAAAACTTAAATCCTTCTCCTAATGAGATCTCATTATCCAAAGTATTTATAACATGTTTCTCAAACCCTAAAATTTTACCCAAGAGCTCTCTACAATCAAAACCCTTGCTTTTTCGTGTTCCCTCTCTTTAAAATTATATTTCGTGAGCTGTTACAAATGCTATAAAAAATTACCTATTTAGAGGAAGAAAAAAATACGGACTCGAGTAAACCTTTCACAAGTTTTAACATGATTCGAGTCATGCCCACTCGCGTGACAGAACCATGATTTTTTTAGCATGATTCTAATCATGCACAACTTTGACTCGAACCATACCTTTTAAAGAGATTCTATTGGACAAGATTGAAATCTTGCACATAACCTTAATGTAGAGACAATGTGGAGTTTACTTGCGGTCAAGTATAGAATTATCCAATCATGCATATAAATTCTTTTTTAGAGACATTTTCCATTCTCATCTCTGTCAGTATAAAGTCGTGGATTCATAGGAGTTGTCAAGATCTTTGCTTCATTCGTTCTGAACTTTTTGAGCGAATCCTTGACATATTTTTCTTGACTAATGAAGATGCCATCAACATGTTACTTGATTTGCAAGTCAACAAAAAAATATATGAGTTCCCCTACCATACTCGTCTCAAATTCAATTTGCATAAGGTCTGAAAATTCCTTACATGTGTTTTCATTTGTTGAACTAAAGATGATATCATCAACATATACATATTGGCTTGGTTTTCAAAAAAGTGTTATGTCAAATTGTTCTTTATAAAAAGAATTTTCTTTTAATAAAGAGTTCAATCTCTCATACCAATCCCAAGGAGCTTATTTGAGACCATATAAAGTTTTGGTAAGTTTGAAAACATGATTTGACCTTTCTTTGTTGATAAAACCAAGAGGTTGATGGACACAAGCTTCTTTATTTTGCAACCCATTTAAAAATTCACTTTTCACATCCATTTTAAAAATGTTTAATGCATTTATGAGCAGTATATATAAGTAAGATTTTCTTTTCTGAAATAAAAAATCATATAAGGAAGATTATAATAGCTTTTATCCTTACTAGTGCAAATGTTTCATCATATGTTGATTGTAGCCTTAAGCCACAAGTCTTGTCTTGTTTCCGACGACCTTGCATTCTTCATCAAACTTTATTTCTTAATACTCATCTAGTTATTGTAATGGTCTGCCTTTGAGGATTATGGACACAATTCCAAACTTAATTATTGTCAAACTGTGATATCTCTTCTTGCGTTGCCTCAACCCAAGATTCATATATGATGACTTCATCTATGGATTTTGGTTCAATTTGAGATATCATAGCCATGTTTAATTTTTCTCTAATGGATCTGCTGGTTATGACTTTATCACCAGGACTTCCTATGAATCGATCATGAGGATGGTAACCTATAAGCATTCAACTCCTTGGAGGGTTCTCATATGTTACGTAGTCTAGTCATCATCTGTCTTTTTTTAGATTACTTGTGTGTCAAGTAACTCATCTTCTTCATCTTTTCTATTCTTCACAAGTTCTTAAAATTCATTAAACTTTATTTGCAAACTTTCTTCCGTGGTCAGTGTTCTCAAAGTGTACACTTTATAGGCCTTTGAGGTAATAGAGTATCCAACGAAGATTCTCTTGTATGTCTTTGAGTAAAATCTTTGAAGGTTGTCCTTATGATTAAAGATATAGCCATAACACAAAAAAAATATGGAAATAATTAAGCATCTCTTATTTGAGGCCTAACATTACGTTGCAGCTTCGTTACAAATTTTATGACAACTTGATTTAAACGAAACAAAATAAAAACTTCACCCCACCCATATTTAATCACATTTTCAAATTCCAACACATTTCACCCTATGAAATAAGGTGACATTACTCGAATCTGAAATTCACTTGTAGAAAATTCTTAATCCTTTCAACGAATTAAAGATGACGTCAATAAAATATCCATAACTCCAAATATAACCAAAACAAGATAAAGGTGGTCATCATCTACAAAAAATAATTTTTTTTAATCAAGTTTAATTGGTTATTTTTATTTAAGAATGACAAGGAACTAAAGAAAGAATTTGAAATGCTCATATATGCGTTGGAGATCAATTGTTGTATGATCATATGACCAAATGTATACTTATTTTTTGAATTGTATCCTCTAATAAATTCCAATTATATAATTTCCAATTCAAATATTTAACTTTACATATATGATAATGGTGAGTGCCATAATACTTGATAAGAGTACTTAAAACCACTGTTATCAAGATCGCAATCAAAATCGCAAAATTGTTTTGTGATTCTGCTCACCCTTTTTGATCCTAATCGATAGTAGGTTCGAAAAACGTACAAAATCATGGTAAGATTGTAGAAAAATCGCATGAAATTGTGAAATCACTGCTAAATTGGAGGTTTTTAAATGATTTTAAAGGATTTTGGGAATCTTTTGATACATGTCAATTTTGAGCTCGATTTCAATTGATTTCATTTCGTTACGTCAACGTCTTCGTCAATATCTTATTTCAGTCAGTAAAAAAATTAGACAATGAAGGTGAAAATCAAAGTGATGCAAGTGGTGGTGGTGGTACCAGTGATGATGATGATGGTAGTGGTGGTGGTGGTGGAGGAAATGATGAGATTGATGAAGATGAAAGTGTTGATATGATGGAGGATGATACACATAGTTGGTTTGTGTGAATTGATGTAGCATCTAGGTTTGAACTTTAAGTCATTTTGGCAAAATTCATCAATTTTGATTTTAATTTTTTGATTTTTAATTTTGCTATCTTGTATCAATCCTACAAAAGTTTAGTAAAATTCTCGATATCGTTCAAAATTTTATGATTTTCAATTTTACCATCCCCCATCGATATGAAGCAAAATTCGGATTATAACAACCTTGCTTAAAATAATTTTTTTCTCTCTTTTACTTATACATATTTCTTAATATGTGTAAAGTAATCAAGTTAGCCATTTATTATAGGACGGAGAAAGTATATATTTGATGTTGTGACCACCCAAGACTTGTTAGGAGTTGGATTGAGTGAGGAGTAAATGAACAATCATATTTATACATTCTTAATTTTCATACACTCCTTAACACTTCATTTTTTTTCTCTATATCTCACGTCATATCAAATTACTATTCTATCACATCTATCATTTTACTTTCTTTATTTCTTTCTCTCTTTAGTGCGAGATTAGACATCATGTTTCTAAAAATTATTTCATCCGTCTCTATATATAAGTATTCATTTGACCAATAATTTGTCCTTAAATATAAACCACTTTTCAAATTTTAAATGCATTTATTATATTTTTCCTAAACATACTTTTCATTAATACTACTAATTGTTTTGAAATATGAAAATTCAAATTTAATACACATACAAACAAATGACAATTTTGATACTACCTTCAACCCTAAATATATAACCCTTTTGTGAAAAACATGGAAAAAAGTTGATTATTGTATTGATTTTGTTGACAATTGCTATTGTTTTACAAATTTACCCTTTAAGAGAAATGATTTGGTAATGTTTCCAAGAGTATTTATTACATATTGAAGAAAAATATGTAACAAAAATAGGAGTATTTTGGTGAAAAAATAATTAATATACTTTGAAATTCGAAAAGAGACCGATAAAAAGGGACTGAGAAAAAACTCAAAAGGATCTTGTAATTAAAGATGGGGTAGTAATATTAACACACAGATTAAACAACTTAATTGAAAAAACAACTTTTATTAAGAAAAATGAAAAAAAAAATGTAACTTATATATCTCTCCATCCCTATGAAAAAGAAAAATGTAACTTATATATCTCTTCATCCCTTAATTAGTGAGCCTTTTGTAAAAAAAAAAAATATTGTCGTAAAATAACTAACTCATTTTACTTTTCAATGCAATATTAATTACTTTTTTTTCAAATTATAACTCTAATTAATATTGCTTTCATCACTCTCAATACAGTATATTATACTTTACATTTACGATAATGGTAAATGCCCTTTTCTCTCACTTTGACTGAAGAAATTTTCTTAATAAATGTGAAATGAACAAAATCATCATTTCAATTGGACTGGAGGGAGTAATATTTTGGGAGCAGTGCTATATGTCCCGAATTATTTTTCGGGAAATTTCATGAGTGTGTGTATTTATGAGTTACAAGGCAACCAATTCATACAACATAGACATGCTAATTTTTCTATTTCTTCTTTCGTTTTTCAAATAAAGCAAACAAAAAGAAAAAAGAAAAAACCATCACTGTCAATACTACCCAATCTAGACAACCCATATTCACAACTCACCCAAAGACATCACCATCATCATCCCTCACAACCCCAACAACTTTGTTTAGTCATGTTTCATAGCGGTGGATTATTCTAATTTGGATCTACTTTTTCAAAACTCTACCACCAACACTTCAACACCTTTGTTCCACGCAAAAAATAGCATAGAAGTTTATGTTGAATATAAACTTTCTCTAGAGCACCCCCTTCATGCATGTTACCATGATTACTTAAAATTTAAATGTTGGAATTCACGACTTTCGGCAGCTTCTAATTCTTCTTCCAAAAACCACATCTTCCCAAAACTGTAATCAATCGTGGGAACAAAAGGGAAATCTCAAGCACCAATTGAAGGAATGGGCAATTTACAAAGGATGTGAAATAGTAGAGTGATATGGAGGGTGTGAAACTTTGAACGAAAGGGTGTAATCACTTCCTGGAAAAAAAAAGAAAGGGAAAGGTGGGTTTGAGTCGTTTGTATGTAGCGGTTTGGAAGAAAGCAATTGACAAATAATGGAAGACTAACTTGAGAGAGAATCTCGTGAGAGAGAAGTTGTTGAAGGTAAGAAAAACACAAGAAGGGGGGGGTTGAATTGTGTTAACTTTTTCTTCTCTTAAAAATTGAGTTCACTGATCAGAAGCTGATAGAGTTCAGGTTCTGATGCAATGGTTAGAGTCTAAATGCAGCGGATAAGTAAAGAGTGAGAGATAGAGAGAGAGAGAGAGAGAGAGAGAGAGAGAGAGAGAAAGACGAAAGACACAAAGCAATTTATAGTGGTTCCTTCCAGAATCCGGAAGTAGTCCGCTCCTCCTTGCACTTTCAATGAGAGTTCACTAAAATCAATATCTAATTACAATTACTCAAACACAGAAACAAGAGACTTCAAACTACTCAAGCACAAAAGCAAGAGATTTCATATGCTCAAGTATAACTGCAAGAGACTCCATATGCTCAAGCACACAAACAATAGACTTCTATTCAAACAAAATTACAAAGAAAATGTTTGAGGTTGAACACTTGATATACAATCAGTGATGTTCACAATACAAATCAGATAGGACTTTTGAGACTCTAGAATTTCTAAGATATGAAAATTGTTAAGAAATTCTAAGTGAACTTTGATGTTTAACAATTTTAGAAGAGGTTTGACACTTGTAAAATTGTTGTAAGAGTCTTGCCAATCTTTGGGTCTTCACTCCTTTATACAGAGGTGTGAGAGATACGTTGGAAATTGTCAGCACATCAAAAGAGTCGTTGTTGGAGCTTGATCAAATCACCAATGATCTGTTGCTTGATTTGGTTATTGTCCTATGAAGGAACAATTTCAAATTCTTTCCATGTATAAAGCATAACTAGCGCAGGTTCAGCTGTATTCTTGTACGATAGCATACATGGAGAGTGGAGTAGTGGTTGTACAATTGTACTATTGTCCTTTTCCTGCGCTCTTTAGTGGACAAACATCCAATGCCTTCAAATTCCTCTGAATTAGCCGTTGCTTCATGCTTCTATTCGTTTTGCAATCATAGGCATATGGGAATAACAACATTCAACAAATTGTAGCTTCCAGTCTTCAGCTTCTGATAGACAACTTCTGGTAAACAGCTTATGATGAACAGCTTCTGGTGAACTGCTTCTGATGAACAACTTCTGATGTCTTCAGATGCTACCTTCTTCAAACTCTATACTTGTAACACAAGCTCTCTTTTGTAAATTTCATTGCTCTCATTTGTTCTTCTAGACTTTATATTTGATATAAAGACACTTAAATTTTTGTCTTTGGTCCTGCACACTTACTATATCTAATTGACATTTTTAATACTTTGTTATTATCAAAACTCAAAAGGTAATGTTAAATACATTTTGTTCCAACAGCTGTAACATGCAAATGTCCGTTCCACATCATTCGCTAGGCTCTCGTGAAACAAATTTTTGCGAGATCTAGCATTTTCCATATTTTGGAGAGAAAAAAGAGTTGAAAGAGGAAAGAAAACGTGTGTAATTTCCAATGTACGTGTAAGTGTAAGTGTATGTACATGTCATGTCAATACACCAAACAACCAATGAAGAAAGAATAACAAAAGAGACAAAATGTGTGACTACGTGAGTACAGTACCGCCGCCTGAATCAGGAAAGTAGGCAAGCATGCTCGCGTTGATTGAAAAGGAATTACGGCCACGCTATGCCTGCCCTTCAGCACCAACTGTCACTTTGTCACTGCTTTAGGTCAACATTACATAAATATAACATACTATCCCCTCTATGCTATCTCCTTAAAAAAAATAAAAATCCCTCTATGCTATCTTCCTTACCCCTCTCTGAAATTTATTCAATCTAAGATCAAAATGTATGTCTTTAGGGCATTAGTTAAGGAGATTAACATAATAATTGTTTTTTAAAATTTGTGTAGTCAAATTCTTAAAAATATATAGAATACTCTTTTTAATATAAAATATTCTACTTTTGTTTTTCTTAACTGCTGTTATTGGGGTTAGCATGATCCTTTTTATAATTATGAAAAAACACTTTCAAAAAATTACGACGTATTAAAAATAATTGTTGGAATAATAAATTTGTCTGAAATATAGTATATGACTATTGCTAAATTGTTTTTCGTATATAAATGCAATCAATGTTACTTTTGTATTTTAAGATAAATTGATAGTATTAATAAGGGTTATATTTGAAAAAAGAGGTATAAATACTACATTTAATAATTTATAGTGAGTCTTACATAAAGATAAACTTTATTTTTAAATGGTTTTATAATTAGTGACGGATAGAGTAAAACAAATGATACTCATAAAAAATATTATGAAAATTTTGTAAATGATACTATTCATCAAATGATAGAAAAACTTATGAAAATTTATATGATATTAGTAAAAAAAATAGGGTCAAAATATGTAAGTTAATAGTGCACATCATCAAATAAGTTATAATATGACTAACATAATACTCCTTCTGATTTAAAATGAGTGTCGTTTTAGTCAAAAATAATTGTTTCAAAAAGAATCTCACTTTCAGTTTCCAATGCAATAATAATTTTTTCTTTTCAATTGTACCCTTCAATTAATACTATATACATTACTTCCAAAATATTAACTTTTCTTTAATGAAAAACAAACCAATAGTTGATTAGGATAATTTAGTAAAATAATATCTCTTTTTCTTTTAATTAATATATTTCTTAATATATGTGTAAAAACCTTAAAGGACATTAATTTAAAATCGGATGAGCATTTTGTTTTGAATATAGATTCAATTATGTGCCATAAATGTTTGTTGACTCAATCATTCTATACCACACAAACAAACTCTGCAAACGGCAAGCATGCTGCTGCCTGTTTCGTTTGCATTGACAATAGCCATAGCCGTAGGAAAGCAGCTACCTGTCTTTAGAATATACGACTATTCAATTTTACTATTCACATTTTTCTTCATTCTTAGCTTAGTGATTATGGTGATAATTGCTTTATGATTAAACGTTTATTTTTGCAACAATAATACTTGTAAGTGTATGTTTAATTAAAGATTAAAGTAAATATTTTATGGAGTGGTACATTTGTGAATAATGATGATAGTGATTAAACGAAGTTGGATGAAGGAAGCATGCATGTTTGACTCAGAATATGCTGCTGAATTCACATTTTACAGATTATGAGCAAAAGGAAACACAAAATAAGTATTAACACACCTCTTGCAGATTATGGTGTCATGCATGTCAGACAAAAATAGAACAAAAAATGAGGTCTGGTTGGTCGAACACAAGGACACACATCTCTTGCACCCTAGCTTCTTTTAATTTGACTTTTCATACTTTTTGAAAATTGATATAGAGATAGCATAGTTTAATTGGTTTCATGAAAATAAATAGAAAAATGCTAATGGATAATTAGAGAATTAAATATAATAGTATTGTATTGGAAGTTGTACCATCAATTCCTCAAAAGTTTAAAAAATATCATTTTCAAATTAAATCATTTTTTTGTCCTTTAAGGGCACCCGTTACAATGACCCAATTAAATAAACCATTTGTCTTACAAAAGTTGGCATATTAGCACATTTCACACATTAATATTATAAGTTATTTTCGCAAAAGTTGGCGTTTTCGGAATATTGATCTACTCATAGTAAATGCTTCTCGTAAGCATAGGATATTTTCGCACAATTAAAAGTTCCCCGCGAAATCAAGCTCCTCACAAGCATAAAACTTTCTCATAACTCAAGTTTTTCATGAACTATACAACTCCTTGCGAGAATAACACTTTCTCATACCTAAAAGTTCTCCGCGAACTTAGCCCTTTATGAGCATCAACAATTTGCTCGCAAGTTTGTCACTATTTTACAACAGAAAGCTCTTTGCAAGCGTAAGTTTCGCTCAACGAAGCACCCAACTACTCGAAGTCACCACTCTTCAGTTCAAGAATGATGACGTGGGTGATAACTGTTTTGGACTGCCCAAAAGGTCTTGCTCACAATCCAGGACCTAAAAACCGGACCCAATTTCATTAGGTTCAACTATGCCATTCACACCCTCCCCTCCCTGGTAAGTGTGCTCGCAACAGTATGGAGCCAACAATTCAAACACTGAATCATAACCACTTATGGCTCAATCCGAACCATGATGCTCGATGATTACATAACACATCATATGTAACCGTCAATCAACAATTAAACAACCATAACTACTAACGACCAACATCTCCATTATATAAAAGGGTTACTTGCATCCTACAAGGTATGATTCATTCTATCCTTAACCCCCCACCTTCACATTTTTCTTGCTCAAAATACTAACTTAAGCGTTGAAATATTCGCAAGTATACCCCCTCCGTCGCCAACAGTCAACTCACAACAAACTTAAGGCACCAATTGTTGGTTCTTGTGATCGAGTCAGATAAATATGGATACATTTATTTATCAATTTGTAAAAGCCACGAAATTTTACTTTGTATTTTTTATGGCGAGAAACACACTAATAGTTTATAGGGAAATGTTAACGAGTGCCTCCAAAACACTTTAAACACCTAAAATGGTAAAATTTTATAAAAGTTTGTGCATTTATTTAAGCCTAATTTAGTAAAGGTATGTGTTTCGAAAATTTTATTGTAGTACTCCCTCCGTTCCTTTTTAAGTGTCTTTTTAGGGTGAATTTTTCTTTCCTATTTAACTATCTTTTTGGTATTTTAAGGGTACGATTTGTCAATTATACCATTTGTCAATTACTTTTATCTTTTTCAGTAAAACTAACTAATGCTATCTATTTGGAAAATTAAAGCTTGTTTTTTTAAACAAAGTTTATTTGTTTTTTCTAAACAAAATTTGTTTCTTGTTATCTTCAAATTTAAACAAAATGTAGTTCCAAACAATGGTTTCAAGAAGAGTTAAAATTTTATAAATAAGATGAGTAACAATTGTTAAAAATTTCAAGGGTGACTCTATCATTAGTTGAAGCCTTAACTTTGATTAAAGAAGTTGGAAGAAAGATAATTTTTTCTTAACTTTTGATAAATGTGAAGTTGAAATAATTTTTATATTGACTTACAATAATTAAAAAGATGTGCACAATATTTAAAAAATTGACAATTGTTTGTTATGAGAGAGAGAGCGCGCAAAAAAATAGGAATTTGTTGGAGAAGAAGATAAGAATTGTTTGTTACAGGAGAAACATAACATATTAAATTTATTGGAAAGATAAAGTTTGTGAAATATGATTTTATTGGTGGATTAAAATGATAGTATAATAGGAAGAAAATGTGCAAAAATACATATCGCTATTTTGATATTAATTTTCTAAAAAGACATTTAAAAAGGAACGGAGGAAGTAATATTTTAATATGCATGTGATATCCTAAAAAATGACATTCATCTTAAACATAGTGAGTAAATAGCACATATTTTTTTACTTTCAATCTCCCCCTATTAACTTTTTTTAGTTGGCCACAATCACAAATATTAATCACTCAGGCGTACATACATAAAATTTAAACATCATTTTAATATTTTAATGAAAAGATTTCTAAAAAAAAAAAAAATTTAATGAAAAGAAAAATTACTAATCTCTTGCTCCCGTTTTTTATTCATGTGAGAGTGTCTAAATGCTCTAAATTTAGACATGTAAGGATACAATTTTTGCTCATCTTAGACAATCAGCCACCTTAGAAAAACAAGCTTCAGAAGTTCTGACTTTATGCAACGTAGAGTCATATATAACCATTTTTCTCTTGTTCTTTTATGTTTAAAAAGCATGTATGCACCACAGCATGCATATTCTCCTCGAGTACAACATAATAGTAGCTGCATACTAAAAATACAGAGAGAGTATAATAGAGACAAGAGACAAACAATAACTTAAGAAACAGACCACGCTTCTCCGACAATAACAGACAAACCAAATTTAGCTGAAAACTAATTTTTTTTCTCACACTTCCTTCATCCCCTTATAAAACCCCCTTTCCTTCTCCTCATTTTTCATCATCACACCAACACATAAAACATTGATTTTCACCTATACCCTTTTGCTTACTTTGCTAAAATTCAACTAAAATATTTTCAATTTCACCTATCCATTTGTCTATTTTGTAAAATTCTACAGTTACAATACACAAAATGTTCAATCAAGAGAAACTGATGCATTACCAAGTGGAACCATCATGGAGCTATTACATGAGAGTAAGAACAATGGAAGAAGATCAAATGGAGAGAATAATGAGGATAGCAACACAAAGTGCTGTTGTGATATTCAGCATAAGTAGTTGCTGTATGTGTCATGCAATGAAGAGTTTGTTCTGTGGAATGGGAGTGAATGCAATGGTTCATGAAGTTGATGAAGATCCTAAAGG
>Ga0315914_1008587_pt1 | contig 13532 bp, 2 predicted proteins | sample MpolenodulesMG_FD_203920 | JGI IMG/M metagenome (GOLD analysis project Ga0315914, IMG submission 203920) | Medicago polymorpha root nodule microbial communities from Los Angeles, California, United States - elongated nodules | ecosystem: Host-associated > Plants > Roots > Nodule | place: USA...
GAGGGGTGCAGAAAATAAATAAAAGGGAACTGGGCTCAAAAAGGAACAGAGGCACGGTGTGCTTTGCAGAGTGGACCTGGGTTGGCTTAGACCGGTTCGGTTCAAGCCTGGGTAGGGTCCAGGAGAACCGAACCGATTCGAGGGAGCATATAAAGGGTGTAAGACCCTCTTTCTCTCATTTCCCTCTTGTCTTTCTCTCTCTACCTTATTTCTAGAGAGATAAGCTCTCCCTTCTCTCCTCACGTGTTCTTCTTCTTCTCCGATGGAGAAGGGTGATCGGAGGTGGTGGCGGCGCAGTGGCCGACCACCGTAGGTGGTGGCGCCGCCGCTAGAACCACCTCCTTTTTATTTTTTTTGTTTTTTCGACTTCTTTTCACTCTACTCCTCCTCCTAATTCTATTTCTTTCCTCAAAAGTCTTAAAAGACGGAAGCTTGGTCCTAGATCTGGAATTTAAATGAAAAGAAAAAAAACTACCTCTTTGACGTTTTGTTTCGGATTCGGTGAGAGTGTGGCCTTCGGTCCGTAGTTGTTGACGCTGGTTTCGTGTCCGTCTTTGGGGGAGCGATTCCGGTATTGTTGAGGCTGTCTCGTGTTGTTTGCAAACTGGCTTTTGCGTGTTCTTGCTTTTGCAGGTTCTACGACCGGGGATCCTTGGCCTGTGTGTGTAGGTTTTAATTTATAGTGCTGGATTTTGATTCTAGGGTTTGGTTAAAGGATGCAGAAAATCTGCACTTGGATTGGATTGAGGCAAAAATTTGTTTCTGATCTATGTTGCAGATGAGACGTGAAGCCGTTTTTTGGATTGGGACATTTTTGGATGTTATTGGATATGCACAAAAATAAAGCTAAAAGGAAAATGAACTAAAACAAATGAGATATTTTAAAGTTTTAATTACAAAAGAAAAATAAAGATTTTTATACAAAATTAAAGTTAATTAAAAATTTAAATAAAAGATGGAAATTAAATACAAGATAAAAAATAAAGAGAGAAGAGGGCCCTACTTGGAATCAAACATGAGGTATTTTAAAATACCTCTCTGCCGGAATTTCGTCGAAAATGTTAGAGATCGATCAGGTTAAACTGCGTACGTATGTAGGGCCCAACGACGTGTCAGTGACATGTTAGGTCAAAAATTGGGGTATGACAGACGTTGATTACATGTTTAGGTTAATGGTTGAGAATAACACTTTGTATCTTTTTGTCCGATCCGTTGAAGTGTAATATTTATTTAAGTGTAATAGTGTAATGTTTTCCGAATTTGTGTCTGTATTGTTGAATTTTAATGAATTTGTGTTTATGTAATTTAACGATGAATTTGGGTAATTTTGACCATTTATGTGAGATTATGTAATTTTAGAAATTTATGGACAAATTTGTGTAATTTGGATCGTTTATGTGTCATTAAGTGATTACGGGTCATTACCGGCGAATTTGTGTAATTTGGACCATTTGGATCGTTATGTGTGATTATGTGATTGTGAGAAAAACGATGTTTTTGTGTAATTTTGATCAATTATGTCGTATTATCCGATAATCTTGTTAAACTGGCGTAATTCGGTTCAATTATGAGCGTGTAAAGATTACGAGTCATTAGTGACAAACTTTGCAATTAAAGCATATCAGTACAGCAGTAGAGCGTGAGTTAACTCGTGCATGTGTTAACACTTTGCGTGAGTTAACTCACGTAGTGTTTTGCACATGCGCATCTTAAGTGACGCAACGTTAGTTAAGTAACGCATAGTTTTACACTTGCGTTAGTTAACTAACGCATGAGTATTTTAGTCAGTTTGGCTGGGTGCAAGCAAAAAGTGCAGGGGAGAGTGCAAAAATCGATGTAAAACTATCACTTGTTAGCATGACCCATTATGCAATTTAAACGAAATTTTGGCCTTGTTCATTGGTGGACCTAAAGAAATATTAAAGTTTTGCAATTTTTCTGGTCAATAAAGTTTTGCAATTATATGCCTAAAGGAAAAACATTGCATAGTGGTTCTAAAGAAGAAGAAAAATAGGGGTATACAAAAATGAGCCTGAAGGAAAAATATTTGGTTAAGCAACTTGGGAGGTCTAAATAGAAATTTCCAAATATAGGAGGCACAATGAAAACCACTAATTAAGGTGTTGCATACACTTCCTTTTCTTCTTTTTTTCTAGTCACACCTCCCCAATTTTTCTTGTTGGTCCATCCACCTCCTCCCACTCACCTACCCAATTGCAAGTTGCAACTTTGAATGAGCAATTATGTGTGGTAGTTTTAGCAATGACTGATTATGGAGGATAAGTTTTAAGAGCAATGATATTTGAACAACTATTTTTATACAACTTTTAGGACAACCTTGTTGTTCTCTCTTCTCATTGATCAAAAACAATGGAGAGAAAAAAAGGAAGAGAGAGAATAAAAAGATAATGTGAGTATGAGAGATAAAGTTGTACAAAAATGGTTGTAGAAATATCATTTCTCAAGTTTTAAAGCTCACAGTTTCAGAAGTGGATATGTTTGGGGTGGGGGTTGGAAGGTAGTGTTATGTTTTCATTGAAGAACAAGAAATGTTGTTTAATTAAATTAATTGGGGGGAGGGTGGGGTGGGGTGGTATACCTTGGTGGCATTAGGACGTGTCGTAGTAGGGGAAAAAAAATAGTCCACATATACGTCACATTGAGGTATATCTAAGGGATCATGAAGGAATAAAGTTGCTCAAAAAAGGAAGGCACCGTAATCATGATATTTGGAGGGTTGAAAAAGTAATAACTAGAGGCTAAATATTTTACATCATTTAATTTGACCCAAGTTTCTTGATACGCCACTATACATATATCTATCTAAATATATTTGATAAAGACAGTACTGTACAAAGTGATGAAAATGGAATCAAATTCACAAGAAACCATGCATGAAAGAATAAAATCTTTATAGTAAATTCCTCAATAGAATTAAGGAAGCACCGTGGAAGATCATGTATTTCAATTCATGCATATGGTGCTACAGAAACCAGCCGCTAAATGAGGGACCCAATTGATTCTTTGTTTACATATAATTTGGAAGGAACATTGCGTTAAGGAACTAGAGACCTTGAAATTGATGGTTCTTGGAAATATTCCATCATTAGTAGTTGAAAATGTGAATACAATTTCACATGCCATATTTGTAAAAAAAAAATAAAAAAATTCACATGCCATATGTCAAGGAAGTCCAAAAAGTTGAAAAGAATAAAAAAAAATAATAAAAAAAATAAAAAATAATTGATGTTTTATAGTGAGTGTTTCACTAAGCATTTGAGTCAAATGCTTAATGAATTTCAATTAAAAATAAATTATTCGGATGAATGTTAATTCAAATCTTTGGTTGGAGACATATATATTGTTTATTGCTTGGTGTTTTTGAGATATTGAAATTTATCTAAAGATATGATAACTTTCATCGTATTTGATTAAATACACATATCTATAGCAATTGGGATTAGGTCAAAAAAAGATATTAGTTTTCTCTAACGTGACGAATCAAAGTCCATATCTCTTCTTAATCATCTCAAATAGAATTACGTCTAATAAAGAGAATATACAATAAACTAAAAAAATACACATTATATAAATTATAAAGTCAAATTTTCAACTATATAATACTTGAGAGACTTTACATGCAAGTGACATACCTAATTTTCAAAGGTCATGTGAATCATGCATTGAGCTTTCATGGCATAAAATTGGAATAAAGTTAGATCATCAGGTGGTCGGCGTTCTACCCTGCCCTGCCCACATCATGCAGAGTCACACTTACCATATATACCTAATTTTTGCATACCTTCTCTATGCTATGCTTCAATATCTTCCACACACCTAAGCTAAGCAAATCAATGTTGGAGAAGACTACTCTATTCACATCAATAATTATTCCTCAATCCTAACTTTCACCCACCTCCCCTTGTTGTTTTTCATTTTTGTCTTTATGTTACATTTTTCAATGAATTAAAAATACTATGCACAACACAACCCCTTTTATGAGAAGTTTGTTCTTGGTGGGTGACACAAACGTTCCCCTACAATGTTCTTAGCTAGTTTCTCTTGACAAGGACATAAGATTTGCTATATCGAATAAAAATAATTTTAAAAAATGTCTTTCATTGTTGATATGGAGTGGACTTCAAAACGACAGTCAAATTTGATGAAATTTAATGAAGTACAACATTAACGTTGCTACCTCGTCGTGAGAGAGTGGTATACTTATAAGAACCCAAAAGCTTAAGTCAATAAAGGTTTTTAAAGGCCTACGAGTTTAACTAAAAATGATAATGTACCTTTCATCAAGGGTTAGTGACCTTTATAAGTGATGTGTAAGGAATGTTAGGTTCTTTGACGATTATTCTGATTAGTGGATCTCAATATAATTCAATATTAGTGGATCTCAATATAATTCACAGAATATTGTCTACTTTCTGCCTTTCATTAGAGGATTGTGGTTTGATCACGAAAATTAACCAAGTGTTTTGGTGTATATAGTAGTATAGCTCCTTTATGAATTATGTGGAAACACTAAATTTTTTAAATCAGTAGTGCTATATAGCACGACATCTGGGTGTACGAAAATGCACGACTGCCTTGTATATGCGCTTAATATCTCATAAATGTGTAGTTCTTTTTAGTGTAACTGCATTGCATTAAAGCAAAGGTATTTTGACTTAGAAATTTGTAAAATAACATAATTAAAGAACCGTAAGTGAATTGTATTTCTTTGCCTTGGTCATTTCCCTTCAAACCAAAGAAAAATAAAAGAAGATGAAGTGAATATCAAAATCAAGCAAAGGTATATGGAGGTTGGTAAGCACCGTCAATGGAAGGCACTAGAATAGTGGAAAGATAGTCATAAGTATTGTTGGGCAAATGAAAAATAAAAAACACAGTAATTGAATGAAAATCTCACTCTTGTAGGGATTCGTGTGATTTGCACGATTTTTTTTTGTCGTGTTTAAATTGGTTATGCAACTAATGTAAACCATACTTTTTACATGGTTAGTATTCACGTAAGAGGTGGGGACCTAACGACATGAAAGGAAAAAAAAAAGGTTTTTAATATACATTTAAAAAGGGCACTTTGAATAGATTATATCACCAATACTCTGGATTGGTTACATCAACAATCCAAGTCTACATTTTACTTCGGTTAATGTTGTATCCGATTTAAAATGTATAGCTTCAACTGATTAAAAAAAGTCACGATATTCAATATGAGATTTGTATTTGGCTGCCTACCTATCTTCATGTACATATGAAAACAACAAGTAACAACTTTGATGTATCATATTATTCAATATTAAAATAGATGATTATTAGATGTGTCAATACCAAAATTATTCAATACTTTGATGTATAATAGTACTATAAACAACATTGGTTGCATTATTAGTGATTGTATTCCCATTGAAATCCATTTGTCGTCAAACTCTTTGATAAAGTTCTCTATAATACAATGCCTCGTAGCATAGTTAGTGTGGCTATATTCACGGTTTATCCTTAAGTTTTTTTTTAATTTTATTCTAACTTATATTCAAAAAGCTGTTGCTGATGAAATTACATGAATTTGCTTGCCTTAAAGATAAAAATAGTGTTTCTTTTAAACGACAGCATGGAATTTTATTATAGAACAAGAGAGAACTACAAATGGTAATTGATCCACCAAAGCGGAAGAAGTATAAGGGATGCTATGCTCAACAAGAGACTAACAAAAGCACCTAAAAATACGAACAAAGAAGAGGATTCATAAAACACTCATGGTATATACAAGGCCCCCCTTTCCCTAGTAATTAGTCACCTCCTAGAGGTGACTATAATGTCATTCAACACCTCTTCTATGTTCGAGTCGTCTTCAACTATAAAATAATACAGTTTCTTGTCTATGAATCTTTTAAATCATTGTATGTCAAATTAAGAATATGCCCCCATGGTGGATGGTAATTAGAGAGGATGAAAAGAAATAATCAAGGAGAGATATGACCGATCCAAGAAAAATAACGTTTTGTTCATCCTAATTGAAAATATGATACTACACCGAACTAGCAAATATATACCTATAAAACAAGTGATCCTCCGACGTGGAACTCCAGAAACCATACATGAAATCGGACCGTCACCAAGAACACCCTTTTTAAGATACTATGACGGGTTGGAAACCACTCTTGAATTAATTGACAAGCAAAAATTTAGACTTTTTCTGGAGCTTTGCTTGCCCAATATGCTTTCATTGAGCTAGACTAAAAGTCATGTTTAAATTTAAGCTCTAAAAATACTACATATATATGTTTGACCTTATGCAAGCTGCTGGCTTGCTGAGCCTGCCTGTCATGATTTTTATTAAAAAAATTGTGAATATTATAAAATAGACCAAAAAAAATCTTATAAACATTATCTAAGATAAAACAAATTGTCCAAAACAACACATTATTCAAACATTACACAAACTTAAATAATCCAAAAACGAGCTGCATATTATTCAACATAATAACACAATTTGTAACAAAATTGTATTTTATTAATATAAAAAAAGGGTAAACAGTCTGAGATATAATATTTTATTCTTGTATAAAAATGTAATATTTTATTAAAATTTACTAAAATTAATTAGGGTCTGTCTTTGGTTTTTTTTAAAGATATATTATTAGATGTGATCTAATTATAAATTATTTAAAAGATCGGTAGTGATCAAATGAAAAAAAGAATTAGGGATCTTTTTTTTCTTCAGTTCAGGACCTATTTAACGTTATCAAATAATTAAAAGATGTAAAAGAATAAGTAAACCTATTATATTTACACACTTCTAATAACTAAGATTTCATATTAAAACAGTATAACTCAATAAAAAAATATCCAATTTTCTCTTAGCATACCTTTCGTAGCTAAATTAGTTAAAATTAAATCCAACGAAATTTTCACATTTTTTGAAAGAAATCCAAATGACCTATACAATATTTGTGCCAGCATACAAATCAAGGGAATGACTGATATAGCTGTAAACAAAGTATGTGTACCAAAGTGATGTATCATATGTATGAACATAGACCACATGATTAATGCAGCATATAGAAAAGCAAAACTAATTAAATACAAAGTTGCAAGAAAGAAATCAAATGGACATATACAATTCAACAAGCTTGGCAGATATTCATCCCTCTCATAATTATTATACTCATACAATTTTTTCAGTTTGGAAAGAAACAAAAGAAAAGAAACACAAAAGCAACACATGCATGCTCACAACAATACATGAATAAATGAAAGATGAAGAAGCTATAGCTAGAAGATATAGCATCTAGGTTGAGGCCACACAATTGAAAGTTATAATTGGAAAGTGACCTAACAGCAAGATAATAAACCCAACGGTTTTCTCAGAGTGTAGTGTATAGTAATATGTATATAGTGTGGGGCTAGGTTTTCGTGGAAGGATAGAAAGAGATGAATGTAGAAAGAAAAAGAGTGTTTTGTTGAAACTGTTAATTACATATGCTTCTACAGACACCTAGTTAGCTAGTTTTGGCCTTTTTTTTTTTTTTTTTTTTACCTTTTGCATGGCTTTCAAGTTTCCACCATACTGTACCCCTTACACTTAGTTATATAAATATTTCAAATAGAATTATTGGGTAACAAATAACAACTAAACAAAGTTCTTTTTCCAGTAACCTGGTTGAAATATTGATAATAACCTGGAATTATCTCCATATTTCTCTTATACAAGATCGTGGTTTCGAGAGTTGGATGGCTCAATTGATTTGAACTAAAAGATAAAAGTTGAAGAATTAAATGTCCAACATTCAAGTAGGACAAAGAGAAAAAAAAAATACTAATATAATACTTAACATCATAACATTTGTCATTCAAAAAAAAAAATGTGGTCCCAACTTGTGGTAGATCTCCCTTTTATTCCTTATGGGTGGTGTGGAAAGAAGAAGTTTTTTTTTATTTTTTATATTTGGAATACAACGATATGGTTCTCAGAAGTTCATCAGAAGCATAGCATGCCTCAAGATTCAAAAAACGCTTATAGATGTATTTGTAGTTGCCCACCAACAAAGGTTCTAACGCCGACAACATGAGTTGATCCCACATTTTTGCGGGATATGACTCAACTTCTTACCAACTATATCAATTTGCATTGGCACAAAGAAACTTTAGATCATTAAGCGTGAGTTTTTAGATAACTTACATGTCATGCAACAACGAATCTTGTCCAAACTATTAGGGAGTGATTGGTGCCGACTAAAATAATAATGCTCCTACAATTTTATGCTGAACATGGTGGCTTAAATATAGTGAATTGAAATCAACCAAGACAAAGAAAACTCTTCTCGTTCACCTTTATTGATGCATCTCTTGGCTCCTTTGGAAATATCTTGACATAGTTGGAATCAATTGAACGAAATATTTGCATTACATGGAATTCACAATCAATAGTTTCTTTTATGTGGGATATATATGGCATTTATTATCCATATTTTATTTGATTTTTCTTTTTTTCAACACTTAAGATGATGTGTCTAATTGGATGATTTTAATTGATTGATAGTGTAAAGTTGTTTTACACTATCCGTCTATTCTAAATAATCTCAAATGAAATTTGATTGTTTTACCCTATCCGTCTATTCTAAATAATCTCAAATGAAATTTGATGGTACACAAAATTTTTAGAGTCAAAATTATCCTCTTATTATCAATTTTGAAATGCTAAAAAATACGGTAATTGTGATCGAGGTCTGGATCCGTACTACACGTCCTGGTTTTATCGGTTATCTCACCCTAAGGTAGTGCCCCCAGTTGAGGGAGAACCACCTAGGCCGGCAAATGTGAAGGTTCTAATTGAGGCGGAGCATGTCATGGATACTTTGGATACGTTGCAAGTGATCAAGACTATTAGGACCATTGCGGTGGATTGTATGAAAAATGGTACGATTTTGCCCCCTCAAGTTTTACAATTGTGCGATTTTGGCCCTCTAAATTTAAAATGTGCGATTTTGACCCTTCAACCAAAAATGGAATTAAACATAATAATAATAATTTGCTAGTCTACTACCAATACCAATAGCATTTTTCATTCTTGAGTATAACTAACTAATATATCTTTCGTAAAATGTCTTTTGCATATGTTTCGGAGCACATTACTATCACAAAGTGGTATAAATTACCCTAAATAGAACAAAGTTAGGTAAAGTAATTAGAATTTGTTTATTAGATAGCCTGAAAAAGCAAAGGCCTGGCTAGTAGTAGACCAATTAAGTGGGAATATATTCATTGGTTTATCACAAAAATACATACCACCCCCACCCAAACATTAAGAATAGAACAAAAAATCAATTAAGATCAAGAACATGTTCTATATTGTTATTATTATGGCTGATATTATTTTCATGTAATCAACTTTTTCTCATTATTTTAAATGTTTAATTTTCATGCACATGTAAATTTAACAAGTTTTACATTAATATCAGCATAGCTTAGCTAGTGTGCACTTATAAGCCCACCCTACCATAGTACCATTGAGTAAGGCCGAAAGAGAAGGGAGGCCACCTCAGAAAGCTGTTAAAGAGAGGGATTAGGACTGTATATTGTACAGTGGGGGAGGGGGGTGTAGATAGGACTATCTATATAGGAGGAGGTGGTCCTATCTTAACAACAAATGCTATATGCATGTAGCTCATGCTATAGCTATATTTGAGAAGACAGCAGTTTCCCCGTACCCTTAATTATTGTCATCCATACATAGTGGTGCTACACAACACTAGTCTCGTGTGGAAAAATTTATTACATGATTCGGTGTCTAACACGTCTTACAAAATTATGTACTCTCTCCGTTCTAAAATGTAAGCAAAATTGGGTCAATATAAATTAATGTATTTGATACAAATTTTCAATCAAATACATTAGATTTTGTTAACCAATTTTTACTTACATTTTGGGACGGAAGAAGTATAGTGTATACCCCTCTCGTGTACACTATCTATGGGCAACTCGTAAACTAACCTATTGAGTTAACTTGTAAATTATACTATCTAGGATCAACGATTATACTATGTCTGAAAAACTTATGACAAGTAAAAATCTTATCTTGAATTAATTGTCAAGAAAAGACAATGATCTTAGAAGGCGTACAGTTCTCTGAAACCTTAGCCAAAATTTAGATATTTTGATCAAAACGATATCCCTTAAACTGGCAGACTTTCAGGAGCACAAAGTAAGTTGAATTAAGCGATTGAAACTTATTGGTGTCATATGCTTCGAATATCAAGAATCCTCTACAAAGGAGAGACTAATCCCAAAGATCACCTACTCATTGGCTCATATTACCCACCACCAAATCTCGATGATCTAAAACTTGGAAAAGCCTTTGAAATTGAATCCTTATAGGTATTGACCCCATCCAAGGGGCATTCCGAAAGGAAGTTGTCAACACATTATTGACCATCTTGACACCCTCTCAGAGAATCAAATAAGATGTAGAATCAAAGTCGAACTAAAATATATATAATCGAATTAGTTTATGAATCAAATGAATCGATACACATACATATATCTTAAGTTCATGACATTTTGTTAAAAACAAACTTTATTTTCAACTCAACTTCAATCATTTAGTCCGTGAATCAAGCTCGGCAAAATAATTGTTGAGTCGGATCTTCAACGATGTACGAGTTAATTAGGTATTCATATAATATTTTAGAAAAATAATATCACAATATGACATACTAATGAAAATGATTAAAATGAAGAAAAAAAAAACTTAACACAATTAATTAGTGCATGGCTTTGGTATGAAAAAAATAGGGTTAATAGGTCTTTACCCCCTGTAATATAGGTCATTTTTTGTTTTCCCCCTGTAAAATATTTTTTTTGATTTACCCCCTGTAAAATATTTTTGTTTTGATTTACCCCCCTAATAGGCCAAACAAAAACGAAAAATTCTTGAAAAAAAAATAAAATTGGTTTTTGTTTGGCCTATTAGGGGGGTAAATCAAAACAAAAGTATTTTACAGGGGGTAAATTAAAAAAAATATTTTACAGGGGGGAAAACCGAAAATGACCTATATTACAGGGGGTAAAGACCTATTAACCCAAAAAAATATTATTTAAAAGAATGTATTCCTTGACCAAAAAAAAAAGAAAGAATGTATTCAAATAGAAATACAAACTTATATAGCATAGTATTATTGTTATACGTACCAAAAGTATATACCACATTATTAATTGAAATATCAAGAGAGGGGTCCCCAAAGAACTTGATATTAAATTTATTTTGTTGATGTGGGGTTTCACCTATACTCTATAGGGTCCGGATTATGTTGGTTGGTATCTAAAAAAAGAAGGGTGAGGGCGGCGGCACCACCTTCCTCTCAATATCAATAGGGCCTTAACATGGAATCTATAGGTATGCAGCTCCTTTCTTTCTTTCTTTCTATCTGTTCTCAACATATATGCACTTGGACCCTATCATATCATATGTGACATTTCCTCGGAAAAAAAATTCTTGGTAAGTGTTACTTACCAACTGTAATGCCAGAAAACTAACAAAAAGAGGAATAAAAAATCAATATATTATTATATAGTAAATAGATTACTATAATTAATGATATGCAAAACATGTACGGTTATAAATTAGCATATTATTTTGGGTATGAAATATATTTCCTCCTTTGGTTTCTATTTCACATGAATGAATTTATATTAGTTTGGTAAATTTTAATTTCAATCGCTTTCTGTTGCATTTATATGTCTATTTCTCTAATAACTAAAACAAACAAAAATAGAAATTAAATCAAACTTTGTGTTTCTCTTTTCTTAGAATTATATCACGTTAACTGAAACCATGCCATGATAACTCTTTTTAGGAAACAAAAATGATTTTTCAGTTTACTCTAGATTTTATTTATCTTGACATAACTTGTGGAGGTGAATAACAAAAATAAAAGGCATTAACATGTAGTTGATTTTATTGACAATTAAGTTGGACGAACATCTACTTCATGTGTATCATACTATATATTCAATTTTCTTGACATTTCATATTATATATTCATAACACTACTAAATTTTAAACTCGTCACTAAATTTTTTCGTCTTTGACATTTAGCGATGGATTTTGCCATTTTTCATATCTAAATTTCCGTCACTATTTCAATATGTCACATGGTTATATACATAACCATGTGAAATGAATATGATGATGATGTACTATTCTGTAAAACAAAAGTGTGATATTTTTTTTTTTTATGAACATTATTATAGTTATTATCTATTAGGTTTTTCTTTCATGTCTAATGTTTGGATCATTTGGTGAGCCAAAATTAAGTTTAAACAAAACAGAAGGGCACCACACTTGCCAAGGCCTTATTTGATTCCCTTAATTTTTCCCTCTGTTCTTAACTCTACAACTTGAGTATGACAATGTTAATCTTTTTGCTTTTCATGAATTTATGGTGATTGAAGCCTCTGCCCAACCAATAAAAATATGCACATATAGATCACATTGGACCACATGTTATATACCTTTCACAAATATGGCCATCAATTTCGATAGAGCTAGCTAGCAGCAATTTCAATTAATGTTGGACAGTCTACATGTAATAAAATGCAGTGCTATGTTAACAATATACTTAGGTCTAGTTTTTTTATCTTCTAATTCTCGAGAATTTCTCAACACTAGGTCAGAAAAAACTTTGGATTGTAACGGTATCCATTTTTCTCTTGAGCTAGTCATATACACGTGTGAAGGTGACTTTTAGAATACACAAATTGTTAAATTTGTGTACTCATACACAAACACTCTTTTGACCTTTAATTTTATCATTTAGAAAATTAATGGTTAGATGTCATGATGAGAACCTCATGTCATGTATAGCCATACTTTGACCATGGAGTCTACAAAACTAGTATTTACTTTTTGAGGTGATCTTAATTAAAAACTCACATTGATAATTAAAAGGTGTTGGGGTTCGAATCCAATCATGACATCGGATCTAACAACTTCAACATTTTTTGCTAGATGAGCTAAGATTTATAGACTTCTCTGTATGCAATTTATATATAGAGCTTATATTTTACTTTTTTGTGAGTGAAAATATATGTTTTAGTTTTTATTATTTCTTTTATCTCAACAAATAAACCTCCAATTTTGCAAATTTCACTTTTTATGGGACTTTATTTACATTTTTATGAATTATACATTAAATATATGAATGATTAACTACAATTACAATCCAACGAATTCAGTCTAGCAGTAAAAGTTAGACTCTACAACCTGACAAATTAATGTTCAAATATCATATATGAGAGATGCTCATTTTTAATGTTGGAAGTATCTCAAATATGATTATCTCATGTATAGAGAATATATGAAAAATAAAAAAGAATATTATTTTGTTTGCCCCATAGATTCTTCGACGGAGATTAACTACTATTAAGCGGTGGTGTAAATTTCGTACCATTATTATTACACTGTTTTTTGAAAGAAAGAAGCTTATATCATTTCATTACTTTTTTTTTTACAAATATATCAT